>Ga0070667_100000265_pt1 | contig 59228 bp, 66 predicted proteins | sample KBSS33metaG_FD_64659 | JGI IMG/M metagenome (GOLD analysis project Ga0070667, IMG submission 64659) | Switchgrass rhizosphere microbial communities from Kellogg Biological Station, Michigan, USA - KBS S3-3 metaG | ecosystem: Host-associated > Plants > Roots > Rhizosphere > Soil ...
TGGTCGACGATCTCGATCGGCTCGAAGCCGGTCGGCGCCCCGATGGGTCGCCCGACCTCTACTTCCGTGATCTGCACTGCCGGCATTCCGAACTCGGCGCGACGACACTCGGCATGGCAGTGCTTTCAAATTTCGTGGTGATCCACATGAGCGAGGCCCATCATGCGGCCCGGCGTTGTCGATCTATGCCCACCGACAGCCACTGATAGGCATGGAACAAAAATATTTGTTATCAGCGGCTTGTATCGTACAGCGGCGTGCCTCCGGTTACCCCTAGGGGACCTGAATCATTCCCACTCGATTATTTCGACCACTGTAAGTTATTGATTTATAGTGTAAAAAATATTTTTTGCCACGCTCGACCGACAGCAGTCCCGTCAGAATTACAAGCTTTTGATTTTACTCAGGAATTTTGGTCGTTCGCGGGAAAGCAGCTTTCAGGGACTATCGATATCGTCGCTCGCCTAGCGATGCCACCGGTAACATCCGAACATCCGACCGTTCAGCCCAAAATTACCGTCGGCCCGCTAACGCGGCCCGTTCTGTTCTTTCGACTTAAGGCTTCGGCTAAAGCGACGGAAGCGGAACGTTGGATCGCCCTCGGCGCGCATCGAGGATGCTAGAAGGCTAGGCGATAGCGGACAAAATCGTCGGCCGCGCAGTAGCGGTCATACAGCCGGCGGGCGGCCGCGTTGTTCGCTTGAGTGTGCCAGTAGAGGCGTCCCCAGCGTCGGACCGTAGCCAGGGCCACAAGGTCGTCCAAAAGCGCTCGCCCCACGCCAGCGCCGCGGTGTTGCGGATCGACGAAGAGGTCTTCGAGATAGCAACTCGGCCGCGTCTGCCACGTCGAGGGATGGAGCACCGACAGGCTGAAGCCGATGAGGCTATCATCACCAGACCATGCGGCGCGGCCGATAACCGGCTGCGCCGGATCGACCACAGCCGCCCAGGTCGCCGCCGTGACCGGTTCGGGCACGTCGGCCTCATAGAACGCGCAATAGCCGTCCCAGAGCGGCCGCCAGGCCGCATAGTCATCACTGACGAGATCGCGAACCGCCATCATTCCGCTCGCGATACGGCGATAGACGCCATTGTTCTGCGCTCCAGCTCCAGTAGATGCCGCTTCGCCTCGATCCCGCCGGCAAAGCCGGTGAGTCCGCCGCTATGGCCGATGACACGATGACAGGGTGCGATGATCGAGATCGGATTGCGGCCGTTCGCGGCGCCGACGGCGCGAACGGCCGTCGGCCGACCGATCGAACGCGCAATATCGCCATAGCTGCGCGTCTCGCCGAAAGGGATGTTCAGCAGTGCGGACCAGACCTGTCGTTGAAAGTCAGTCCCGCGAAAATCGAGCGGCAAATCGAACGCCTGGACCGCGCCAGCGAAATAGCCGGAAAGCTGGCGCTTAGCTTCAAGTAGCAGGTCGCTCGTCCCCTCGATCATCGCACCCAATGGTACGCGGCCCGGCCTGTCGTTCTCCCATAGAACGGCGGCCAAACCCTGGCCGCTGGCCACAAGGCGCAGCGTCCCGACCGGTGATGGCATCGGCTTGTATTGCAGTGGCCCACCCATGTCGCATTGCTCCAAATTTGATCTAGCGGTAGATAGATAAGTGGAATCGCGTGATAGCCAAGCCGATGATGTCACGCATCGACACTGGAGAAGGCGGATGCTGGACTTACGACCGAATTGCGAATGCTGTGATGCCGACCTTCCCCCCAACACGCCCGACGCGATGATCTGCACGTTTGAGTGCACGTTCTGCCGGGACTGCGCCGAGGGCGCGCTGAACGGGACCTGCCCGAATTGCGGAGGCGACCTCCAGTCGCGCCCGATCCGGCCTGATGCCATGCTGGCTAAGTATCCGGCGTCCACGACGCGCACCGCACGGTCGGGAAGCTGCCCGCCGCCGGCAACCGCAGGCGCAGCGACCTAGCCCGGGCGGGTCGATGCAGCGCATTTTCTGTGGCGCGGTTGTAATCCGGCTGCAGATCGTCTATCTATCAAAAGATAGTCAGAGGAATTGAGCATGAGCGAAGTAGCGACTGCCATCTTGGATGCGGCCGAGAAGCGTATGCGAATTGGCGGTTTCGGCGGGTTCAGCTTCCGCGAGATCGCCGCCGATGTCGGCATCAAGAGTTCGAGCGTTCACTACCACTTCCCCACGAAGGAAGATCTCGCGGCGGCGGTTGTGCGCCGTTACGGGGAGTGGGCCGAGAATTTCCTGGACGAAACGCTCGCCGTCGAACCGGATCCGGTGAAGGCCTGGACCAAAGCCTTTCGGGGAACCATCGTTGCCGGAACGATGTGTCCGTGCATCGTGATGGGTGCCGCGTCCCAGGACCTGCCGCCGACTGTCGCCGCCGAGGTTCGGCGCTTCTTTGAGATGCACGCTCGCAAGATGGCGGACGCGGGCCTCGACGCGGACCGCGCTAGCGAACTGATGGCGACCATTACCGGGGCCTCCATTCTCGCGAATATTTTTTCGGATTCCGGTGAATATGACCGGGCCACACGGGAGCTGCTGCCGGAGCCGGTCGCGGCCTGATCGGTCGCGAAGGTCGAGCTGAGCAGAGGGGTGAACATGCAATCGTCCCTCGTCTCATGCTCAGCTGAACGCCCTACCCGCGGCCGGCCTCGCGAATTTGATCCTGATGTCGTTCTGGCGGCGGCGCTCAGGACATTCGTGACTCGCGGCTATGCCGGTGCCAGCATGGCGGAGCTGACGGAGGCTATGCGGATCAGCCGCCCGAGCCTCTATCAGTGCTTCGGAAACAAAGAGGGGCTGTTCAAGAGCGCGTTGGCGCTCCACGCACAAAAGCATCGGGCGTATCTTCGCACGTTGTTAAACCGGGGGACGATCGGCGGCGTCGTCGAACAGTTGCTCCGCGACGCCATGGCCGGATCACAGCTTCCCTGCGAGGCACACGGCTTCATGGGCTTGCTGGCCGCCTTGTCGGCCACCACGGATGATGAAGGCGCTCGCCGGGAGGTGGCGACGCATCAAGGCCGCATCATCGAAACCCTGGCAGCTCGGTTCGAGCGAGCCCGCGACGAGGGGGAACTAGCAGAGGACGCTCATCCGACGTCACTCGCCTATTTCCTCGAAGCGCTCGCCCACGGGATCTCGGTCCAAGCCCGCAATAACGTACCCGGGGAAGATCGCCACGAGTTGATCCGCGTAAGCCTCAGGGCGTTCGACCTCCAGGCGGGCATCGAACTCGGCGCCACACATCGTTCGTACGTCGTGCCGCCTCAGCGAATGGCCCCGGCCGGGTCGACCTCAGGGTAATATTGTGGCGCCTCGCGGCGATCGTACATGCCGTAGTCACGCACGATACGCACGCGCCGGAGCCGACCATCTTCGGGCAGCGCGGCCATGGCTTCGAACTTCTCCGCATCGCCCTTGTCGCGCCACGAGATCAGCAGGATGAGATTGCCTGGTGTGAGCACGGCATCGAATATATCCCACGCCACCAGTCCGGCAGCGTCGGGCACAAGGCCGAGATAATGCGCGAGGTCGGACTGCCCCTCCAACCCCGCAGGACGCTTGGCATCGATAAGCGTGATGGTTGTCGCTTCGCCGACTTCAGTTTCGTCAAGGCGTTGCTCGGCGAGCACGAAGCCCTCAGGAATCCGCGTGTCTGCGGTAATCTCGCCAACCCGCAGGTGATAGTCTAGCAGGATCTCGGACCGACCTTTTTCCTGTACTTCGTGATGACGCATCTTGGTGCGCCACCGAATGACGGATTTCTCATCGCGCCACCCCGATAGCGAAAGAATCCACCCTTCCCGGGTCAAGCTCTTGTAGCGAATGCTATCGATGAAACCGTCGACCTTCTCGAGCTCCGGGCGAAGCATCTTCGCTTGAGCGAGATAGGCGTCCCACTTTTCGGATCGCGGATGAACTTCGAAAATTACGGCAAACACGGCGTCAGTCTCCTACTGGTTACGATGATCGGAAGGGTCATCGACCCGCTTCTTTGACCTCAGAACCGTGACCAGGTCGGAACGTCCGCAGGGTCACCGAAAATCGTCGTCTGTCCATCGGCGTGATGCTGTGCTGCCAGCGATTGCGGACCGGACCGTGGAGCAGATACGCGGATCGCGGTTCGATCAGCACCGACTGGCGCTCCCATCCGTCTCCCGCGCGACGCCGGAGCCGCAAGGCGCAGGGCGCGAGGAAGGAGACGGCAACGATGTCTTCGAACGTTGGCCGGTCCCGATGCCAACCGATCCCTGCGCCAGGCGGGTATTCCGTCACCATCACTTGTTCGAAAAGGTCTGCGGGCACGCCGGCGATCGTGCTCGCGATCTCGGTCAAAGGAAGTAAATGAGCCGGGATAGCGGCATCGTCGCGCGGCTTCTGGCCCGCGAAAACGTAGCGATGACCGTATGTGAAGATACGGCGATTGGCCTGGTAGCCATGAAACTGGAAAGGCTGCAGGGGCAGGCTCTCGAACAGACTCACCAGCTTGCGCTCCTCGCTCGCCGACATGACATCGGGCAAGTAGCTGAAGCCCTCCGGCAATTCCGGTGGTCCGAACAAGTCGGGCATCGCGACGTCGAACGTCCCAGGTTTGCGAGCCGATGGCATTATCCGAGCTGCTTTCCATCGGCGGCGAGTGCGGCGTGAAGCTCGCTGTAGGCGCTCACCAAAGCATCGAGTCCGAAGGCGCGATTGAGGCCGCTGGGATTGGGAAGGACCCAGGCAATCGCGCCCGCAAAGGACGTTGGCTGCAAGCCCCAGAGAATATCCGGAGTATTGAGCATCGCTGCTATTGCGCGTTTGCCGAGAAACGCGATCACGCGCGGCGTATAGAGGCGCACCCGTGCTTCCAGCGAGGGTCGTGCTTCCCTGAACTCGCGTAGCGAGACCTCTGTTCCTCGTTTGGTCGGGCGAAGAACGGCGGCCGTGATCCCGCATCCATAGTCGAGCAACGAGCGCTCTTCGGCCGGGTCGAGGCGCCTGGGCGTGAAACCCGCGAGATGAAGGACCTGCCAGAAGCGATTGCTGGCGCTAGCGAAGCTATGGCCCCCAGCAGCCACTGCCGGCGGAGGATTGAGACCGCAGAAGATCACGCCGAGGCCCGGTGCCACGATATCGGCCTCGCGAGCGCTCACGCTCGAAGATTCTCCGCAGCGTGGGATTTGCGGCTCAGCAAGGCAAGCGGCATCAATGGCGGCGAGTCGCTGTCCGTCAGGCTCGCCGCAGCATGATCGAATGCCGCGACCTCACCATAAGCACGCGCGAGAATGAGTGCGCCTTCGAGCGTCGCCAGAACCGCAAAAGCGCGATCCTCCGACCCGCCGAGGCGTTGCGCCAGATCTTCGACGGCCTTGCGGAAGAAATTCTCGATCTCTTCAGAGACCTCGACCGGCAAGCCACCCGACTCGGCTCCGAGCATCCCGCTCAGGCACATGCCGCCGTCCTGCTCGATCGAGCGGCGAAAGGCTGACCGATACACTGCGATGACGTCTTCCCCGCTTTCACCGGGTCGTGGCGCGACATTCTCCAGGAAGCGCTCAAGATAGCGCCTCGCCACCGCAGCCGCCATGTCGGCCTTGGTCGGAAAGTGGTGATGCACGCTGGCACTCTTGATCCCAATCTTGGCCGCCAGCTCGCGGAAGCTGAAGCCGTGATAGCCGGCCTCGCGCATGCGCTCCTCGGCCAGATCCATCAGTTTCTCGGCGGTTTCACTCACAGTACGTCTCCTTCTCTCTATCGATAGATAGACGTTGACAACGGACTTTTCTAGTCATATTCCGAATGCATCAACTACCTATCGATAGATAGCATAAGGAGATATTAGCAATGCGTTTCGAAGGCAAGGTCGCGGTCGTCACGGGCGGCAACTCGGGAATCGGCAAGGAAGTCGCCACGCGATTCGTCCGTGAGGGTGGCTCAGTCGTCATCAACGGCCGCAATTCCGCAAAGCTCGACTCGGCCGCCCAGGAGATCGACCCGTCCGGCAAGCGTGTGGCCATCTTCACCGGAGACGTGGCCGAGCCCGTTACGGGCAAGGCTCTGGTGCAGGTCGCTCTTGATCGCTTCGGCCAACTCGACGCGGCCTTCAACAATGCCGGCATCTTCAAGCCGACGCCCTTCCTCGACGTCGACGAGGGCGAGCTGGACCGGATGATCGACAGCATCCTCAAGGGCACGTTCTTCACCGCGCAGGCGGCCGCCAGGGCCATGAAGGGCCGCGGCGGCGCGATCGTCCAGACAGGCTCGATGTGGGCCCTGCAGGCGATCGGCGCCACGCCATCATCTGCCTATTCCGTTGCCAAGGCCGGCGTCCACGCTCTCGTCAAGAACCTCGCGATCGAGCTGGCGCCCAACAACATCCGCGTGAACGCAATCGCGCCGGCGGTCATCGAGACGCCGGTCTATGACACCTTCCTCTCGCCCGAGCAGGTCAAGGAAGTGCTGCCAACGTTCAACGCGCTGCATCCGCTCGGCCGAAATGGCCAGCCCGCCGATGCAGCGGAAGCCCTTCTGTTCCTCGCCTCCGACCAGGCGAGCTGGATCACCGGCGTCGTTCTCCCCGTCGACGGCGGTGTCATGGCCGGTCGGCAATAGCCCCCTCCCCGACCGACCGGCCTGAAGATGGCGGCGGGATTGTCCCCTGATCCCGCCGCCACCCATCCCATTTCAAAGGAGTACGACCATGTCCGAGACCAGCCCAACCCATCTCTTCACGCCGGTTCAGCTCGGCGCCGTAACCCTCAAGCACCGCGTCGTCATGCCCGCGCTCAGTCGGCTGCGCGCTCATTGGCCCAATGCGGTCCCGTCGGATCTGATGCTCGAATATTACGCCCAGCGCGCATCCGACGGCGGCCTCATTATCACCGAGTCCACTGCCATTGCTCCGGAAGCCCGCGCCTACCACGCAGCTCCGGGCATCTGGAGCGAAGAGCAGGTTGCTGCCTGGAAGCGGATCACGGACGCGGTTCACGCCAAAGGCGGGTTCATGTTCGTTCAGCTCGGTCACGCCGGGCGAGCGACCAGCGAGGCGCTCTCAGGCGTCCAGCCGGTATCCGCTTCCGTCGATCCGGACTTCCTCGGAAATCCCAACGTCGTCGTCACAACGCCCGAAGGCCTGGTGCCTCCGTCAGCGCACCGCGCGCTGGAGACTGACGAGATTCCGCAGATTATCGAACAGTACAAAACCGCCGCGCATAATGCCCTCCGAGCCGGTTTCGACGGCGTGGAAATCTTCAGCGCGCAAGGCCATCTGATCGAGCAGTTCCTGCAGGATGGCAGCAACAAGCGTACCGATCGCTATGGCGGCTCACTCGAGAACCGGGCTCGTTTCCTGCTTGAGATCGTCGATGCGGCCGCCAGCGTAGTTGGGCGTGATCGCGTCGGCGTGCGCATCTCGCCGAGCAGCACATTCAACGGCATGGGCGACTCCGATCCGCAGGCACTCTTCAGCCATGTCGCGCAGCAGCTCGATCACGTCGGTGTCGCATATCTCCATATCATCGAACCGCGCATCAGCGGTGCCGACACCGTCGCCGAAGGGCAGGACGCCATCGCCGCCAAGGATCTCGGCCGGGTCTTCCACGGGACGATCATCGCTGCCGGCGGCTTCACGCCGCAGACCGCCGAAGAGGCCGTCGCGGAAGGGGTCGCTAATCTGGTCGCTTTCGGTCGCCACTTCACGTCGAACCCGGATCTTCCGTTCCGGATCGAGCACGACCTGCCGCTCACGCCTTACGACCGCAACACGTTCTACGGTGGCGGTGCACAGGGATACGTCGATTTTCCCGCCTTCCACGACGAGCCGACGCCCGGAGCCATTTCGCAAGCGGCGTAAGACGCGTCCAACCGGCGCGAGCGCGCTTCCCGACCCTTCGGGGCCATCTTGGGTCCCGCGAACCAAGGAAATGAGAAATGACCCAGTCTGACAAGGCGACCGCGTTCGCTAAGCTCCACGTCAAGGGCACCCCGGTGCTACTCTACAATGCCTGGGATGCCGGGAGTGCCAAGGCGATCGAGGCGGCCGGTGCGAAGGCGATTGCGACCGGCAGTTGGTCGGTCGCGGCGGCGCAGGGCTATGGCGATGGCGAAGACATTCCGCTTGATCTCGCGCTGGCGATCGTCGCCCGGATCGCCGCCTCCATCGAGGTGCCGCTCACCGTCGATTTTGAAGGCGGCTATAGTGACGATGATAACACCCTGATCGACAACATCGGTCGCCTGCTCGATCGCGGCGCAATCGGGATCAATTTCGAAGACCGGGTCGTCAAAGGCTCCGGGCTCTACGACATCGACCGCCAGGCACGCCGGATCGCCGCCATCCGCGGCGCGGCCGAGAAGCGCCGCATTCCGCTGTTCATCAATGCACGGACGGACCTGTTCCTTGGCCGCGGCGGTGAACCCTCGTCGGAAATCGGCGCGGCGCTCGATCGGGCCAGGGCCTACGCTGCAGCTGGCGCATCGGGGTTCTTCATTCCCGGCCTTACAGACGAAGGCCTCATCGGCCGGATCGTCGAGGGTTCGCCACTGCCCGTCAATGTGATGGTGACGGACGGCGTTCCCTCCAATGAGCGGCTCGCCAGCCTCGGTGTCGCGCGGATCAGCTACGGCCCGATCCCGTACGCCGAGGCGATGCAGACGCTCCAGAAGGTCGCAACCGGCATCCATTCCTGACGGCACGCCGTCCCTCCAACCCTCTACGGGCGGCTTGGGCTCTCTGCCCGCCGCCCAAGCGCCCACAGGAGAAGTCCCGATGGCCAAGGTCGTCCAATTCAACGCGGTCGGTGGACCAGAGCAACTGAAGCTGCATGAGCTGGAGGTGCCCGAACCGGGCCCTGGCGAGGTGCGGATCAAGATCAAGGCGATCGGCGTGAACAGAGCGGAATCGCTCTTTCGCAGCGGCACCTATTTCGAGCAGCCGGCGTTCCCCGCAAAGAACGGTTACGAAGGTGCCGGCATCATCGACGCTGTTGGGCCAGGCGTGACCGAGTTTTCGGTTGGTGATGCCGTGTCGGTAGCACCGGCATTCTCGCTCAACGACTACGGCTTCTACGCGGATACCGCCCTTGCGCCGGTCGGGGCAGTCATCAAGCATCCCGCGACGCTCAGCTTCGACGAAGCGGCGGCTGTATGGATGGCCTATCTCACCGCTTATGACGCCCTGCTCGACACTGCCAAGGTGGTCGCGGGCGAGTTTGTGGTGATCCCGGCTGCCTCGAGCAGCGTCGGCATCGCCACGATCCAGGTCGCGAATATGATCGGTGCGGTGCCGATCGCGTTGACGAGAACCAGTGCCAAGCGCGAGCAGATCGAGGCCGTGGGCGCCGGACACGTCATTGCGACCGAGGAAGAGGACGTGGAGGAACGCCTCCATGCGATCACCGGCGGAAAAGGGATCCAGGTCGTCCTCGACCCTGTCGGCGGACCCACGTTCGCCAAGTTGCTGCACGCTGCAGCACCCCGCGCACGCTTCATGCTTTACGGCACCATCGGCGAGCCGACCGTGGTTCCGCACTTTCCGGTCTTCACCAAAGGCCTCGTCATCACCGGCGCCCTTCTTTTCAACACGACCTTCGACGCGGCCAAGCTGCAGTCCGGCGTCGAATGGATCACGAAGGGTCTCGCGTCGGGCGCACTGAAGCCCGTGATCGCAAAGACCTTCCCGCTGGAGCAGATCGTCGAGGCCCACCAATACCTCGAAAGCAATCAGCAGTTCGGCAAGATCATCGTGAGGCCGTAGCCACGGAACCGCACCTATCGGCGCCGCCCTGACGGTCTGGCGCCTCTTCGATCAGGATGCGGAGCAGTCGGTCGACCGCTTAGAGGAACATTGTCATGGCCTATCTCAATTTCTCGACGGATGAACTTCGTCCCCTGTCGACCTACCAAAGGGCGATCGAACCTCCTCATGGTGGCCTCAGCGCCACGGAGCGCGAGGTGGTAAAGCTGGCGCGCCTGGACAAGACCGCCAGCCTCAAGCCCGCCGGTCGCCTTTATCGCGTGGCGCAGACTACATTCGGCTTGTCCGGTCGCCCCAACCGGCTTGCGGACCCGCGTCTCGAAGGGCTGCGTCGGTACGGTGTTGCGGTCGCTCATGGCAGTTCCGCCATGATCGATAGTGAAGAAGCCCAACTCAAGGCGTTGGGTTTCTCAAACGGGCAGATCGCCAGCGCGGCCGCGCTCGCCTCGGGCTTTCGCAGCCGTCGCTCATCGAAGGGAATGGGGATATATGCGTCGTTGAGCGCAACCACTGGCGGTATGTTCATCTGGTTCGAGCGCTATCTTGGCGACCCTCAGATTTCCCTGATCCTGGCGCTCGTGGTCGCGCTTCCGGTCTGGGCGATCGCTTCGCCAAGATCGTGAACGTTGAGCTGGTGCGCGCGTACTAGCCGCGCTGCCACCGAACCGAGTCAGTGCCAGCCGCTTCGAGTGCGATCGGACCGCTCAGCGGTACTACGAGGCCTACGGCCACTCGCACACCGTCGATGTGGCGTTCCAAGCGTCCGTCGATCTGGCCGGCAAGAATCTCGACAATTGCGTGGCCGGCGCCGCCCCCACTCTTCGCCCGGCCGCAGTTCTCGTTCGCGACCGAACACACGAGATGCTGGTCGGCCATCCGCATTTCCACGGCGATGTCGCCGCCCGGACGTCCGTGCTTGGCAGCATTGGTAAGGAGCTCGATCAGGATCAAACCGATGCGCCAGGCGCGCGGGGCGGGCAGGATGATCTCAGGGCTGTGGCTACGAAGGACCAATCGGCAACCGAAGGTCTGGGCTTGCGATGCTGCGGCACAGACGCTCTCCAGATAGCCGGTGACCTCAACGACGCCGGTTAAAGGCGCCTGGAGGGCGCGGTGGACCTCGGCGATAGCAAAGAGGCGGTCTTTGGCGGTTGTTAGCGCGGCGCGACCTTCTTCACTCGTGATGCCCGACGCAGCGATTGAGAGACCCGCGATCGCGACCGCGTACTGGTTCAGCATCCGATGATTATATTCTTGAAGCAGGATAATCGAGCCCGGCGCGTCGGCACCTGTCTCGTATGTCGCATGAAGACCCAACATGTGAAGCTCCGGGTAATGGGGAGGGCTGATCTGTCAGACTCGAGCGAAATACGATTGTTGTTTGGCGCCGAATTTGGACGATTGCGGTTGGCGGCGCAGATGCGGCCTGCATTCTTGCCCGCAGCGGGGAGGAAGGGCGCGGAGAACGGCGGCTTGAGAGCGTGGAGAGCGCCCCACGCGGCCACGCCGAACAGGTGTTCGTTGGCATGCCCGGCACCTCGATGCCGTGCACCTTACAGGGTCGCGATCCATTCCTTACGCCAGCTTACGCCTTCTTATTGGCGCTAGGAGGGGTCCAGAGGTCAGTTGAGCATGTTCTTCCAAGGATGCGAACATGTCCGACGCATATATTACAACCGCCCCAATCGCCCCGTTCGAAAATCTGCTGGTGGCGCGCCTTCTCGCAACGGCGCTTTCGATCCTCGACGTCGACCAGGGCGCGGCCCGCCGGCATATCGAGCGCGCCTATACCATGGCCCATGGCGAGGCCACTCCCCGCGCAAGCAAGGGATTGCTGGCGGATTGGCAGATGCGGCGGGTCGAGCATTTTGTGCAAAGCCAGATCGACTCCCCTCTGCGCATTTGCGAAGCGGCAGAATGCGTGAGGCTGAGCGCGAGCTATTTTTCCCGCGCCTTCAAGGCATCCAAAGGCGTCCCCTATTCAAAATTCGTCGTGCACCAACGGATCCTACGCGCCAAGGAACTGCTCCTCACCACTGACGAGCCGATCGCCGAAATCGCACTTGCATGCGGCTTCGCAGATCAATCTCATATGACGCGCCTGTTCCACCGCGCCGTCGGCCTGCCCCCACGAGCCTGGCGCCATCAAAATGTGCAGGAGCCAGTTGATCGGGTTGAGACCGAAGCAGCATGACGGTCAGGGGCGAGCCCAAACCGCCGCGAAAAGATACCACCCAACTTTGGTCGCTGCCGCAAGGCGCACCGCTTTACCGATTAAGCCTAAGCCCGCTTACGACCGGCCGGCTTTCGTTCATCCCCTGGGTGGTCTGATCCGGCGTCGATCGACCGAGCTCCCGAGCCATTCAGTGACAACAGGCCGGACGCGGCATATCCCCCTATCATATCGTCAAAGGCATCTGCATCCCCGCCAAGGCCATGCGCTATGAGCTGTGCGCCTTCGAGTGCCGCGTAGATTGCAAAGGCACGTTGCCTCAATGGCTCGCCGCCCATCCGGGGATGCCTGATGCGAAGCATCTTTGAAATCCAGGCAACATTCAGATCTTTGAACCGGCGGATCGCCGCCCTGACCGGGTCCGGTAGGCCGCTTATTTCGGCCGACATGACGCCAGCCACGCACATGCGATTGCCGCAGTCGAAGCCCGACCGGAACATCGCGATATAGCCCCCGATCAACTCTTCATAGTCCTGCGTCCGGGCGAAGAGCTCCTCGAAGAACGCCTCCTGCTCGGCACAGCGTCGATTGACGAGCGCTTCGGCAAGGTCGGGCTTCGTAGGGAAGTGATAGTGGACGCTGGCGCTCTTCACCCCCACGTCTGCGGCAAGGTCTCGAAAACTCAGCGCGGTATAACCATGAGTTTCAACGGTTGTTCGCGCAGATCGAAGGATCGCCTCGCGGGTGTCGGTTCGTGCTTCGGTCATAATGTGTAACTGCGTACAGCGGAGTCCACCCTCTAGCAACTCGATCGATAGATAGAGGCCGCCGTCGTCGTACCGGAAACACTCTCCCAGCCATGATCCCCAAGGCAGATAGCAATCCGGTCTATCGGTAGATAGTCCGTAACGACTTGACCCCTCCGTCTTGGCGTAGGAGAGCGTCGTTTATCAATCGATAGGTCAGGACGTAACCCCGGCTCGACGCGCTATGCCAATCCGAAAAGTCATTGGACCCCGTTTTCAATGCCCATGCTGCGCCGTTGCGCCCTACGCTTCTCAAGTCCGTGGTTACGCTCACAAGCGGCTCACGGCATCGGCGGTAGCGTAGAATGAAGACCTTCGACATGGAGGGTCCGAAGGTTTCTTCAGCCGATTGGATTGCCTTCGGCGCGCATGTCGTGTTCCCGACCGAACGGATCCTCAAGCGAGATGGACGGACGGTCCCGATTGGCGACAAGGCCCTGGATCTGCTTCTGGCTCTCCTCAATGCGCAGGGCGAGATCCTTTCTAAATCGGACTTGGCCGAGCGGGTATGGCAGCGCACCTGGATCGAAGACGCCACGATACGCGTCGCGATCGGATCATTGCGGAAAGTGCTCGGTCCACCACCGGAGGGTGGAGACTATGTGATCAACGTCGTCGGTCGAGGTTACAGCTTTTCGTCGGCCATTCCTCTCGAGCGATGGCCTGCGCATTCGCCAGAAGTCGCGACTCGGCCGCCTGTCGGCGTTGGCGCTTTGGGGCGATTACCCCCGCTCTTGAACCCGGTTTTCGGCCGCCGTCGCGACATACAGGCGATTGGTGACTTGCTTGCTACGCGCCGGTTCATCACCGTGGTCGGCGCGGGCGGGATCGGCAAAACCACCGTCGCCATTTCTTGTGCATCCCTGCGAATCGAAAAGGACGATGGCGTCTGCTTCGTCGATCTCGCACCCATTCGCGACCCTGCCTTGGTGCCGGCGCGGATCGCAATGGCGCTTGGAGCCGAGCAAGCAGCGGCCGATCCAGTAGAGTTCATTTCCGAAAGACTGGCGGCCAGCCGTCTGCTCCTGCTCCTCGATAATGGCGAACATGTCGCCGGCACTGCGGCGTCGGTGATCGAGGATATCTTGAACGCCGCTCCGCGCGTGACGGTGATGGTCACCAGCCGGGAGCCTCTGGGCGCTAGAGGTGAGACGGTCTATCGGCTCAACACGTTGAGCGTGCCGCAAGACGGCTACGGTTTGAGCGCCGAGCAGGCCCTGTCGTACGACGCCATCGAGCTGTTCGTGGATCGTGTGCAGGCCGGCTCTCCTGATTTCAAGCTGACCGACGCATTGGCGCCGACCGTGGCCGACATCTGTCGTAGGCTTGATGGGGTTGCCTTGGCGATCCGTCTGGCAGCCGGCCGCGTCCCCGCCTTCGGCGTGAGAGGCATCGCCACTCTGCTGGAAGACAAATTTCGCCTTCTTTCGGAGAATTGTCGCGCGGCCCTACCCCGCCACCAGACGCTTGAAGCGACGTTTGATTGGAGCTTTGATCTCCTGACGCCAACAGAACAGGCGTTGCTCGCAAAAATCGCCGTCTTCTCCCACTTCTTCACGCTGGAGGCGGTGCAGCAGATCGCAGCGCCCAAGGAAGAGGCGCTCGATGTAGTTTTCGTCACGATCGGCGACCTTGTCGCCAAATCCTTGGTCGTGTTCGTGGAGGATGAACATGGGGCGCGGTATCGTCTTCTTGAAACGGTACGCGGGTTCGCGCTGACGCGCCTCGGAAAGGGCGACGCGCGTCAGGCGACGGCGCATCTCCATGCGAGGTACGTGATCAGCCGGTGCGAGGTGTATAAAACCGAAAAGGTCAAATCGCGCGACGGCCGGGCCGCGGCGATCGCTCGATCGACGCTGGATGATGCGCGGGCTGCTCTCCAATGGTCCGTCGAGGAATCCAATTGGGATCTGGCATCCGAGTTGGTCAATGTTGCCGGTCCCCTGCTGACGCAGCTCGGGTACGCGAAGGAGGTCGGAACCTGGATCGAACGGCTGCTCGACGTCGAAACCGACTGTCATAAGCGGCTTGCCCTCATGATCAGTCTCGGCGGTGCCCTTTGGCTTTCCTCTCCCGAAGACATCATGACGATCAAGATCTACGGCGAGGCCTATGCCCTTGCTCGAACTCTAGGGGACGTTCCCGCTCAGCTCCGCGCCGCATGGAGCGTGATCATGACGACCTGCTCGGCGAGGCGCCCACGGGAGGCCATCGTTGCGGCGGCGCAATTGACGGAGGGATTCGACGCTTCAACCCAGAGTGAGGCAGCCAGCAGCGACGGATTGATCCGCGCTTTGGCCGGGGTCAGTCGTCATCTGTTGGGCGATTACGCCGCGTGCGAACGCAACATACGGTGGCTGCTGCACCATTATCCGGCCGAGCGCCGGGTCATTGAATCGGGGCCCTACCTGTATGATCCCCGTCAAATCGGGCGACCCTTTCTGGCATGGATCGAATGGTTCTCGGGTCGCATGTCCGACGCTTCAGCAACCTCCGGCCTCGCGATCGCTGAGTCCGGGGACAACATTCCCTCGATATTCAACAACACCATCAGAGCAGCCTTTCCAATCGCAGCTGGCAGTCGCCGTTGGGGAGCTGCATCACATCTTCTCGATACCCTTCGGCGCCAGTGCGCGGATCGTCCGGAATGGCGAGCCTGGACGAACGCGTTGCAGGATATTGTTCTCATCCACCGCGACGGTTCGGCCGATGCCCTGACGAGACTCGAGGATTTCGTGACCGGACATGAGCCCTTCCAAGGATTCAAGCGACAGACCTGGTGCTATGTGCAGCTGATAGAAGGCTACATGGTTTTCGGCAGGCTCGAGAGTGCGCAGGGTCTATTGAAGGAGTTACTGGCCTTCATCGAAGACGAGGAGGCTAATTGGTGGCGATCGCATCTCATTGCGCTCGATGCCGCTCTCCTCGCCCGATACGACCAAAAAACTGCCTTCGATCGATACCGGGAGGCAATCGTACTCGCTCAAGCTGAGGGGTCGTTGCTTGTGGCGCTAAAGGTAGCGCTGGCAGCGCACGCGATAGCGCCAGATTCCACTGCCCGGGTCGATGCGAAGGACCTTGCCGGCGCCATCCATCGGAAATTGATCGAAAGCTCCCCGGCCGCGGGCCAACGAGAGAATCGTGCGCTTCTTCGATCGGTGCTGCTAGCTGACCGCCGAATGCAGCGGGTCGTGCTGGCGACCCGAGGGACGGACGACCTTGCGGTCGCTTAGCTGAAAGGCGCTCCTGCGAGCCAGCTTTCTCCGGGCACGACGGGCGGTGCTGTTCTTCTATTGGGAACGCCAGGGTTCAAGACGATAGGCGCGTTGCAGGGGAGAAGGTCGTTTCTCCCTTTAGAGTTACCCGCAGCCGCATCATGCAAAAGAATATCCTGATTACCGGCGGCGGCGGGCGCTTCGGGCGCGCCGCGGCCTCGGCGCTCGCCGAGTCCGGGCACCGGGTGTTCGCCTCAATGCGCGAACCTACCGGTCGCGATCGCGAGCGCGCGAATGCGCTCTGGGCCCAGGGCATCGACGTAGTGGCGATCGACGTTACCGACGACGCCTCGGTTGAGCGTGGTGTTCGGCACGTGCTGGGGAAAGCCGGACGGATCGACGTATTGGTGAATAACGCGAACGTTACCGCTATCGGCGCTTGCGACGCGTTTTCCGCTGCGCAGGCCCGCCACTTGTTCGAAACCAACGTGGTGGGAACGTTCCGATGCTCAAGGGCAGTCTTTCCCGCGATGCAGCGCGCGCGGGACGGCCTTATCGTCAACATGGGCTCGGTTCTGGGCCGGATATCGCTGCCCTTCATAGGTCTCTTCGGCGCGAGCAAGTTCGCGGTCGAAGGACTGAGCGATGCATTGCGCTATGAGGCTGCGCCTTTCGGCATCGACGTCGTTTTGATGCAGCCGAGCGTCGATCCGGTCGCCATGTACGAATGTGCCCAGCCTCCCGCCGACGGCGCGCGGGGAGAGGTGGATGGTTCGGCGCCTCACTCCGCGGATGCCATATTCGATCAGATCATGGACCGGTTCAAAGGGTGCGACGGACCCGACCCGGCAGATCTTGCCATGCGCCTCGTCGGGCTAATTGATGCCATCAAGGGCTCCCGCCCCGAGAGAATCGTGATTGGCGCTTCTTACGGCGCGGACGAGATCAATCTGCTCGCACGCGGAGTGCAGGCGAAAGCGTGGGCCGAGCTCGGTGTGGAAGGCTTCGCCTCCCCGCCCATCGATCGCACGCAAACACCGTGAGGGCAGCACAATGGGCGTCGCCTATCTTGATTTCTGGGGGAGCGAGCTACGCCCGGCGACAGCGCACCAGCAGCTAGTCGAATTTCCTCGGCATGACCTCGACGCACGCGAGCGCGGTGCCATACTACTGGCAAGGACGGACGGTAAGGAAAGCCTTCACAACCCTGGCCGCCTTCGCAGGCTTTCAGAAGTCTGCTTCGGGCTTTCGCGTCAGTCCAACAAACTTGCCGATCCGCGCCTGGAGGGCTTGAGGCGCTACGCCGTGGCAGTAGCACACGATACGGAGCAATCAGCAACTCACGAACGAGATCAACTCGTGGCCCTTGGCTTTTCCGACCATCAAATCCAGATCGCTGCAGCGACGGCCGTTCGCTTTCGGGCGAAACCCGCGCAGGGTCTATGGAGCGCTGTCGCCCTGGTATCCCTCGTCGGAGGCTCCTTCTGGGGCATCGATCAGTATCTCGAAGACTGGTTGATAGCGCTCGTCGTAGCGATGGCGATGACGGTACCTATCGTGGCGTTTGCCGGGCCGCGCGCCTCGTTCTGAGCAGCGAGCCCGCCTGGCGTGCCCTTAAGAAGCCAATGAGCGCCACTTTTCTCTATCTACTGATAGATACGTGTTGACTCCGGATATCTGACTCGGCATATCCGATCTGTAACCGATCAATCGATAGATAGATCGTTGCAAGAGGGTGGAACGAGCAATGAAGATTCCCACACGCGTATCTCCGAACTTGCCGCTGCGCGGGAGTGCGGCAGCCAAGGTGCTCATCCCGACGGTCTCGCGAGGATTCTACCATCATGATCGCTGACTGATTTCTAGCCGGCGTTGTCCGTCCGACATCGAGGGGGTTCATCGGTCAAGTTAGAGACCCAGCCTTCAAGACGGTCACCGCCTTTTCGACCATCGCTGCCTGATCCTGAAACGGAAAGACGTCCGCACTCGACACGGGATGCGGGGGTAGTGGCGTGCGGCCTTTCGAAGCCGACAACTCCACTCTCGGTCCCCGTCGATGGGAGGCGCAAACTGAACGAGGGACACCGTGACATATTCTGAAGCCATCGACGAAAGCGGCTCCGCCGCTCACAACGATCCAGGCAAGCGCCGCGTAAAGATCTGGCTTGCTACCGGGGCGGCAATCGCCGTGCTCGTTGGTCTGGGAGAGATGGGCTCGCGCCTGTTTTTCGCGCCGCCGCCGGCCGCAGCGGCGGCCGCCCCTGCAGTCACGGTCAGCACTCCGCTCCAACGCCAGATCGATCAGCGCCTCAGTTTTCTCGGCCAGTTTGCTGCTGTGAAGCAGGTCGAGCTCCGCGCCCAGGTCGGCGGCACCCTCAAGGGTGTTTTCTTCAAGGACGGCGAGGTTGTCCGCCAGGGACAGCTCCTCTTCCAGATCGACCAGGAACCCTATCTCATCAAGCTTGCTCAGGCGTCAGCCGAGCTCGAGGCCGCGAATGCGCGGTACAACCTCGCGACCCGCGAGCTGGCGCGCGCGCAGTTGCTGAAAAGCACGGACGCCGGGTCCACCGAAAATGTCGAGCAAAAGAATGCTGACAAGCTTTCTGCTCAAGCGGCGGTCGACGGTGCTCGCGCACTCGTCCGCGACGCGCGCTTCGATCTCGGTCGTACTCGTGTCGTTGCGCCGTTCACGGGACGGATTGGTACGCACCTCGTCTCCGCCGGCAACCTGATCTCCGGAAGCCGTGCAGGAAGCGGCCCAACCACGCTGCTCGCCACCATCGTGTCGCTCGATCCGATCTGGCTGAACTTCGACATGAGCGAGTCCGACTACATGACCTTCCTGCGCCAGCGCGAGAAGGCCAGCGGTCCGATCAAGAACCAGGTCCAGATCGCGCTTGCCGACGAGACGAACTTCGACCGGACCGGTACGCTCGATTTCATCGATAATTCCCTCGATCGCGGCAGCGGCACCATCCACGCCCGCGCGACCCTGCAGAACGCCGACGCCATGCTCACCCCCGGCGCATTCGGGCGGGTCCGCCTTGCCGTGTCAGGCCCAGCCTCAGCCATGCTCGTCCCCGATGCGGCGGTCCTCCAGGACCAGTCCGACCATGCCGTCCTGATCGTCGGCAAGGACAATGTGGTCTCGCAGAAGAAGGTCGAGGTCGGCGAGCTGCGCGGCGGCCTACGGGTCATCCGCTCCGGCCTCGCCCCGACCGACCGGGTCATCATCGAGGGCATCCCCGCCGCAAGACCGGGGTCGCCAGTCTCACCGCAAGCCGGCTCGATCCGGTTCGCGTCCGATCAGGACTGACGCCATGAAAAACATCTCTCACTTCTTCATCGATCATCCGCGCTTCGCCGCGGTGCTCAATATCTTCATCGCGTTGGCCGGTCTGGCGACGATGGTCTTCCTGCCCATCGCCCAATATCCGAACATCGTCCCTCCCACCATCGACATCACCACCCAATTCCCGGGTGCGTCGGCCGACACGGTCGCACGCACCGTCGCGACGCCGATCGAGCAGGCGGTCAACGGCGTCGAGAATATGGACTACATCACCAGCCAGTCGACGGGCGATGGCAGGCTGACCACCACAGTCATCTTCAAAGTCGGCACCGATCCGAACACGGCGTTGATGCTCACGCGCAATCGCGTTCAGGACGTGCAATCCCGGCTCCCGCAGGAAGTCCAGCTGCAGGGCGTGCAGGTCAACAAGACGATCAAGGCCCTTTTGCTCGGCGTCCACGTCTACTCGCCCGATGGCTCGCGCAGCGCCGAATACATGTCCAACTACATGCTCAAGATCAAAGACGAGATCGCTCGCCTACCCGGCGTCTCGCAGTTCTGGAGCCTCGGTGAACGCCAATATGCGATGCGCATCTGGATCGATCCGGCCAAGGCAGCCGCCTACAAGATCAGCTCATCCGACATTCTGGCCGCTCTGCGCGCCGAGAATGCTCAGGTGTCGGCCGGCAAGCTGAACGCGCCGCCCGTGAAGACCAATTCGGCCTATGAGATCAACGTCGAGGCGCTCGGTCGTCTCGATAAGCCCGAGCAGTTTGGCGACATCGTCGTCAAGTCGGACGCCGAGGGTCGAGTTACCCGCATTCGCGACATCGGCCGCGTCGAGCTTGGCTCGGCCGACTACAGCTCTATCGGGTACGCCGACAAGCATGTCTCCGCACCTTGGTGGGTGATCGCCACTCCCGACGCGAACGTGGTCCAGGTGGAGCACGCAGTTTGGGCCAAGATGGCCGAGCTGAAGAAGAGCTTCCCCTCGGGCATCGACTATATCGATCACCTCTACGACCCAACGACGTTCGTCAGTCAGTCGATCCACGAAGTCATCATCACGCTGCTGATCGCAATCGTTCTCGTCGTCGGCGTGGTCTACCTCTTCCTGCAGAGCTGGCGCGCGACGATCATTCCGGTCGTTGCCATCCCGATCTCGCTGGTGGGCACCTTCACCGTGCTCGCGCTCACCGGCGCGTCGATCAACAACCTCTCGCTGTTCGGCCTGGTGCTTGCCGTCGGTATCGTCGTCGATGACGCGATCGTCGTCGTCGAGAATGTCGAACGCAATATGGCGAGAGGCATGCTGCCGAAGGAAGCGGCGCACCGAACAATGAGCGAAGTGTCGACGGCGCTAATCGCTATCGCCCTCACGCTCTGTGCCGTGTTCGTGCCCACCGCCTTCATCTCGGGCATCTCGGGCATGTTCTTCAAGCAGTTCGCGATCACGATCGCGGCTTCCACGATCATCTCGTGCTTCGTTTCGCTGACGCTGAGCCCCGCGCTCTGTGCAGTGCTGCTGAAGCCGCACGCGAAACCTACCCATGAAGAGCCTCGCGGTCTCACCCGGTGGACGGCCCCCTTCTTTGACCGGTTCAACACCGGCTTTGAATGGATGTCGCAGAAGTACGGCAAACTGACGAGCAGCTTCGTGCGGAAGACCGGCATCATGCTGGGCATCTACGCGGCGCTGATCGGCGTCACGGGTTTCCAGATGTCGCGGATGCCCACCGGCTTCATCCCGGATTCCGATATCGGTTACCTCGTCACGATCGTCATGCTGCCGCCCGGCTCGAGCCTGGAGCGGACCGACAAGGTCATTCGTCAGGTCAACGATATCGCGTTGGCGACCCCGGGCGTGCGTCACACCTCTCCTGTCACCGGCTTCGACGCGACCACCTATACGGTCTCGCCAAACGTTGGCACGATCTTCTCGGCTCTCCCCTCGCTCTACAATGAGCACGTCCCCGGCATCAACGCCGCGACCATGGTGCAGACGCTCCAGAAGAAGTTCAACGCGCAAATCAAGGACGCCGTCGTTCTGACCATCATGCCGCCGACTGTGCAGGGCCTTGGCTCCGCTGGCGGTTTCAAACTGATGCTGCAGGACAAGGCGGGACTTGGTCCGCAGGCACTCGCCAAGGCCGCCAATGATCTTGTCGCGGCTGCCAACAAGGACAAGGCGTTCGCGGGCACCTTCACGCTCTTCAATGCGGGTGCGCCGTCCCTCTATGCCGACATCGATCGTCTCAAGGCGCAGAAGGTCGGGCTTTCGCCAAAGGATGTCTTCTCGACGATGCAGCTCTATCTGGGCTCGCAATATGTGAATGACTTCAACTTCGACGGCCGCACCTATCCGGTCTACGTCCAAGGCGACCAGCAGTACCGCAAGTCAGCAGCGGACATCTCCCAGCTCAAGGTACGCAACGTCACCGGCGACATGGTTCCGCTCGGTACCGTCGCCACCTTCCGCGACGAGACCAAGCCCTACCGCATCCCGCGCTACAATCTGTTCCCAGCGGCCGAGATCATGGGCGCTGCCGCTCCTGGTGTCTCATCGGGCCAGGCAATGCTCCGGATGGAGCAGCTCGCCGACCAGACGCTGCCCAATGGCATCGGCTACGAATGGACCGAGCTTGCCCACCAGGAGAAGCAGCAGGGTATCCCAACGCTGTTGATCTTTGCTGCCTCGGCGCTGTTCGTCTTCCTCGTGCTCGCCGCACAATATGAAAGCTGGAAGATCCCGCTGGCGATCCTGCTCATCATCCCGATGTGCCTGCTCGCTGCATCGACCGGCCTCCACCTGCGGGCCATGCCGATCGACATCCTCGCCCAGATCGGGTTCGTCGTGCTCCTCGGCTTGGCTGCGAAGAACGCGATCCTTATCGTCGAGTTCGCCAAGCACCACCAGGACGCAGAAGGCGTCAGCGCCGAGGAGGCAGCCGTACTCTCCGCACGGGAGCGGCTTCGCCCAATCCTGATGACGTCGCTCGCCTTCATTGCAGGTGTGGCGCCGCTCGTGATCGCGCACGGCGCGGGTTCCGAGATGCGGCAGTCGCTCGGCACGACAGTGTTCTCCGGAATGCTCGGCGTGACGGTCTTCGGCCTCCTCTTCACACCGGCTTTCTACACCGTCGTCCGCAAGCTGCGCCTCAAAGCGCCCGCTCGAACCGGCAATGAAGTGCCGGTCCTCCCCACGCCCGCCGACAGGAGTCCGGCATGATGACCAAGCACTTCTCAACCGCCCGATTGGGGCTGGGCAGCGTTGCTCTCAGCCTCGCGCTTCAGGCCTGCGCCGTCGGCCCGAACTATGTGAAGCCGGAAACGAGCCTCGTGCCGTTCCACAACAAGGTGCCCGCGACCGCCACCCAGGCGGTCGCGACACCCCCGGCACTCGACGTGTGGTGGACCGGATTCAATGATCCGATGCTGGTCACCGTGGTCCAAAGGGCTCTCGATCAAAACCTCGACCTCGCTGCCGCGTTCGCCCGCGTCCAGCAGGCGCGCGCCGTCGCCAAAGGAGCCGGCGCGCAGCTTCTTCCGACCCTTGATGTTCAAGGGTCGGCAACTGCAACACACCAGAGCCTGCGAAGCCCGACGGGCGCTCTTCTCAACACCCTCCCTGGTTTTCAGCGCAACATCGAGAGCTATTCGGTTGGCCCGGCCGCGAGCTGGGAAATCGACCTCTTCGGCGGATTGCGCCGCGGTGCTCGAGCCGCCAGCGCTGAAGAAGCGGCCGCAGAGGCCGATCGGGTGGGTACGCGGATCACGGTCGCCGCCGATGCGGCTGATGCGTATCTGCAGGTTCGCGGCTACCAGGCACGGCTCGCCGTCGCGCTCGATCAGGTCTCGACCGACGAGCGTCTCCTGCGGCTTGTGCAGGACCGCCACGATGCGGGCTCAGCAACCGGCCGCGAGATCGCACAGGCACAAGCCTTGCTCCAACAAGCCCGCGCGAGCATTCCCACGTTGCGCATCGGCCTTGAACAGCAGCTCAACCGTCTCGACGTCCTGATGGGCGTGCAGCCGGGCACCTACGCGCAGGAGCTGGGCGTCGTGCGCGACGTCCCGGCTATCCCGACGATAGCGACTACCGAACCCACGGACATGCTGCGCCGTCGCCCCGACATCATCGCAGCCGAGCGGCGGCTTGCCGCATCCAACGAGCGGATCGGCGTGGCAATCTCGGACTATTATCCGAAGATCTCGCTGTCCGGCGCGCTTGATTTCAACAGCATGAGCGTCGGCAACCTGTTCTCGAAACCCGCCTTCCAGGCGACGGGCGGCGGCTTGCTTCGCTGGCGCCTGTTCGATTTCGGGAAGGTCGATGCCGAAGTCAAACAGGCCCGTGGTGCCAACGCCGAGGCGCTCGCCATCTATCGTCAGGCGGTGCTCAGGGCGGCCGAGGACGTCGAGAATGCGCTGACAGGCCTCTCTCAGACGCAAATCCGCGCCAACGAGATCCAGGCCCAGGTCCAGGCTTTGGTAAAGGCCCGCGACTTGTCGCAACAGGCCTATCGGGCCGGCTCGATCCCGCTCACCGACGTGCTCAACGCCGACACGGACCTGCTCACCGCCCGGGATCAGCTCGATACCGAGCGCGCCGGCACCGCGCGCGCTGCAGTCGCCGTCTTCCGCGCGCTTGGAGGCGGGTGGTCGCCTCCTACCCGCGAAGCTGAGCGCGTCGCGCCCAAAGCCAATCCGGGAGGCTGATCATGATCGATCGAACCGCAACGCACAGCGATGGATTCATCAAACGGTTGTGGCGCCACGTCGCGAATTTCGCGGAAGCCGCCGATGTGTCGGAAGCGTCTCTCCTGGCGGACCGAGTCACGGCCATCGAACGTCGGCTTAGCGAGATGGAGCGGCAGGCGATGCCGTCAGCGCACTCGGCGGCCGCCCCGCGGCCGAGCAACGACTGATCCCCGAGCGATGACCGATCGCCCCCCTCTCACGTTGGAAGCCGCCACCGAGCTGCACAACCGGCTGGCCAAGAAGATCATCCACGAGATCGTCCACGAGCCGATCGCTGCAGGGGGAAGGATGTCGGACATCATGATGCTCTGCGAGAGCGTGTTGGTCGGCGTCATGATTGAATGCTTCCAGCTCGGCAGCGACGTGAAGATGCTCGATATCATCGTCGGCCGGGTGAAGGAGCGGCTCGCCAAGGTCAGGCTGGAAGACATCGAGATCAAGGGCAGCGGATGACTGCCCTCGATCCGCCCTGCCATTGGCGGCGAGCGAGCCTCCCGTCTATCGACTGAAGGAGTGACGGCCATGAGCCAAGCAGATGACTATGTTCCGCCTAAAGTGTGGACCTGGACGAAGCCCAGCGGCGGCACGTTCGCGAACGTCAATCGCCCGACTGCCGGCGCTACGTTTGACAAGGAGCTTCCGGTCGGCCGCCATCCCTTGCAGCTCTACTCGCAGGGCACGCCCAACGGAGTGAAAGTCACGATCATGCTCGAGGAGCTGCTCGCGCTCGGTCACGAGGGAGCAGAGTACGACGCCTGGTTGATCGACATCTTCAAGGGCGACCAGTTCGGCAGCGGCTTCGTCGGGATCAATCCCAATTCGAAGATCCCGGCGCTGGTCGACCACAGCGATCCCGAGCCCGTCTCCGTCTTCGAGTCAGGCTCGATCCTGCTTTACCTGGCGGAGAAATTCGGCGCCTTTCTTCCTTCCAACCCCCGCGCTCGCACTGAGGTGCTCAACTGGCTGTTCTGGCAGATGGGCAGCGCGCCCTATCTCGGCGGCGGTTTCGGGCATTTCTACGCCTATGCGCCGGTGAAAATCGAATATGCGATCGACCGCTTCACGATGGAAGTGAAGCGCCAGCTCGACGTTCTCGATCGCCGTCTCGCCGATCGCGAATACATCGCCGGACCCGACTACAGCATCGCTGATATGGCCATACTGCCTTGGTATGGCGGCCTCGTGCAGGGCTGGGCCTACGGGGCGACCGAGTTCATCTCGGCACACGAATACCAAAATGTGCTGCGCTGGGCGGACACACTCATGCAGCGGCCCGCCGTCCCGCGCGGGCGGCGCGTTAGCAGCTATCTCACTGACCTTCCCGGACGCATCGACGAACGGCACGACGCCAGCGACCTCGACGAGGCGCTCGCGGCCATCCCACAGGAGTAATCTCATGACACGCTTCAATCAGGACATCTTTCTCGCCGCCGGCCTGCGCACGCCCTTCGGCCGCGGCGGCGGCGCTCTCGCCGGCTATGACGCCATCAGTCTGTCGGTGCCGGTCGTGCGTGCGATGGCCGAACAGCTCACAACGCAACGTCCCGACCTGGTGCTGTGGGGCACGGTCATTCCCAATCTCGGATGGAGCAACATCGCCCGCGAAATCTGGCTGGACGCCAAGCTCGACCCGACCGTTCCGTCCTTCTCGGCGGTCCTGGCTTGCGCCACGAGCATCACGGCCGCCTTTGCTGCAGCCGGTATGATCGGTGGCGATACCGATGTCGTGCTGGTTGGGGGCGTCGAGACGATGAGCCGCCCGTCGATCGGCCTAACCGCCGCTGCAAGCGATCGTTTACGCGCGCTCTTCGCCAAAAACCCGGCCGAGGCGCTCGCTGCCCTTAGCGGTCTTACCCCGGCCGATTTCACGCTGCCGGCGAAAGGTTGGGCGAACCGCATCACCGGCCGCACCATGGGCGACCATATGGAAGAGACCGCGCAGGAGTGGGGCATCACGCGCGAGGCGCAGGACGCTTGGTCATTTGAGAGCCACAAGCGTGCGATTGCCGGCTGGGAGCGGGGCTTTTTCGACGATCTGGTCATCAAGCTTCCCGAGCTCGCACGAGACGCCAATCCCCGCGCAGATACCTCCCTCGAGAAGCTCGCTTCATTGCCGCCGGCCTTCGATAAGACCAGCGGCAAGGGCTCGCTGACCGCCGGCAACTCCTCGCCCATCACGGACGGAGCCGGCGGCGTATGGGTGCTCTCCGCGCAGGGCCGCACCCGGCTGCCGGATGGGATTCCGACCGCCAGGCTCGCCGACTACGAGCTCGCGGCGGTCGACTTCCGCGACGGCCTGTTGATGGCAACGCCATATGCGATCCCGCGGCTTCTCGACCGTCATGGGCTTAGCTTCGAAGACATCGATTTGTGGGAGATCCACGAGGCGTTCGCGGCGCAGCTTCTGGCGAATGTCGCAGCCCTCGAACGGCCGGGTTGGATCGCGGAGCGTGTCGGCATCTCGCGCGATTTCGGCCGCTTCCCTTGGGAGCGGGTCAACCCGAATGGCGGGTCGGTCGCGATCGGCCATCCCTTCGGCGCCACCGGCGCGCGCGATCTTAGCCAGACAGTCAAAGAGCTGGCGGCGATGCCGAAGGGATCTCGTGCGATCGTCAGCGTCTGTGCCGACGGCGGCGAGGGAGCCGTGGCGCTCCTCGAAAGCGTTGGATAGGCCGTGCCATGACGGACCCTACGCGCTGCGCCTGGGCTGGCTCGGCCCCCCTGATGCAAGCCTACCATGATCATGAATGGGGGGTTCCTCAGCGAGACTCCCGCATGTTGTGGGAGATGCTCGCTCTCGAGGGGTTCCAGGCCGGACTCGCGTGGATCACGGTGCTACGCAAGCGGGACGCCTTTCGCGAGGCGTTCGCGGGTTTCGATCCGCGCAAGGTTGCCGCTTTCGATGAAACCGATGTCGCGCGCTTGCTGGCTGACCCTGCCATCATCCGTTCACGCGCCAAGATCGAGGCGACGATCGCGGGCGCCAAGCTCTGGTGCAGCATGGAGGATGCGGGGGAGAGCTTCGCGGAGTGGTGCTGGTCGTTCACCAACGGCAAGGTGGTGACGGGCGACGGAAAGACCCTCCCCGCCAGCACGCCCCTCTCGCAAACAATCTCCAAGGCGATGAAGCAACGCGGCTTCAAATTCGTCGGCCCGACGATCGTTTATGCCTGGATGGAGGCGGTCGGGATCGTCAACGATCATGCCGCGCAGTGCTTCCGGCGCGAGCCCGTGAGAGACCTGGCATGAGGCCGATCCGGATCGAAGATGAGGTCTTTCAGCATCTCTCAGGCCGATGGGCGCTACAGATCCTCCTGGCTCTCAGCAAAGGCCCGATGCGATTCATCGATCTGCGTCGCGCCATCCCGGGGGTGAGCGCCAATACGCTTACCACCCGACTGCGGGAACTGGAGGCTATGCACTTCATCGAATGGAGCCAGCTTCCACCGCCGGCGGCGGTCCAGGTTTACAACCTCGGCCAGCTGGGCCGCGGACTGCGGCCAACGCTTGAGCAGTTGGCCAATTGGAAGGCCGAATTGTCTGCGTCCTGTTCCAACAGGGATCGCTGAGCCGCGTTACGGTCGCATCCCATTGCCACCGGACTGCTCAGGCTCAGGTCGACCGGCAGCTCGGTTACAAGCAGTCGAAATATGTGATGCGAGTCGAGGCTGTCCCACCGCTAGCCGGCCTCTACGGCGGAAAGGGCGGCAACTGGGAGGACGATGTCGGTTACCAGTGGTATAACGGCATCCGAGGCCGACAGGACTGCGGCCGGTAAAGGTCCATATCACGCGCAATGGGTCGGGTCGCGAACGCGCGAAGGGTCGAGCGCGAGCAGCGCAGGGTCTCGCTCGCTAAGTGTCGCCGGCTCTTTCGATAGCGATATTGCGGTCACCCCGTAGAGGCTCGACGATCGAAGCGCCGTGGCGATGGCTCAGCCAGGGCGCCACGGCCTCAGGGTTCAAAAGCGGCCCCAGCCTTCAAGAAGCTCCGCCCGCGAAAGTCCAGGAAGGTGCGACCGGAGTCCCCACGGCCATCCCGGCCGTGGGCGTATCCCGGGAAGAGGCGAGCCGATGACTGCACTCCGACACCCGGCGCTCAAAAGTTCCGCACAGGTCGATCAACTTTTTTTCCGCTCTATCGGTAGATAGGCATTGACTCGCCTCGAACCCCGCCGTACCAAGCCGCATGTCTATCGATCGATAGATAGATAGCGAGATTCAAGGAGATTGAAGCCATGTTGTTCGAGCATAAAGTCGAGATGGACCTCACCGCGGGCCGCACCGCGCTGGTCCTGGTCGACATTCAGAACGACTTCCTCACCGATGGCGGAAAGTATTTCGTCATGATCGAGGAGCTGATGAAGAGCAACAACGTGAACGCCAATCTGGAGACCCTCCTCCAGACCGCCAAAGACCACGATTATCCGGTGTTCATGTCACCCCACTATTTCTTCCCGCACGACCACAAGGGCAAGACCCGACTGAGCCCGATGGAAGATCTCGCCCTGCATGGTGGTGTCGTGGCGCGGCAAAGCCCGCTCCATACCGACGATCTCCCCGGCGGAGGTGCGGATGTTCCCGAGCGCTTCAAGAAATACATGGAAGACGAGAACACGACCATCGTGTCTCGCCATGTCACCTATGCGCCGACCAACGACCTGGCGTACCTGCTGCGCCGCCGGAAGATCGAGACGGTGATCATGGCCGGCCCCGTCGCCAATCTCTGCCTTGAAGATCACATGCGCAACCTGATCCGTGAGGGGTTCGAGACCGTGATGGTTCGCGATGCGGTCGCGGCGGCCGCAAACGAGGAAGGCGCCGGCTACGATGCCGCGATGATCAACTGGCGCTTCATGGCCAACGCCGTCTGGAACACGGAGGAAACCGTCCGTCGAATGATCGAAACCGCCAAGACACCCGCGACCGTCTGACACCCAACCGGCCTGAGAGGGCCGGTGCAACGAAGTGACGAGGACCAAAGGCGGCGCGGCAACCAGGCCGCGCCGAAGGATGCCGCACGTCTCTTCAACATCACCAGCAAGCAGACCCCACAGCTTCTTTTCAACGACAGGAAATTACCATGAGCAAAGGCACCATTCTCGTCATCGGTTCGAACGGCACCCACCTCGAAGGGAAGGGCGGCGGCACGATCCTGATCGGCCAGTTTCTGAACGAAACCGCCGTTCCCCTGATGACGCTCGTCGCCGCCGGCTACGATTTTGTCCTCGCCACCCCCACTGGCGAAAAGCCGACGATGGACCAGGACTCCGATGCCCTGATCTATTTCGCCAACGATGACGAGGCGCGCACCAAGGCTCGCGACTTCTTCAACAACAATCCCGCCATGAACGACGTCCACACGATCCGCTCCGTGATCGATGCCGGCCTCGAGCGGTTCGCCGGCGTCTTCTTTCCGGGCGGCCACGCTCCGATTGTCGACGTGATGCAGGACCCGGATGCGGGCGAAGTGCTCCGCTACTTCCACGGCGCCAACAAACCCACCGCTGCAATCTGCCACGGCCCGATCAGCATCCTGGCCTCACTCGACCATGCACGCGAGTTTCGCGCTGCCCTGATCGACGGTGACAAGGTGAAGGCGCACGAGCTGGGCAAGGGCTGGCAGTATGACGGCTACAAGATGACCGTCTTCTCGCGGAGCGAGGAGGAATATGCCGAGGAGCATGTCTTCCACAAGAAGCTGATCTTCAACATGCCCGACGCGCTCGAAGCGGCCGGCGCCACCGTCGTCAACGCGGACAACTTCACCTCGTTCGTCGTCGTCGATCGCGAGCTCATCACCGCTCAGAACCCGATGTCGGATCACGAGCTGGCCGCCAAGTTCATCGCCGCGCTCGAGAAGGCCGCTTGAGGGTCTTTGCAACCAATTTTTGAAGGAGAAAGGTGATGAAGTTTCGTTCGTTAGCGATCGCTGCAGGTCTCGTTGTTGCTGCCTCGACAGCTGCTTGGGCGCAGACTGCCGCGTTTTTTCCGCCGCTCAATGACGGGCAGTCGGTGGTGTTACCGTCGACACACTTCAAGTTCCAGGACAGTGGCGCGAAAGGCCTCACTCCGAACAAGGGAATCCAATATTCCAATGTTTGGGGTGACGTGACGAAGAGCGCTCACGGCGCGTTCTTCCAGTTCGATCCCGGCTTCACGAGTTACGTTCACACGCACACTTACGACTATTACGCGGTCGTCATCAAAGGCACCCTCCAGAATTATCTTCCGGGCCAAAAGCCCGAGGATCTCGGGCCCGGTTCCTATTGGTATCAGCGCGGCAAGGAGAAGCACACCACCGCCTGCGTGTCCAAAACGCCTTGCGAAATTTACATCGTTCAAGGCGAGAAGTTCGACGCGCAGAACTTTCCCAACGGCGGGTAAGCCGGCCGTCGCCGTCAGACTGGGCTCTTTGACGCGCAATCCCCAGATGCGCGCGGGGAGCCCGGCAGGTGCCTCAACGCTGGTCGCCCTCACAGACTGACTCCTTCGCTCCGGCCACGACGGCCAGCGATAATCCAACTGGAAATTATCATGACCACCGAAACCATTGCCGAGCAGAACAAGAAAACCGTGCTCGCCTTCTACAAGGAAGCGCACTTCGACGGTGACGTCGACGGCGCGATCGCCCGTTACGTCGGCGACACCTACACCCAGCACACCGCTGGCGGCGAAGACGGCGTCGAGGGCCTACGAGGATTCATCAACGGCTTTCTGACCGCCTTCCCCAACGCCAAGGGTGATATCCGCCGCGTCCTCGCCGATGGCGATCTCGTTGCTGTCCACGCCCATTGGACCGGCCTGGTGAGCGAGAACGGGGACGTCGGCGTCGACTTGTTCCGCGTCGAGAATGGCAAGCTCGTCGAGCATTGGGACGTATTCGCCCCCGTCCCGACCACGTCCCAGAATGGCAACACCGTCTACTGACGCCCGCCCCTCGGCGATCGGTAGACACTTCGGGAGCCGATCATGGCCATCATTGGAACCATAGCGATGAAACGACCGACCCCTCCCCCCGCCTCGGCCGCCAATCGCACGGGAACAGGCTATGATCGGCTCCTTGACGCTAATCATTCGGACACCTTGGCCGATGCGGGAAATCGCTTCTTCGGCTGGCGCGTCGTCGCAGCCGCTTTCACCGTCGCGGTATTCGGTTGGGGCCTCGGGTTCTACGGCCCACCCGTCTATTTAGAGGTGGTTCGTCAATCGCGGGGTTGGCCGATCGCACTCGTGTCGGGAGCCGTCACCCTCCACTTCCTGGTTGGCCTTGCCATCATCCCCAATCTTCCGAACCTCTATCGTCGCTTAGGGGTGCCGATCGTGACCTTTGCCGGCGGCATCGTCATGGCGTTGGGCGTACTTGGCTGGGCGGTCGCGACCGCTCCCTGGCAGCTTTATGTGGCAGCGCTCCTGTCCGGCGCCGGATGGTCTGCGCTCGGCGCGGTCGCTGTCAACGCGATCGTCTCGCCCTGGTTTGCCGCGAAGCGCCCCCAGGCTCTTGGCGTGGCCTTCAACGGCGGCAGTGTCGGGGGCGTGATCTTCTCGCCCTTCTGGGTCGCCCTGATCGACCGTATCGGCTTCACCTCGGCTGCGGTGGTGGTGGGCGTCGCGATGCTCGTGACGCTGGGTACCCTGGCGGCACTCGTGTTGGGACGGACACCGGAGGACCTCGGTCAAACGCTAGATGGCGCGAAGGCCGGAAGTACATCTGCCAGCGCCCCCATCATCCCGGATGCGGGAACCCCAACCGTCCGGCTCCATCTCTTCCATGATCGCGCGTTTTTGACGTTGTGTATCGGCATGACATTGGCGCTGTTCGCGCAGACTGGAATCGTCGCCCACCTCGTGTCAGTGCTTGCACCGACTCTCGGGCGCCAGGGCGCCGGGCTGACTGCAGGCGCGGTCGGCGTTGCTGCCGTCGTCGGTCGGCTGGCTGTCGGATCGAGCGCGGACGGTAAGTCTAATTGGCGTGCCATCGCCTCGTTCAGCCTCGTGGTGCAGGCCTTGGGTTGCGGAGTGCTCGTCCTCGCACACGGCAGCAGCCCCGCACTTCTCATCCTGGGCGCGGTGCTTTTCGGTCTTGGTGTCGGCAACGCGATTTCGGTCCCACCGGTCATCGCCAATCTTGAGTTTCCGCGTGAGGATGCCGCCCGAGCAGTCGCGCTGATCGTCGCCATTTCGCAGGGCGCCTACGCCATGGCACCGGCGATATTCGGCCTGCTGCGCCAGCTCTGGTCGGACGAGATCATCTTCCTCACCGCCGTCGCGATCCAGCTCGCCGCCATTGCCGCTTATCTCACGGGGCGTGGAGCCGGCGCGCTGAGAAACGATCGGGAGGGTCTTCGCCGACCGTCGACCCGTCGACCGAGCCTATGACGTCCAAACATGGGAGTGAGCCAATGTACTATGAGACGATCCAGCAATGCGTGCAGAGCCTCGAAAATCTCGAGACCTTCCTCGACAAGGCGGAAGCCCACGCGGCCGCCAAGAAATTCGATGTGGGAGTGCTCATAGGCGGACGGCTCGCGCCGGACATGAAGCCGTTCATCTATCAGGTTCAGAGCGCGTGTGATTACGTCAAAGGCGGTGCGGCCTGGCTATCGGGACAGCGCCCGCCCAAGCATGAGGATACGGAGCAGACCATTACCGAAGTGCGCGCCCGCATCCGCAAGACGATCGATTTCGCGCGAAGCGTGCCGGAAGCGAGCTACGCCGACGCCGAAAACCAGAAGATCGGCCTGTCCTGGGCGCCGGGCAAGATACTTAGCGGTAAGGATTACCTTCTGCAGATGATCGTCCCCAACGTCTATTTCCACATCGCGATGACCTATTCGATCCTGCGTAAGGACGGAGTGGATGTGGGCAAAATGGATTTCCTTGGACCCATCAGTTTCGTTGAAGTCTGACCTCGCACGAGACGGCCCGCGCCGCGCGGCGGCGGCGCCGTACATCCCAAAAGGAATGTCGCTTTGCGTAGCTCCACCGATACGCGGACATTGCGATCCTTCCGCTTGCCTTCCGGCAATCGAAATGCTGCGCCTTCAAAATCTTCTTCGAATCTCCAGCTATGCATGATGTCGTAGCGCTTCGATTCGCGGTCATGGCTGCCAACACGCTGAGCTTTGCGCGCGCGGCTGCGCAAGCCCGGGTTAAGCAAGCCACACTCAGCAAGCGAGTTGCGGCCCTCGAAGCGCGCCTCGGGCTCAAATTGTTCGAACGGTCAACAAGGGGCGCGGTGCCGACCGAAGTCGGGCTCGGATTCATCGACATAGCCCGCCGCATCTTGGATGATCTCGACGCACTCCACGCTAAAGGGCGAGCGCTCGGCACTGGCGAAGCGGGGACTCTTGGCCTCGGTTTTTCCACCTCCCTTGCGGCCGGCAACATGCGTGCCCTGATCGTCGACTTCGTCGCCCGCTTTCCTGAACTGCGGCTCGTCAACATCGAGGGCGATCGCTGCCGCCTGACGCAAGCGCTCCATGCGCGCTCAATCGACTTCGCGGTGATCAGCGGCGATCTTCTTGAAATCGGTCTGCAGCGTCGCGCCATGTGGAGCGAGCGCGTTATGGTGGCCCTTCACGACGATCACGCGCTCGCGCAAAAAGAACGGATTCATTGGCCAGATCTGCGCGCGGAGCGCTTCATCCTTCCGCGTCAAGACCCCGGGGCTGATCTCGCCGATCTAGTCAGGGCCCGACTGAGCGAGCCGGGCTGGAAACCGGACGTTGAGACGCAAGAGGTGAGCCGGGACAATGTGGCTAACATCGTGCCGATCGGTCGCTACGTCACACTAACGACGGACACGGCACTTGGCCGCATGTTGCCGGGAGTCGTGCTGCGCGAAGTTCGCGAGATGTCCGGTCACTTAAGCCATATCGCTTACGCTGGTTACTGGCGTAGCGACAATCCGAACCCGGCGCTCGGCCGATTACTGAGGTTCGTGAACGATCGCTACCCGCCCTAAGGCTTACGTGTCTTCCTGAATCCACGATCCGTGGCCATGAAACGCGCAAGCATGGGCGCTACCAGCCGCGCCGGCTCAATTGGCGCGGCCTCCCCGGTTTCACGGGCGAGTGCTTCGCCATAGGCGACGAGGTCGCGATACACGGCAGCGGGGAGCTCGACCGTCAGCTTGACCGGACGTTCCTCGGTGATGGCGCCGAGCTTGAGCACGCTCATTGAGCCGTCCTCCAGGGCTCCAGCACCAGATCGCGGCTGACCAGCACGCGCACCGGAAAGCCAGGCCGGATGGTAAGCGTCGGCGGGATATTGAGCTGGCGCCGGACGATCTCTTGGCCGGCCTGATTGAACGTGGTCTGGCCGCCCTCACGCAGCGCGCGAACGAGGTCGTCGTCACTGTTTGACGCCAGCTCTGCGCCGAAACTCAACAGCGTTGAGAGGCCCGCCGCCTTGGCGAGGCCGACCCAATGTTCATTGACCTTGTCTTGAAGACCGCCGAAGCCGGCGGCGTCGCCTGCGGGCTGTCGCTCGAGTACGATCGAGCGGCCATCGGGAAGGATCAGTCGTGTCCAGGCCAGCAGAACCCGGCGCTGGCCGAAGCCGACTTGGTCATCATAATCTGCGATCAGCCGCGAGCCCTGCGGCACCAGCAGGATCCGCCCGGTCGGGCTGTCATAGACATTCTCGGTCACTTGCGCGGTGACTTGGGCGGGCAGGTCGGAGCGCAGCCCGGTGATCAGAGCAGCCGAGATGACGCTGCCCGCTTGGACCACATAAGGCGAGACCGGCGAGGTCAGCCGCTCGGCGCTCGTCGTGCGATGATCGACCTCGCCGTTGAGGAAGGCGCGCCGGGCGCTGCCAACCGATGCGGTAGCCGCAGGCGCCGCTGCCGGGGTCGGCCCGGCGAGCGCGCCTAGCGCTAGTGAGGACTGGTCTGAGCCGGCAAGACCAGGCGTCCCGCCAGCGGACCCAGCGCTGCGTCCGCCCGACGTCTGGCCGCCGAGGAAGACGCCGCTGGTCCGCGCGGAATCGCGCTCTTGCAGCGCCCGTTGGCGTGCCGCCTGGGCGGCGGTTTGCGCCGGCGTCGGCGGCGACGTTTCCCCCGGGCGGCCCATCGGCGACGGCGGAATCATCTCGCCGCGCTGCTGGGCGCTCACGATAGGTCGGCCAAGATCGCCGGGTAGAGGTGGCCCCAGCTTCGGGACGTCACCGTAATCCTTGGGCGCGCTGGTGATCGCCTCGGCGGTCGTGCGGCTGTCGGTATTGTAGAGTTCTTCCGCTGTCTTCTTGGTCGGCGGCTGCAGAGCATAGATCAGGGCGCCGCCGATCCCGACGCACGCCACCGTGCCCATGGCGGCGAGCGCCCGGCGCGATAGGCGCATGACCCTGGGCGGTTCGCCGCGCAGGCGCAGGTCGGGCGGCGGCTCGTCGGCGAGCGGCCGATCGGCGGCGTCTTCGTCACGGCCTCGGTCGATATCGCTCATCGCCGCGACCTCCCGTCGGTGCGCTCGATCCGAACGCGCTGGGTGGACGGCTTGTCGCCCATCTTCAGCTCGGCGGCGGCGAACAGGCGATCAACGATCATGTGGTGGCCGTTGACGCGGTAGTTCACCAGTTCGCCGTCGCCGCCCGCGCCGATGACGAACAGGGGCGGCATCTCGCCTTGGCCGACACCAGCGGGAAGCTCGATATAGACCTGCCGGCCGTCGTCGAACGCGCGCAGCGGCCGCCACGGCGGCTGGTCGCCTTCGATCCGGTAGCGGAAGTTGAGTGCGGCGATGTCGATCCCCGACGCGACCGGCGCGGCGGCGGCTGCGGCGACGTTCTGGCCCCTAAGCGCGATCAGGCGGTCCTGCGGATAAGCCCAGGACACCGACGCCATGTAGGTGGCCGACGTCGCACGCAGCTCGAGGTGATAGGTCCGGCGATCGGTGTTGATGACCAGGTTGGTCGACAGGTCCGGCCGCGTCGGCTTGACGAGGATGTGGACCTTCACGCTAGGACCGGCGCCGCTGGTCGTGTCGCCGATCACCCAGCGGACCGTGTCCCCAGCCGCGACGGGGCCGGCGCCGACGAGCTGCTCGCCCTCTTGCAGCGCGATGTCGGTCACCTGACCGACGGCGGTATAGACCTGATAGAGCGCTCCGTCGGTCCACGGATAGACCTGGATCGCATTGATGAAGCCATCGCGGACCGGCTCGATCCGGGCGGCGAGATTGGCGGCGCCGACCCTGTCACGCGGTTCCGCCAGCTCGGGAATCCGTGGCGCACTGGTGACCGGCTTCAACTGACCGGGCAGCGGCACCGGTTGTGGGATGGTGACGATCTCCACCGGCCTGGGCGGCTCGGCCGGGGGCGTCACTACCGCAGCAACGGCGGGCGCATCATAGGCGATGGCCGGCGGCCGCTTGCCGTGGCTGGCGCAGCCGCCGAGCGCGGCGATCGCAAGCATCAGCGGCGCGTAGGCTGCGATACAGCGATACGACGATACGGAAATGCGCGTTTGTGGGAAAGCGCAGCGACGCGACGGTGCGGTCATTGGGACAACTCCTTCGACCAGTTGATGGCGTTGACGAACAGGCCGAGCGGGTTCTTGCGCAGCGCGTCGGGGCTATGCGGCGGCTGGATCACTACCGTGAGGATCGCCGACCAGCGCTCGGTCGAGGCGAGACTGCCGTCCTGATAATGGCGCTCGACCCAAGCGACGCGGAAGCTCGACGGCGACGCGCGGATCACGCTTGAGACGTCGACCGCGACCTGGATCTTGCCGATGGTCGCAAATGGGTCGTTGGCGCGGGCATAGTCGTTCAGCGCGAGCGCCCCCTTGTCTGTCGTGAAGTCGTAGGCGCGCAGCCAGTTCTGGCGCACGACGATCGGGTCCGCGGCGACCGAGCGCACGTCTTCGATGAAGCGCGCCAAGTGGAAGGCGATCTGGGGATCGGTCGGCCGATAATCGGCGGTGGCGGGCTCCACCGCGCGCGCTTCGCCAAGCTTGTCGACCTCGACCACCCACGGCACGATGCTGCCATTGGTCGCCTGCCAGATGAGGCCGCCGGCGAGGCCTCCACACATGGCGAGCGTTCCGAAGAATGCCAGCCGCCAATTGCGCGCCTGGACGCGGGCGGAGCCGATCCGATCATCCCAGACTTGGGCAGCCCGTTGGTAAGGCGTCTCAGTCTCGGGCGTCTTGCCATAGCGGATGCTTGGGCGTTGGAACATCGCGTCAATCCTTGCTGGTGACATCGACCGCAGCGCCCGAGCCGCCGCCATCGCCGCCGCGCAGCGTGTGGGCGGCGATCGTCGCGCCATGGGCCATGGTTTGGCGGTGGCGCATCGCGCGCGCCCAGGCGGGCGGCCCGGCCGGGGCGTCGCCCGAACCGCCCTCCGGGCTAGCGGTAAGCCCCATCGCGGCGCGACCGCCCTCACGGTAGTTCGCGCGCATCGCCTCCGCGGAGCGACGCAGCGGCGACATGGCGGCGCTGCCGGCATTCTGCGCGACGGCGCCAAGTCCCGAGGCGACACCGGACGCACCGCTGCGGCCGGCCGAACCCATGGCATAGGAGGCGGCAGCGCCTCCCGCCGTGCGGGCGCCGAGCGCCGCACCGCCGCCGATGGCGGCACCCGCTGCGCCCGCCGCCATGCCGACCCCGGCTGCGCCGGCGGCGGCGACACCGCCTGCGGCAAGCACCGTTCCGGCCGCGGCGCCAGCGCCGAGCTGCGGGCCGCCCGAGACGATGCCGGTGGCGATGCCGGGACCGAAGATCCCCAGGCCGAGCAGGCAGATCGAGGCGAGCACGATCGTCATCGCGTCCTCGATCGTCGGCTGCGCGCCGCCGAAGCCGGCGCGGAATTCATCGAACAGGGTCGAGCCGATGCCGATGATCACGGCCAGCACCAGCACCCTGACGCCCGATGAAATGACATGGCCGAGCACGCGCTCAGCCATGAAGCTGGTCTTACCGAACAGGCCGAACGGGATGAGCACGAAGCCGCAGAGCGTGGCGAGCTTGAACTCGATCAGCGTGATGAAGAGCTGCACAGCCAGCACGAAGAAGGCGAGCAGCACGATCACCCACGCGAACAGAAGCACGGCGATCTGGATGAAGTTCTCGAAGAACGAGACGAACCCCATCAGACCCGAGATCGAATCGAGGATCGGCTTGCCGGCATCGAGGCCGACCTGGGCAACGCGGCCGGGTTGGAGCAGCTGCGCGGTCGTCATGCCGCTGGCCGACGCCTTCAGGCCGAGCCCCGCGAAGCTTTCAAAAACGATCCGGGCGAGGTTGTTCCAGTTGCCGATGATATAGGCGAATACCCCGACGAACAGGATCTTCTTGATGAAGCGCGCAAGGATGTCATCCTCGGCGCCCCAGCTCCAGAACAAGGCCGCAAGCGTCACGTCGATGACGATCAGCGTGGTCGCGACGAACCCCACCTCGCCGCCGAGCAGGCCGAAGCCCGTGTCGATGTAGCGGGTGAAGACCTCGAGGAAGCGATCGATGACGCCGGTGCCGCCGCCCATGGCTCAGGGCTCCTTGGTTGCTGTGTCGGTGGCCAGGCGCGCCTCGGGCCGCGCGCCGGGCGCAAGGAAGCGCCGCCGGTTCTCCGCCCAGGCGCGCAGGCACGCCCGATCCGACGCGCCCGCCTCGCCGATGCCCTGACAGCGGCGCATCTCGGCGATCAGGGGATCGGCCGGAGCCTCCGCGATCGGCGCCGCCAGCGCCGCGCCCCGACCATCGGCCTTGGGCCGGCTCATCTCGATCGCCGTCATGGTGATCGCGATAGCGACGAAGATGATGGCGCCGATCCGTGCGAGAAGCTTGATGTCCATCGCGATGCCCCTAATTGTGGAACATCGTCACGGTGGTCGGCGTGTAGCCGTTCGGCTGGTTGAGGAAGCGGCGCATTTGCTCCTGGGCCTGAGCCTGAGCTGCCGCTTTCTGCGCCATGTCGAGCGCCTGCGCCCGGCCTTGGGCCGCGAGCAGCGCGGTCAGATCGGAAAGCTGCTGGGATTGAAGGGCGAGCAGTTGATTGCCGGCCTGTGCGGCCTGCAGCGCGCCGGTCGCCGACTGGCTCGACGTGACCAGCTGACTCATTGTCGTCCGGTTGCCGTCGATATTGCCGACGACGCCGGCCTGGACTTTGAGCGCGTCTTCGAACGACGCGACCGAGGTCTGCCAGCGGTCCTTGGCGTCGCTGACCAGCGACTGGTCGGACGCCGACATGTTGGCGCTCTTATATTTGAGGCCGAACGCCTGATCGATCGACTGGACGTCGTAGGCGATCCGCTGCGCCTGGCCGAGCAACTGCTGGGTCCGTTGGACCTGGGACTCCAGTTGCGCGAGCGAACTGAACGGCAGGTTGGCCAGGTTCTTGGCCTGATTGATGAGCGACGTGGCCTGGTTCTGGATTTGCCGGATCTGATTGTTGATCTGTTCCAGCGCGCGGGCGGCTTGCAACACGTTCGAGGCGTAGTTGGTCGGGTCGTAGACGATGCCGCCAAACTGGGCGTGCGCGGGCACGGCAGCGACCGAAAGTGAGAGCACGGCGCTCGCGGCGAGAAGCGTGCGGCGAAGGGGCGGAAACTTCATGGGATAGACTCCTCGTGCGCGGAAGGGAGGATGTCGGCCGCCCAGCCGGCTCCGCGCGCGCGCAGCCAGGCGGCCGCGAACGCGTCACGGCCATGTTCATCGACAAGCTCGCCGATGCGGATCTGATCGGATTTGGAGGAGGCCGCGACGAAGGCGAGCGCCACCTCGCCCAGGCCCAGCTCGAACAGCCGGTTGCCGCGCCGCGATTGGCAGTAATAGTCGCGCTTCGGCGCCGAGCGGCTGAGGATCTCGATCTGGCGGTCATTCAGTCCAAAGCGCCGGTAAATGGCCGCGATCTGCGGCTCGAAGGCGCGCTCGTTCGGCAGGAAGATGCGGGTCGGACAGCTTTCGATGATCGCCGGCGCGATCGAGCTGGTCTCGATATCGGCTAGGCTCTGAGTGGCGAAGACCACGCTCGCGTTCTTCTTGCGCAGGGTCTTGAGCCACTCGCGCAGCTGAGCGGCGAAGGCCGGGCTGTCGAGAACGAGCCAGCCTTCGTCGATGATGATCAGGGTCGGCGAGCCGTCGAGCCGGCCTTCGATCCGGTGAAAGAGGTAGGAGAGCACCGCGGCGGCCGAACCGGCCCCAACCAAGCCCTCGGTCTCGAAGGCTTGGAAATCGGCGTCGCCAAGCCGCTCGGCCTCGGCGTCGAGCAGGCGGCCCCACGGGCCGCCGACGCAGTAGGGCTGCAAAGCCTGTTTCAGGGCCTGCGACTGCAGGAGCACGGCAAGCCCCGTGAGGGTGCGTTCCGCGATCGGGGCGGACGCAAGCGAGGTCAGCGCCGACCACAGATGCTCCTTCGCCGCCGGATCGACAGGAAGCCCCTCGCCGGCAAGGATCGCCGCGAGCCATTCAGCGGCCCAGGCGCGCTCGGCGGGTTCGTCGATGCGGGCCAGCGGTTGGAGCTGGACGCCTTCGCCGACGCTCTCGTCGAGGCTTCCGCCCAGATCCTGCCAGTCGCCTCCGCAGGCGATGGCCGCCGCGCGGATCGACCCGCCGAAATCGAAGGCGAAGACCTGCGCGCCCTCGTAGCGGCGGAACTGCAGCGCCATCAGCGCGAGCAGCACCGACTTGCCGGCGCCGGTCGGTCCGACCACCAAAGTGTGGCCGACGTCGCCGACGTGGAGAGAGAACCGGAACGGGGTGGAGCCTTCGGTCTTGCCGTACAGCAAGGGGGGCGCACCGAAATGCTCGTCCCGTTCCGGCCCCGCCCAGACCGCCGAAAGTGGGATCATGTGGGCGAGATTGAGGGTGGAGACCGGGGGTTGGCGGACATTGGCGTAGACATGGCCCGGCAGCGATCCGAGCCAGGCCTCAACAGCGTTCATGCCCTCGGCGATGACGGTGAAATCCCTGCCCTGGATGACCTTCTCGACCAGCCGCAGTTTCTCGGCGGCGATGTTCGGATCGCGATCCCAGACCGTGACCGTGGCGGTGACATAGGCCTGGCCGATCATGTCCGAGCCCAGTTCCTGCAGCGCCAGGTCGGCGTCGGCGGCCTTGTTGGCGGCATCGTTGTCGACGAGCACCGACGCCTCGTTGGTCATCACCTCCTTCAGGATGGCTGCGATCGACTTACGCTTGGCGAACCACTGCCGCCGGATGCGGCCGAGCAGCTTGGTCGCGTCGATCTTGTCGAGCATCACCGCCCGCGTTGCCCAGCGATAGGGGAAGGCCAGCCGGTTGAGTTCGTCGAGCAGGCCGGGAAAGGTCGAGGTTGGGAAGCCGACGATGGTGAGCGTGCGCAGATAGGATGCGCCCAGGCGCGGCTCGAGGCCGCCGGCGAGCGGCTCGTCGGCCAGCAGCGCGTCGAGATGCATCGGTGTCTCAGGCACGCGCACGCGCTGGCGCTTGGTGGAGACGGTGGAATGCAGATAGGTCAGAGTCTCGGCGTCGCCGAGCCAGACGATCTCCGGCACGAAGCCTTCGAGCAACTGCACGAGCCGGTCGGATCGGTCCGTGAAACTCTTCACCTGCTCCCAGGCGTCGACGCCGGTCCGTGCGCGACCCTCGTAGAGCCAGCGTTCGGCCCGCGCCGCATCATCCGCTGGCGGCATCCACAGCAGGGTCAAATAATAGCCGCTCTCAAAATGCGCGCCTTCCTCCTTGAACTGCTCGCGCCGCTCGCGGTCGATCAGGGCCGACACCGGGTCGGGAAAAACGCTGTCCGGGTAAGCGAGCGCCGGCACACGCTGTGCTTCGACGAAGATCGCCCAGCCCGAGCCGAGGCGCCGGAGCGCGCCGTTGAGCCGCGCGGTCGTGGCGACCAGCTCGGCGGGCGTGGCGGAATCGAGGTCGGGGCCCCGGAAGCGCGCTGTGCGCTGGAACGAGCCGTCCTTGTTGAGGACGACACCTTCGGCGAGCAGCGCCGCCCACGGCAAGAAGTCGGGAAGCGAGGCGGCGTTGCTGCGATATTCGCGCAGGGACATCATGGCGGTCAGACCCGCATCCAATTGGGGTAGCGCAGGTGCCGCAGGGCGACGTCGACGAACTGGGCGTCGCGCCGCGCCGCCCAGACGGCGAGGAAATGGCCGATCGCCCAGATCGCCAGGCCGGCGATCCACAGGCGTAGGCCGAGCCCGACAGCGCCGGCGAGCGTGCCATTGGCGATGGCGACCGTGCGCGGCGCACCGCCGAGCAAGATCGGCTCGGTCAGCGCGCGATGGACGGGCGCCATGTAGCCGGGGATCGGCTCGCCCGGTTCCATCAGACCAGGGCTCCGCCGCCGAAGCTGAAGAAGCTGAGGAAGAAGGAGCTGGCCGCGAACGCGATAGATAGGCCGAAGACGATCTGGATCAGACGACGAAAACCGCCCGAGGTGTCGCCGAACGCCAGCGTCAGGCCGGTGACGATGATGACGATCACCGCGAGAATCTTGGCGACGGGGCCTTCGATCGATTCGAGGATCGACTGCAGCGGGGCTTCCCACGGCATCGACGAGCCGGCGGCGCGCGCCGGCGCGGCGTAAAGCAGCGCCAACAGAGCCGCGGTCCCGGCGAAGCGGAAATGCTGGGACAAGGACGCCGGCAGGTCGCGCCGGCACGCAGTCGAGACAAGGTTCATGACGCATCTCCATGAGGGGTGAGGAAGAAGTCGCCGCGGGCGTCGAGGCCCTCGACGTGCGCGAGTTCAGCGAGCCGGCGTTCCGACCCGCGTCCGGCCAGCACCGCGATCACGTCGATGGTCTCGGCGAGCAGCGCGCGCGGGACGGTGACCACCGCTTCCTGGATCAGCTGCTCCATGCGGCGCAGTGCGCCGAGCGCCGATCCGGCGTGAATCGTGCCGATCCCGCCGGGATGGCCAGTGCCCCAAGCCTTGAGCAGGTCGAGCGCTTCGGCGCCGCGCACCTCACCGATCGGAATGCGGTCGGGACGCAGCCGCAGCGCCGACCGGACCAGGTCCGACAGGGATGCAACGCCATCCTTGGTGCGCAGCGCCACGAGGTTGGGCGCGGCGCATTGCAGCTCGCGCGTGTCCTCGATCAGGACGACGCGGTCATTGGACTTGGCGACCTCGGCAAGTAGCGCGTTGGTCAGCGTGGTCTTGCCGGTCGAGGTGCCGCCGGCGACGAGGATGTTCTTGCGATCGGCAATTGCGCGGCGAAGCCTCTCAGCCTGACCGGCGGCCATGATGCCCGCAGCGACATAGTCGTCGAGCGTGAACACGGCGACCGCGGGTTTGCGGATTGCGAAGGTGGGCGCGATCGCCACCGGCGGGATCAGGCCTTCGAACCGTTCTCCAGTCTCCGGCAGTTCGGCCGAGACGCGGGGCCGGTCGGCGTGGACCTCGGCGCCGATATGGTGCGCGACCAGACGGATGATCCGTTCGCCGTCTGAGGCGGACAGGGTCTGGCCGGTGTCAGCGAGCCCGGACTCGAGCCGGTCGATCCATAGCCTGCCATCGGGGTTCAGCATCACCTCGACGACTGCGGGATCCTCGAGCCAGTCGGCGATCGCCGGGCCCAGCGCGGTCCGCAGCATGCGGGCGCCGCGGGCGCTGGCTTCAGATCGGAGTGGATGGACAGTCACGCCCGCTTCCTTCGAAGGGGCCGGCGCTACCGCAGCGCCGGCGCTTGCGGACGCCTAACAAGACCCTCGATTGGCCAATCGCAACAGCTGTTTGCGGGCGGCGTAGTGTGGCGCAGAAAGACAAAGCGACGGCGGATTTGAAGGCCGCGCGATCGTGTCGGGCGTCGACCGATCAGCGCGGACGGAGCATCGCGAGCCGTGCTTTCGCGGACTCACTCGTCGGGCTTTTCCTGTACACCGACGTCAGCCGACAATTCGGCGCCCAATCGCGGTCCGAGCTCCATGCGGCGGCTCAGCGCCTCGACGAAGCCTTCGTAGCGCTCGCGGCCCATCGCCTGGGCGGCCGCCAGCGCCGTGTCGGGCAACGGCGCATTGTTGGTCAGCCAGAAGCGGACGAAGAGCGCGAGCGCCTCATTGCTCAGATCGACGTTCCAGGCGAGACGATCGGTTTGGCGGGACAGCCGATCCAGACGCCGGGTCAAAGCGGCTTCGAGCCGTTCGGAGCCATCGGGCGACAGGAACGACGTGATCGCCGTCTCCACCACGAGCGCCTGGCTGATCCGCTTGCGCATCGCATAGTCGGCAAGTTGCGACGACAGCGCCGGCGGCAGCCGGAAGGTGTGCTTGATACGTTTGGCGGTCACAGCAGGATGCCGTCGCCTGGGTCGAGCGAGGCGCGCTGCGCCGCGCCGCGCATTTGATCGTTGAGCCGCCGGTTGCGTGCGGCATCCGCGTCGTCGCCTTCGCCGAAGCTGAATTCGCGCTGCGGGCGCGCCGGCTTTGGCGCTACATCCTCGTGGCGCTGGAGCTCGGGTTCGCGGCGGATGCCGCCATTGGCAAGGTCATCATCTGTCCTGGCGGCCGGCGCGCACGTGGCCGCCGTGATCGGTGCGAGCCTGCTCCAGTCATCAGGCGGCGCAATCGGCGCGGCGATCGACTTGGGCGGCTTCACGATCCGCGCCTTCAGCCGCGGATCCTCATAATAGCGGGCCTTGGTTCCGCGGATCGGCTGCACGCCGGAGACCATGACGATCTCGTCGGTCGGCGGCAGCTGCATCACCTCGCCAGGCGTCAGGAGCTGGCGGGCCGTCTCCGATCGCGAGACCATCAGGTGCCCCAGCCAGGGCGAGAGCCGGTGCCCGGCATAGTTCTTCATCGCCCGCATCTCGGTGGCGGTGCCGAGGGCGTCGGACACGCGCTTGGCGGTGCGTTCGTCGTTGGTGGCGAAGCTCACCCGGACATGGCAATTGTCGAGGATGGCGTTGTTCGGCCCATAAGCCTTCTCGATCTGATTGAGGCTCTGGGCGATGAGGAAAGCCTTCAGCCCATAGCCGGCCATGAAGGCGAGCGCGGATTCGAAGAAGTCCAGTCGGCCGAGCGCGGGGAACTCATCGAGCATAAGCAGCACGCGGTGGCGCTTGGCCTTCGGCGTCAGCTCCTCGGTCAGGCGGCGCCCGACCTGATTGAGCACCAGCCGGATCAGCGGCTTGGTGCGGCTGATGTCCGATGGCGGCACCACGAGGTAGAGTGTGACCGGCCGCTCCCCATCGACCAGGTCGGCGATCCGCCAGTCGCAGCGCCGGGTGACCTCGGCGACGACGGGATCGCGGTAGAGTCCCAAAAACGACATGGCGGTCGAGAGCACGCCCGATCGCTCATTCTCCGACTTGTTCAGCAACTCGCGCGCGGCTGAGGCGACGACGGGATGGACGCCGGCCTCGCCCAGATGCGGTGTCGACATCATCGCCGCGAGCGTCGCCTCGATCGAGCGGCGCGGGTCCGACAGGAAGGCGGCGACGCCAGCGAGGGTCTTGTCGGCCTCGGCATAAAGGACGTGCAAGATCGCGCCGACCAGCAAAGCGTGGCTGGTTTTCTCCCAGTGATTGCGCTTCTCGAGCGAGCCTTCCGGGTCGACCAGCACATCGGCGACGTTCTGGACGTCGCGCACCTCCCATTCGCCGCGGCGCACTTCGAGCAGCGGATTGTAGGCGGCCGACGCGGCGTTGGTCGGGTCGAACAGCAGCACGCGGCCGATGCGCGAACGGGAGCCCGCCGTCAGCCCCCAATTCTCGCCCTTGATGTCATGGACGATGCAGCTGCCCGGCCAGGTCAGCAGCGAGGGCACGACCAAACCGACGCCCTTGCCGCTTCGGGTCGGCGCGAAGCACAGCACATGCTCGGGCCCGTTGTGGCGCAAATAGCTAACCCCGAGTTTGCCCAGGATAACACCGTCGTCGCCGAGCAGGCCTGCGGATCTGGCTTCGCGGACAGTCGCCCAGCGCGCCGACCCATAGGTCTGCGCGTTCTTCACTTCGCGCGCGCGCCAAACCGACATGGCGATGGCGACGATGATTGCCACGAACCCGGTGGACGCCGCGATGTAGCTGCCGGTCATGAAGATATGGGGCGCGTAGGCGTCATAGGAGAACCACCACCAGAAGAAGGCTGGTGGCGGATAGAGCGGGTAGCCGGCGACCACGAACCAGGGCGGTCCAAGCTGGGACTGAAAGCCCAGCGCGTGCGCTGTCCACTGGGTCGCGCCCCATACGCCCGCGAGCACGATCAGGGCGACTGCAAGGACTTGGCCCCAGAGGATTTTTGTGGCGGACACGCGCGATCTCCTTCGTGCATGAAGTCGGAGGTCGTCGCCACGGTATTCAAGCTGAAATGCTCGTCGTTCCAGTCGCTTCGCACTATGGCGAAGAAAGACAGGCTATGGCGAAGGATGACAGCCTGGCCGCGCAGGCCCGAGGTTCAAGGACAGGCGTAAGAGGAGCCGCAGAGTGGATTGCTGGATTTGCGGCGACCCGGCGACGACGGGCGAGCACCGCTCGAAGAAATCGGATCTCAAGGCGGTGCTTGGGAGACCCACGCAGGCCGATCCGATGTTCTTGAGCACCGATCGGAGGCGGAATCACACGATCGGAAGCCTCGATACCAATCGCCTAAAGTCCGGGGCGCGGCTCTGCGCAAGCTGCAACAACGCCCGCACTCAGCCATATGATTTCGCGTGGGAACGCGTGTCGGACTTGGTCCGAACTACACTGCGCCGGAACGAGACCACCGAGTTCCTGCGGCTATCGCGCCTCGTCCCTTTTGAGACGCGGCGCACCCTGCTGCACGTCCACCTCTACTTCGTGAAGGTCTTCGGCTGTCACATTCGCGAGGCCGACATCCCGATCGACCTCGCGCCCTTCGCGGCGGCGATCCTGTCTGGCCGAGCTCATGCCGGGGTCCATCTCCGGTTCTGCCGCCGGGAGACCGCAGGGTTGCCTGCTTCCGTCGGCATGACGGACATCTGGACGGCGGTCGGCCCAGGCGGTCGGTGCGCGTTCGCTACCTGGTTCTACGAGATCGACAATCTGGCGGTGAACGTGATGTTCGCCGAAGACGGAGAGCGCCGCGAGGGTCTCGTCGGCGCATGGCATCCGCGTCTCGGCACCACGAAGTTGCAGATCTTTCCATACGACAGTCGCGGTCCTACGGCGTGAACCCCATGCCGCGTTGTCGACCGAAGCTCCAATCGACACCGCCGCCGGGCGTCATCGTGCCGGTGACATGCTGGCCGAGATGCTGCTCCAGCGCCGGCCGCCAGGGTACGAGCTGGAAGCCAATGCCGTCATCGATCATGGCAAAGCGACCCGAGGCGAGCGTGATCCGCTCCCGATAGGCGCCCGTCACATATTCGCCGGAAGACGATGGACGGTGCTGCAGGCCGGTCCGGTCGGCGATCGACTGCGTCGCCTCGGCGAGGTCGCGCCGGGACAGGGTGTCGAGCAGGCCGCGTGAGAAGAGCACGGCCTGGCCCTGCCGGTGGGCGAGGCCTTCGCTGGCCAGATGATCGATCCGCGCGTCCATCGCCGCGCGCACCTCGGCGCCGAACCCCGCGCCCGTTGCGGCAGCCTCGCGTGCGACGAGCTGCCGGTCCAGCCAGGTGGCGCCGCGCGCCGTGATCTGCGCTTCGATCGGCAGGTCCGAACGCGTCGCCAGAGAGAGCCGCGTCTGACCGCTGGCGTCCTGCCAGGACCGCAGCTCGACGATCGCGCCGGGCCGTGCGTCCCCGGTCATTTCGAGATCGTCGAACCTGAGGTGATGAGCGCGACCATCGATGCCCTCGATGACCGCGAAGGCCGAGCCCGACAGCTCGTCATGGAGTCCGCGGCCGGCCAGGCGTCCGATGACAGGCTCGGCCGGCGCGGCGCTATGAAGCGCGTAGCCGCCGGGATCGGGCGAGCGACCCGCCTCGTCGAATGTCCGATGCATCGTCTTGATGATGTCGTTGCGTGACGCGAGATCGCGCAGTGTCGCTTCGATTCCTGGTTTCAATGTCCAACTGGCGGGGGCGACACGATCGGCCAGACCCATCGCTTCGAGCTTGGCGGCGCGGCCGAGCATGAGCGCGCGACGGCCCGGGTCAGTCTCGCGCGGCATCGGCTGGAGATTGGCGATCCCGCCGCCCTGGTCGGCGAGCCGCTGCAGACCGCGGTCGAGGCTGGTCCAACGCTCCGCGCCGACTTCGCGCGACAGCGCGCGCTGGATCTCATGTTCGCTGCGCGGACCAAGCTCGATCGTCACCCGCTCCTCGGCGCGTCCGCGCATGCCTTGCTTGATATAGTCGCGGTCTATGACGAGGTCGGCGCCGTCGGCCGCTTGTCCGCGCACCAGCACATGGACATGTGGATTGTCGGTGTTCCAATGATCGACCGCGACCCAGTCGAGGTCGGTGCCGAGATCGCGGGCCATGTCGCCCATCAGTTCTCGGGTAAAAGCGCGCAGGTCCTGCATCTCGCCGGCGTCCTCGGGCGAGACGATGAAGCGGAAATGGTGACGGTCCCCCTCGCAGCGCTCGGCGAAGCTCTCGGGATCGGCCGTCTCCGAGCGCGCGTCGAACATCGCCGCCTCGCGGCCATCGCGGGTGACGCCGTCGCGCTCGAGATAGGCGATGTGACGCGCGATCGGCGCCGACCGGAACCGCGCGCCGCTGTGGCGCACCACGCGCGCCATGATGACGACGCGCCGCTGGCCCGGCGCTAGCCGGCCGGCGAAGGCCGCAGCACGTCCGCGCGCCCGGTGGCCGGTGCCGCCGCTTCGCTTGCCGGTGGCCCCGCCCCGGGTGTAGCCGGCCCGCATCGCGGCGCGCTTGACCTGGGCCGCGAGCTTCTGGCCTTTGCGTGCCAATCCCGCGCCCTTGTCCCGGCTCCTTCCCGGCCGAACCCGGAACTCGTGGTCGTCGCGTTCCATGGGATCAAGAACCGCTCGGTATATCGAGCGACGGCGCGGCGGGCGTTGAATTTGCTAGGATTTTGGGGGCCAGCGACGGCACGCTTCTACGCGAGACGGCGCAATTTTTGCTTACGATCCAACCACATGCGCTCCGGCCGACGGCGGCGCTTTTATCTTGCCATCGCCTTCTTCGCCCACCTTCTGAAGCCCCCAAAATCCCCTTCTGCCCTCCACGCTTCGCTTTGCTACGCCCCCCTACGATCGCGCCCAACATCATCGCCGCTCCCCGAAAAGAGGGACGAAGAGGCCGGCGGCAGGCGGTCCGAAGCGCGCCATTTGCGTCGTCGGCGCAGCGGGCGGGATATCGGCCGATGCAGCTGCGGGCGTGTTCTCCGTGGCGGGTTTGGTGTCGCCCCAACGGCCGGCAAACAACGCCGATCGGGTCCAGGCAAAGGGATCGAGTGGTGCCGCGGGACGTCCGCTCGCCCCGCCGATCGCCGGCGACAGACGCGCAAGATATGCGCGCGTTTCGAGCGGCAAAGGCCGGCCGTCGAGCCAATCCTCGTAGCGGCCCGGCCCTGCATTGTAGGCGGCGAGGAAGCCCGGCGACCCGTAGCGATCGTACATTTCGCGCAGATAGGCCGCGCCGGCGAGGATGTTGTCGCGCGGATTATAGGCGTCCGGACCGAAGCCATAACGCGACCGCAAACCGGTGTAGGTCGCGGGCATGATCTGCATCAAACCCATCGCACCCTTGAGCGATGTGGCGCCTGAATCGCCTGCGCTTTCGACCCGCATGACCGCGTAGATCCACGCCTCCGGAATGCCGAACCGCCGTGCGGCTTCGGTGACATGAGCGGCAATCCGATCGACGATCGGCGACGGTTCGGCGACGGCCTGGGCGGCCGCCGATCCGCCAGTCCACAGCGAACCGCCGAGCGCCGCAATCATCGCGATGACTGCGGCGCGACAGACGGCCGCGCAGCGAAAGCCGCGCACGATCAGCTCCGGTCTTCGGACTTTGCCGGACCGCCTTCGCGCTTGCTGGGGCGGTTCCAGACCAGATGATAAGCCGCTTCGTCCGTGCCGGAACGGAAGAGGTTGGCGCGCAGCGGCTGCACGAAGGCGGGATCGTCGAGCTGCAGCGCCACGTAGGGACCGGCGCGCTCGCCGTTGCGGTCCCAGCCCGCGCCGATCTCCGGACCGTCGCCATCGGGACCGACATGGACGCGATAGTTCGGCGCGCCTTCGGTGTCACTGGCTTCGGCCGGAACGAGTGCCAGTTCGAAGTCGAGCGTGATCGTCGTGATGCGGCCGACAAAGCCAGTGGGAGTGCGAGTGAATTCACCGATTTGCATGGTCGTCTCCTGTCCTCTTGTGGTGGAAATCGCTGCCGTCAGCCGGCAGGAGCGCGGGTTGGGCGCGGCGGGGCGGTCCAGAGCGGTGTCGCCCGGCCGAGCACGGAAGTGGCAGGAAGCGGCCCGAAATAGCGCCCGTCGAGGCTGTCGGGCGCGTCGGGATTCATCAGGAACAATTCGCCGGCGGCGATCGCGCGGCAGCCAGTCCAGGCCGGCAGGATGCGGCCACGTCGGTCACGCGCGCGGGCCAGTCCGATGCGCCGACCATCGACCGTGACGGCGGCGCCCATCCGGCAGACGCGTTGGCCCGGCATGGCGGCGACATGCTTCAGGAGCGGCACGCCTTTGGGCAGATATCCGCCACGCGCGAGGAAGCTCGCGAGCGGTTCGGGCGGCGCCACGGCGACCAGCTCGCCGAGCCGATGGTCCGCTGCGGGGCGGATCGCGTAAAGACCGGTGGGAACGCTCGCCGTGGCGTTCCACATCAGCCGTGGCAGCGGCTCGATGACTGCGGTGACCGCGATCACGCCGACACCCGCAAAGGTGAGTTGCAGCCAGCGGCGACGCATCATGACTGCACCATGCGGCGCAGGAGCCAGGCCACATGCCGATCGCGGCCATAGGCCCGCGGCGCGTCGCCAACCGTCAATCGGTTGTGGACGTGCCGCCAGTAATCCGGCGCGACGTCGGCCGGATCGATGTCGAGGGTCTCGACGGCGTCGATCGCGGCGAAGACGCGCTGAACCTTCGGCCAGCCATGGATGCGCAGCAGGATATCGCCGCCGGGCTGGACGAACGGCACGGTCGAGTAGGCCTCGCCGCTGTCGATCGCGCGCAGTATATCGATGCGCGACAGCGCGGTGCCATAGTCGTTCGACGCCCAGCGAACGAGCGCGAAGATCGCCCCCGGACGGAAACTGACGATTCGTCGACGACGGTCGATGATCTGATCGCCGGCGTCGCGACCGAAGCGCAGCCAGCTCTCGACCTGGCCTTCGATCCACAACAGATCGACCGTCGTCATCAGAACGGCCGGTCGAACGGCCGCGACGATCATGGCGCATCTCCTTGGCCATTGGGGAATTCGCGCTCGAACAGCGCGCGCAGCATGGCGGCGACCGTCAGGCCGCGCTGGAGGGCGGCGAGCTTGAGACAGCGGCGCAGCTCGGGCGTCACGTCGATCGTCAACCGCGCGGTGAACTGATCGGCCGAAGCCGGCCGCGCAATGTCGGGGGTCTTGACCCAGCGTTCGGCGGCCCCGGGCCGCGCAGCAAACCCGCGACGGGCGTCGGAATCGCTCATGGCTGCACCGCCTCGATCTCAGCGGCGAGCGCTGCGATTTCGGAGGCGGCGAGACCCTCCGGCGCCCATTCGAAAGCCAGCCGGCCGGTCTGGGCGGCGCCGGCGTAGATGACCCGCTGGCCGATACGGGTGGCGAGCAAGGGCGGGGCGTGCCCGTCTAGCGCCGCGCCGGTGTCGCGCGCGATGATGGTCCGTGGCGTGCAGCGATTGAGCACGAAGCGCGCGGCAAGCTCGGGGCGGAAGATGCGCGCCTCGGCGAGCAGCGCCAGCATCTCGGCAGACGCCCAGCCGTCCAGCGGCGACGGCTGCACCGGAATGACCACCAGGTCGGCAGCCAGCAGCGCCGAGCGCAACAGGGCCGCGACGCGCGGCGGCCCATCGATCACGACATGATCGACGCCGCACGCCAGCTCGGGGGCCTCTTGGTGCAGCGTGTCGCGGGCCAGGCCCACAACGCCGAACAGCCGTGGCAGCTGCTCCTGGCTGCGTTGCTGCGACCAATCGAGCGCCGAGCCCTGCGGGTCGGCGTCGATCAGCAGCGTCCGCCGTCCCTGCCGCGCCCATTGGCCGGCAAGGTGGAGCGCAATCGTCGTCTTGCCGACACCGCCCTTCTGATTGAGCAGGGCGACGATCATGTTCGTCCGACCGCAGCTGGGGCGGCCGTTAGCAAGAGTCCGAAGGACTCTTTGTTAGCACAGTTAGAGTCAGGCCGAATCCGCCAGCGATTCCAACGCACTATGGCCGATCCGGGTTTTCGATAGTCCGAATCCCCGGTCAACGATCGTCCGAATCCCGCGGTCAACGATAGTCCGAACGCGCGCATCACTTATCCACAGGAAAGCCGAAGCGGCGCCAGGCCGCCTCGAGCGGGTCGATGGGGATCGGCGTGAAGCTCAGCCGCTCGCGGCCATAGGTGTATTCGAGCGCGAGCACATAGCCCGGCAGCGACTGCTTCCCGACGATGGCGCGCAAGTCGAAGGCGAATTGCTTGAGCGGCGAAAGCACGCCGGACTTGCGGTGGAGATGCGAGACGTCGAACGACCAGCCGCCGCTCTGCTTGCCGCCATGCTTGCGCACGACGCGATAGAGCCAGCGTTCGACGCCGCCGGTGAGCGAGAAATATTGGCGGTCGATGGTGAGAACCAGCGCCTGGTCGAGCACGCCGGCGTAGAACCAGTCGGGGATGATCATCTCGATGCCGAGCGGCCGGCCCTTGTCGTCGAGCCGTTCCTTCCACTCGTTGATCCAGGAGAAACGGTGGCGGCGGCGCTGGTGCGGCTGGCGGATCGAGGTCGCGATGGTGGTCGACTGCAGCCGGTCGAGGCCGGCCTTCAGTCGCTCATAGGATGCCTTGCCGGTGCCGCGCTCGGTGAACGCGAGGATTTCGTGCGGAGTCGCGGCGATCAGCCGGGAGGTCGGCCGGCCGGCGTCACGCGCCTCGACGATCTGGCTCGCGGCCCAGATCAGCACGTCGGCGTCCCAGATGGTCGCCATGCCATGCTCGGCGGTCGCCTCGACCAGGATCCACGTTTCACCCATTTTGAAATCGATCGGCGCGGTGCGCTTGGATTTGGCGAGCGAGAAGAAGGGCCAGGCCATCAAGTCCTGAGCGTCGCGCGGCGCGATGTCGCCGGGGATCGAGCGGAACAGGTCAAGCTGGACGCGCGGCAGGATTTGGGCGGGTGCCATCGGCCCGGTCAGCGCCGCACCATGTCTGTCGGCCGACGCTTGGCCGGATGGACGACGCCGTTGCCGGGGTCGCGGGTCGAGTTGCGGGTGCCGAGCGCCGCCCAGGCGTCGAGATCCTCGATCGCATAGACGATGCGGCCGCCCAGCTTGCGGAATACCGGCCCGGTGCCGAAGCACCGATGCTTCTCCAGCGTGCGGGCCGACAGGCCGAGATGGACGGCAGCGTCGGGGGTCTTGAGGAAGCGCGGCGTAATCGCCGCGACAGCAAGCTGCATGATCGTTCTCCTGCAAGTCGCCGGTCGCTTGCGGGCGCCGGCGGGGATGCAGGGGCGATCGTGGCGAAGGATCGGCTGGTGGCCGGAGCGGCTGAATCGGCGGGCCTGAAAATGTCCCCCCACGGAGGACCGTGGGCGGTGTCTGGCTCATCGCCCGCCGAGCAGTCGGCGATAACCTGCGGCGACCATCGCCCGGGCCTCGTCGCATAGGCGCTGTGTTCGCCGGCGCTCAGCCGACGCCTTCCATTCGGCGGCAGAGCCTGGGTCGAGGCCGGGATAGATGAGGTCGCTGGCGATCTCACGCTTGCTCGCACCGCCCCCGAGGCGGTCGAACACGCTGAGCAGCAGCGCCAGGCGCGACCGCTGGAAGGCCGTTACGGCAAGGCGCGCCGGCGGGGGGCCGCTGCCAGTGCCGCGCAGGCGGCGGAACAGGCGCCCGGCGGCGCTCAGGCGCAGCTCGAAATCCTCGTCCAGCGGCAGGAGTACCGCCGTCGGCGCGCCGGGCGCAGTGCGCAACCAGAGCCGATGATCGCCGTCGGGGTCGGCTATGATTAGGTGTCGTCCGTCCGTTGCTGCGCGATCGACCAGGATCGGAGCAGCGCCGGTGAGATTGAGCGGCGGCACGTCCTCATAATCGGACGGCGCGGCATCGAGCGGAAGCGTCGCGGAATAGAGTTCGGGGCGCCAGATGGCAGGCGCTGTGATCGGCGACGCATCAGGATCGCAGGCGAAAGACCAACCCCCATTTGCTGACCGCATCCGACGCGCCGGCCACCGTCATCCGACCGGCGGCAACCTGGCGGGTGACCCGCCGATAGTCGCGCCGATAGTCCGGATTGCGGCGCAGGAACTCCTGCGCGAAATCGGGATACTGATGATCTGCAAAATCTTGTGCGGTCGACGAGGACCGCCAGGCACTATCTTTCGTCACGGGTGTCTCCAGCTTCTTTTGGATGCCCCCGAGGATCCACCATCACGAGATGGAGCTGGTGTGGAAGGTCTGGCGATTGAGTGAAGCTATTCGCGTTGAGGTAGAACTGACTCATGATTACTTGTGGAATTTTACCTCTTTGTACTCAACTGCGTCCTTTGGCGACAAGGTCGCGATACCCGCATTCGGCCATCCAGCGGGCGCGGGCGAGGTGGCTGTCATAGATTTTCTTAGACCGTTCCGGCTCCCGCTCGGGATCGAGGCCGAACACCAGTCGCACAACCTCGCGCCAGTCGGCCTGCTCAGTCGCTGCGTCGAGAATCCTCAGGTATGTGACCAGGTGGCCTTCGTCATAAGCTGTGATGGCGGTGGAAATGGGCGGCTCGTCTTGGAAGGCAGGCTGGGTCATTCGGCTACGATCCTGCATGTGCTTGGCCGACGCAGGCGGGCGTTCCTAATCGCTCGCGTTGCGACGCGCCAAGGTCATCCCCTCCAGCGGCATGCGTTGTCCCCTTGTAGGGAGAATCGCTATTACTCCGGGCGGCGAAGGTCGCCGGCGCCATGCCGATGGCCTGATGCACCCAACGCCGCCGATTACATCCGAATCGGCGCGAAATCCCGTTAACTATTCTTACGGAAGAATTCCACCGGATCGACATCGAGCGCGGTAGCCAGCTTCTCGAGCACATCGACGCTGGCTGCGTAATGTTCGTTCTCGAGCAGGCTCGGATATTTGCGGTTGAGACCAGCACGATCCGCCAACTCCTCCTGCGTCACCTTTTTCTCGGCACGCAGTCGACGCAAGTTGTTCGCAACGATCCCCCGCAATGTCATGCACGGGAGGTCACCGCATACCCAATATACTGCCATCCAGTATACTGGAAAATCGTATCTCTGCATCGTCGTGTTTGCAGAAATATGCCCCGCCCGGTCGCCCGGGCGGGGCATCGCTTTTTTCTCAGTCGTCGCGGCGCTTGGAGGGGCGGCTCCAGATGAGGTCGAACTCGCCATCCTCGCGCTCCGCCAGGGTTGCGTAGATCGGGGCCACGAAGCTGGGATCGTCGAGTTTGACCTGATAGCTCGGCCGCTTGTCGCCACTGACCGCGTTCCGCCAGGCCGCGCCGACATCGGCGTCACCGACGAAGAGGCGGTGGGAGGGCGCCTTGTCCGACGTGCTGTTCGTCTCCGGGACAAGGCGGACGCTCTTGGCCTGAACGCTGAGGGTGGTGATCGAGCCCTTGAATTCGTCGCCCGTCTTGGTGAAGTGTCCGATGGTCGCCATGATGCAGTTCCTTTCGTCTCCGACCGCGCCCATCGCGGCCTCGATGGCGATCACGAGGCCGGGACCGACCGCCGCCGCAGCGACAGCCCGAAGCGCAGCGGAGGACGGCGCGGGCCGGCTTTCTTGCCTCGCGAGGAATGATCGTCAGATCAGGGGAAGAAAGTTGGCACACGCCGTTGCGGCCAGGCGGCGAGCCGCAGGCGAGTCTCGGACAGATCAGCCGTCAAAGAGGCCGTGTGGGTGCGGTTCGGCGGAAGTCGAACGCGGTGGTGCCTTGGCCATCCCTGATATCGGGCACAATCGTCGGCCTTCGCCTGCGATAATGCTGGGCCGGCTCAGCCCTGAAACTGTGAGGATTGCTCGAGACGCCGCCCGACCGCACCGCCTCCGGCGAGCCGAAACCATGCGCTCGCGCCAACGAGAACCGCGCCAACGGCACCGAACGTCTGCCGCCATGCTTCGGAGGCGATACCGATCGCCATCAGACCGTGAACCGCATGATAGCCTGCGACGGCAGCAGGCATGGCGAAGATGAGGCCAATGACCACGCGCACCCATGCGGCGCGGACAAAGAGAAAGGCCAGTTGCCCGGCGACCAGCGTGGTGATCCCCGCGCTCAATCCGGCAACGAGGGCGCCAGCGATCCCGGCTCCGGCTTGGTGCGCCCAAAGGCCGACCGATATTGCCCCGAAGAATGGCAAAGCGACGGTCGCGAGTGTGAAAAGCAGCCAGCACAGGAACAGCACTGCAGCGACGGATAAGAGAAGGGCGATGATCATGGCGTCCTCCGTAACGAACGGATTCCAGGACGCGCTCTCCTCCACCACCGCAGCGCAATGTGCCCCTTGGCTATAGCATGTGCGGCCATTCGGACCAAGGTATCGCGAGCCGGGCGGAAGCCCGGCGAGCCGCGATTGGCGGCCGCGCGGACCTGGGCCGTGCGGCCGACGCCGGGAGGCGGAGACAGGCGTATCGTCGCATCTCCGGGAAAGCGTAAAGCCGTAAAGCCGGAACTCCAGCTTTACGGCTTCGGGCTCACCCTGCCTTCAATCGCTTCATCCCCTCGGCCAGCGTCCACAGCGCGCGGTTAAGCGTCACATTCTGATCGATGCCGTTGATCGCGCGAGTCTGGGCGCGACGAATGCGGCCCTCCGCGGTGCGCCGGCGGCCCTGCAATCCGCCACGAACCACATTCTCCTGAATGACGTTGAACGTGCTCCACAGGCTGCGGCCGACATCTTCACGGCGGCGCGGCGCGATGATCTGCTCGGGGCGCAGCGGTGCCTCGTCCTCGCCGTAGCGAGCAACAAGGCTCACCTCGCCGAGCAAGCGCTGTTCGGCCTCGGAAAGCTGGGTCGCCTTCATCTGCTCGGACGCATCGATCAGGCGCGGGAAATCTTCGGCGACGGTGAAGACGCCTTCGATGATATCGTCCTGAATGTTGCCTTTGTGCGGAACGCGGACTTCCTCGAAGCGCTCGCCCGCAATCATGCTGTTGGTGCAGACGAAGCGCAGCATGCCCGCGAACATCTGATAGGCGGACGTTCCGTCATGGCTGTTGACGATGATCACCTCGGCGGCCTCGGGCTTCCCTATACCGTCGTCCCGGCGTAGGCGCAGCATATGCTTGGCGTGGCCATGCCGCGAGCCGTCGCGTGGGACGGACTGCACCGCGAAGAACGGGAGCCAGCCCTCGCGCCGCAGTCCCTCGACGATATCGATCGTAGGCACATAGACGTAGCGGTCCGACCGGCTGTCATGCGCCTCGCGGGCGAAGATCGAGGGGACGTGGCGATAGAGCGCCTCATTGTCGAGCGGCTCCCGTCCGCTGATCTGGTGGGCGTTACGGCCGAAGCGGGTGGCAAGTTGGTGATGCATGGTCCTTCCTTTCCGCGGTGGGGTTCAGCGCAGCTGCTGCACGCGCCTGAACCCCTGCCCGTCGGCGAGACCGGGGGTGCAAACGGAGGGGCGGCTTCGCGGGGAACCGGCTGCACGGAACAAGGCGGAGCCGCGGTGGAGGAAGCTGGGCGGAAGCCGATCCGAAGCGCGCCGGGGGCAGAGCCCCAAGCAGGCGCGCCGCTCGCGGCGCCACAGAAACGCACCCTTGCGGCGACCGGCCGGCGCGGTGGCGTGCGCGCGGGAGCATCGGGTCGGTCATGCCCCCGGCATGACCTGAACAGCGCGGGGCGCTGTTCACCCGGCTGCTGGGCCAGCCGCCGCCGTGCCCTCCGGGCAGAGCAAGAGTGCAACGCGGGCGCGAGAACGCGCGCACCCTGACCGGCTTCGCCAGAAGCTGGCAGCGTGCGCTCCGTTGATTCCGCGTGCCATCCGGGGCGTTGCGGGGGACGGCCCCCGCAGAAGGGGTACGGCCAGACCTTGGCTGGCCGTCAGGGGAAGCGTTCCCCCACACATCGGTGGCTAAGGACGGGCCAAGCCGCACCCGACAAATGATACAAAACCTTGGTCATTGCATGTAAATACCGAGGACTTATATCATGCCGCATGGAACCGACCACTCATCGAGAACGGGCCCTGGAGGTCGTCCGCCACCGCGGCATTGCGCGCGGCCGCGATTTCGACGCGGCCGGCGTCACGCGGGCGACCCTGCAAAGGCTGCGCGACGAAGGCGTCCTCCAACAGGTCGGTCGCGGACTCTACAAGCTGGCCGACGCGGACGTCGACAGTGCAACGAGCCTGGCCGAGGCCGTCCGCATCCAGCCGCGCGGCGTCATCTGCCTGCTCTCGGCGCTGCAGTTCCACGAACTGACCACACAGCCCCCCCATGCGGTGTGGATGATGCTCGGCCAAAAAGAGTGGGCGCCGGTCAATCCGTCCGTGGCGCTGAAGATCGTTCGCGCGAGCGGCGAAGCGCTGACAGCGGGCGTGAAGACGCACGTCATCGACGGCGTTCCCGTGCCCATCACCGTACCGGCCAAGACCGTCGCCGACTGCTTCAAGCATCGCAACAAGATCGGTATCGACGTGGCGGTCGAGGCCCTGCGCGATTTCATGAAGTCCCGGCCCCGGCCGGACCTCAATGCGCTCTACCGCTATGCCCAGCTCGATCGGGTCCAATCGGTGATCCGGCCCTATCTCGAAGCCATGACATGAGGCGTCCGCCGAAGAACATCGCGATCTCGGTGCGCGACCGGCTGACGGCGCACTTGCGAACGTCGGCAAAACGCTCAGCTGCTAATGACCCGCTATGCCATTGAGCGCCCGTTCTTTCGCCTGAGCCTGTCGCCACATCGCTTCATGCCGCGTCCTGCTTGCGATAACCGATCAGAACATATACAGAACGACCTGTCGCAGAGGAGAAGGATTGTCGTCATCGATGGTGCTCGACGGGTGCATTCTCGCTGCTTATGCAGAGCAATCTGCCGGGAGATCCGGCGATGGGGGATTCGTGTCGATTGACGTTCTGCAACACCTTTCAGGCTCGTGTTGATGGCAGCGCTTAGCCAGAAGCATAGCGGTGCCTATTTCACACCCGATCCAGTGGTCTCGGCACTGGTGCGCTGGGCCGTCAACGGTCCAACCGACCGGATGCTCGACCCTTCCTGTGGCGACGGACGCTTTCTTGCCGGACACCGCAACAGCGTCGGTATCGAG
>Ga0070667_100000268_pt1 | contig 59162 bp, 48 predicted proteins | sample KBSS33metaG_FD_64659 | JGI IMG/M metagenome (GOLD analysis project Ga0070667, IMG submission 64659) | Switchgrass rhizosphere microbial communities from Kellogg Biological Station, Michigan, USA - KBS S3-3 metaG | ecosystem: Host-associated > Plants > Roots > Rhizosphere > Soil ...
CAGGCAGGCCCTGATCGGCCAGCCACAGCATGGCAGCGACGAAATTGGCCGAGCGCCCGGCCTCGTTGGTCTGCGGCGGACCATCGAGCCAGGGCAGGAGAGTCTTCGCATGGTCGCGCAAGACGCGTCGCAGCAGCGCAACCACATTCACCGCCTCCCCGGCGTACAGCGGCGCCAGCGCCGGCTCCTCGCCGGAAAGGTGCAGCCCGTGGAGCGCACCGGCACAGCGCAGCGGCAGGCCGTCGGCCAGCGCCGAACCTTGCCAGCGGCGCACCGCCTCGAGGAACGCGCCGCCGCCGCCATCGTCCAGCAGCTGCGCCAATGCGGCCACGACCGCGCCGGTGATCGGCGCGTCGTTGGCGCGGCAATAGTCGATCTGATTGGTGAAAGCATCGGCCACGTCACTGGCGAATCGGCTGGGGGCTTCCATGCTGACAGGTTCTCCCGTGTTGCCCTTTGCGGGCGCCACGCCTAAAGGCGCGCACCATGGCCGAAACCCTGACCTTCGCCGTCCCCAAGGGGCGAATCCTCGACGAAGCGTTGCCGCTGATGGCGCGCGCAGGCGTGGTGCCCGACGCGGAGTTCCATGACAAGAAGTCGCGCGCGCTTTCGTTCGCCTGCGAGAACAGCACGATGCGGCTGATCCGCGTGCGTGCGTTCGACGTCGCGACGTTCGTCGCGCACGGTGCCGCGCAAGTCGGCATCGTCGGCTCGGACGTGGTGGAGGAGTTCGCCTACACCGATCTCTACGCGCCGGTCGACCTCGCCATCGGCCACTGCCGCCTCTCCGTTGCCGAGCCCGAAGGGCAGACCGGCGGCCCCCTGCCCTCGCACCTGCGCATCGCCAGCAAGTACCCCAACCTCACCCGCCGCCACTTCGAAAAGCTTGGCGTGCAGGCCGAGGTGGTCAAACTGAACGGGGCCATGGAGCTGGCGCCTTCGCTTGGCCTGTCGAGCCGGATAGTCGATCTCGTCTCGACCGGGCGTACCCTGGCCGAGAACGGGCTGATCGAGACCGCCCGCATCCTCGACATCTCGGCCCGGCTCATCGTCAATCGCGCCGCGCTCAAGACCGACGAGCGCGTAGCGGCACTGGTCGAGAGTTTCCGCGCGCTGGTGGCGCAGGACAAGCAGGCCGCTTGATGCTGCGCCTGTCGAGCCAAGACCCGGATTTCGCGCAAGCCTTCGCGCGCGTCGTCGCGGATCGGCGCGAGAGCACGGTCGATGTCGCTGCCGACGTCGCCGCGATCCTGAAGGACGTGCGTGCACGAGGGGATGCGGCGCTTGCCGAACTCACCGCACGGTTCGACGGCCACGACCTCGACGCGACCGGCTGGCGGGTGAGCGCGGAGGACTGCCGCGGCGCTTTTGATGCGCTGGAGCCCTCGTTGCGCGAGGCGCTTGAGCTGGCCGCGAGCCGCATCCGTGCGTACCACGCGGCACAGCTGCCCGAGGACCGTGACTACATCGACGAGGCCGGCGTGCGCCTGGGTGCGACGTGGCGCCCGGTCGATGCTGCCGGGCTCTATGTGCCAGGCGGACGTGCCGCCTATCCCTCATCGCTGCTGATGAACGCGATCCCTGCCAGGGTCGCGGGCGTCGAGCGGCTGGTGGTCGTCACGCCGACGCCCAAGGGCGAGGTCAATCGGCTGGTGTTGGCCGCCGCGCATCTCGCCGGCGTTGACGAGGTATGGCGCGTCGGGGGTGCCCATGCCGTCGCCGCACTCGCCTACGGGACAGGGCGCATCGCGCCGGTCGACGTGGTGACCGGGCCCGGCAACGCCTGGGTGGCCGAGGCCAAGCGCCAGCTCTACGGCGTGGTCGGCATCGACATGGTGGCAGGACCGAGCGAGATCCTGGTCATCGCCGATGCCGCCAACGACCCACGCCGGATCGCTGCCGACCTGCTCAGCCAGGCCGAGCACGACCCCACCTCGCAGTCGATCCTGATCACCGACGACGCCGCTTTCGCCGACGCCGTGTCAGAAGCAGTCGACGCCGAGCTTATGGCCCTAAAAACCCGGACAACTGCAAGCACCAGCTGGCAGGACAACGGCGTGATCATCGCCGTCGCCTGCCTTGACGAGGCCCCTGCCCTCGCCAATGCCTTAGCGGCCGAGCATGTCGAGATCGCCACCGATGCGCCCGAGACCCTGATGCGGCAGATCCGCCACGCCGGCTCGGTGTTCCTCGGCCGCATGACCCCCGAGGCGGTCGGCGATTACGTCGCCGGTCCCAACCACGTCCTTCCCACCGGGCGCCGCGCGCGCTTCTCGTCCGGGCTCTCCGTCCTCGACTTCATGAAGCGCACCAGCTTCATCCAGCTCGACGAAGCGGCGCTCCATGCCATCGGCCCCGCCGCGATCGCGCTGGCGGACGCCGAGGGCCTTCCTGCGCACGCGCGCTCCATTTCCGTAAGGCTCGGCCAATGACCACTTCCTCCAAGCAGAAGCGGGCCGCCGCCCGCCTCGCCGCCGTGCAGGCGCTTTACCAGTTCGAGATGGAAGGCACGCCGCAGGCCTCGCTCCTCGACGAGTTCCACCGCCATCGCCTGGGCATGCAGATCGACGACGCGCAGTTCGCGCAGGCAGAGGTCGCGTTCTTCGACGACGTGGTGAAGGGCGTGATCGCCCGGCGCGACGAGATCGACGATCTGCTGACCAGCAAGCTCGCCGAGGGCTGGGCCCTGCCGCGGCTCGACAAGACCATGCTCCAGATCCTGCGCGCCGGCGTTTGGGAGCTGCTCGCTCGCGCCGACGTGCCGACCGGTGCAGCGATCAGCGAATACCTGGACGTCGCCCACGCCTTCTTCGACGCGCGCGAGGCGAAGTTCGTCAACGGCGTGCTGGACGCGGTAGCCAAGCAGGTTCGCTGACCAGGTCGTCTCGGGCTCGACAGCGATCGGCCCTTGGGACATGGCACCTCCATGACTTCCGAAGCCTCGCTCATCGCGGCCTTGCGCGCCATCGCGACCACGCCGGGCGCGCGGTCGCTGGCGGACGATGCGGCGGTGCTGCAGATCGGCGGGCAGGCGCTGGTGCTCACGTTGGACACGATCGTCGAGAGCGTCCACTTCCTGCCCGACGATCCCGCCGAGGACGTGGCCTGGAAACTGGTGGCGGTGAACGTCTCGGACCTTTCTGCGAAAGGCGCAAGGCCGCTGGGGTGCCTCTACTCCCACGCGCTGGGCGACGAAGCGTGGGACAGCGCATTCCTTTCCGGCCTCGCCGCTGCTTGCAGTCGCTTCGCCATACCCCTGCTGGGAGGCGATACGGTGCGAATGCCGGCGGGCGCGCCGCGCAGCTTCTCATTGACCGCTCTGGGGACGGCGCCGAGCGGACACCCGGTGCCGGCACGCAGTTTCGCGCGCGCGGGAGACGACGTCTGGGTGAGCGGCACCATCGGCGATGCCGGCGCAGGGCTGGCGGTGCTGCGCGGGCGGATCGACGCCGAGCCCGGCGACGCCCTGTACCTCGCTGAACGTTACCGCCGTCCCGACCCCGAAGCGCGGCTGGGTATGGCGCTGGCGCCGCTGGTCCACGCGATGATGGATGTGTCCGACGGATTGCTGATCGACGCCCAGCGCCTGGCACAGGCAAGCGGTTGCGCGCTTTCGCTCGCAGTCGATGCCATACCCCTCTCCTCCGCGCTGCTCGCGGTCGCCGGTGGCGGGCGTGACGCGCGGCTCGAAGCGATGGCGGCGGGAGACGACTACGAACTGCTGTTCACCGCCCTGCCCGAGCATGCGCACGCGATCCGCGCCGCCGCTCGTGAGTGCGGTCGGATCGTCACGCCCATCGGTGCGGTCGCACCAGGCGAAGGATTGTCCCTAACCTTCGAAAGCAAGCCGCTGCCCTTGCCCGGCACTCTCGGCTACCAGCACTGATCCGCGTGAATTAGCGCGACGAAGACCGGCGCAAACCCGCGGACAAGCGGCTTGCCAGCCCCCCGGCTTGTCTATAGCCCTTTGCATCCCGAGCGGAACAAACCCGCCGGGTAGAAAAAACACATTGGGAAGGGGGCGTTCAGTGAATTCGATCACGATCGCAATTGTCCTGGGACTTCTGGCCATCGTCTATGGCTTCGTCACCAGTCGCCAGGTGCTGGGCTCACCAGCCGGCAATGCCAAGATGCAGGAAATCGCCGCCGCCATTCAGGAGGGCGCGCAAGCCTACCTGAAACGGCAATACTCCACCATCGCGATCGTCGGCGTCGTCGTCGCGGTCATCATCTTCGTGACGCTGGGCACGGTTTCGGCCGTCGGCTTCGTCGCCGGTGCTATTCTCTCGGGGCTTGCCGGCTTTATCGGCATGAACATCTCGGTGCGCGCCAACGTGCGCACAGCTGCCGCCGCGCAGCAGGGGCTGCAGAGCGGCCTGACGCTGGCGTTCCGTGCCGGCGCCATTACCGGCATGCTCGTCGCCGGCCTCGCGCTCCTCGCGATCGCGGTGTTCTACTGGTACCTCACCGGACCCGCGGGCCACACCGTCGGCGGCGAGGACCGCACGGTGGTCCAGGGCCTCACCGCCCTTGCCTTCGGCGCCTCGCTGATCTCGATCTTCGCCCGCCTGGGTGGCGGCATCTTCACCAAGGCGGCCGACGTCGGGGCCGACCTTGTCGGCAAGGTCGAGGCGGGCATTCCGGAGGATGACCCGCGCAACCCCGCCGTCATCGCCGACAACGTGGGCGACAACGTGGGCGACTGTGCCGGCATGGCCGCCGACCTGTTCGAGACCTACGTCGTCACCGTGGGCGCAACGATGGTGCTGACCGCGTTGCTACTCAAGGGCGCGGACAACCTGATGGCGCTGATGGCGTTGCCGCTGTTGATTGGCGGCGTGTGCATCGTCACCTCGATCGTGGGCACGTACTTCGTGCGCCTGGGCAAGTCGAACAACATCATGGGCGCCATGTACAAGGGCTTCCTTGTCACCGCCGTGCTCTCGATCCCCGCGATCTGGTGGGCGATCGGCTATGCCATCGGCGACATGGAAGCGCCGCTGGGAGACCTCGGCGGCGGCGTGGACTTCAACGGCCGCATCTTGTTCTACTGCGCGCTGGTGGGGCTTGCCATCACCGGCCTGATCATCTGGATCACCGAGTACTACACCGGCACCAACTACCGCCCGGTGCGCTCGATCGCCAAGGCTTCGGTCACGGGCCACGGCACCAACGTGATCCAAGGCCTTGCCATCAGCCTGGAAGCGACGGCGCTGCCCACGATCGTGATCGTGGCCGGAATCATCATCGCCTACCAGCTGGCCGGCCTGCTTGGCATCGCCTACGCCGCCACCGCCATGCTGGCGCTGGCGGGCATGGTCGTTGCGTTGGACGCCTACGGCCCCGTCACCGACAATGCCGGCGGCATCGCCGAAATGGCGGGCCTCGACGATAGCGTGCGCGAGAAGACCGACGCGCTCGACGCGGTGGGCAACACTACCAAGGCGGTTACCAAGGGTTATGCTATCGGGTCGGCGGGCCTCGCCGCGCTGGTCCTGTTCGCCGCCTACACCACCGACCTTCGCGAGTTCTTCCCGAGCCTGGACGTCGATTTCAGCCTCGAGAACCCCTACGTGATCGTCGGACTGCTGCTCGGCGCACTGCTGCCGTACTTGTTCGGTGCGATGGGCATGACCGCGGTCGGCCGCGCCGCCGGCGATGTCGTCGTCGACGTGCGCGACCAGTTCGCCAACAACAAGGGCATCATGGAGGGCACCTCGAAGCCCGACTATGCCCGAACGGTGGACCTCGTGACCAAAGCCGCGATCAAGGAGATGATCATCCCTTCGCTGCTGCCGGTGCTGGCGCCAATCGCGGTGTACTACATCATCACCGCGGTGGCAGGGCGCGAGAACGGCTTTGCGGCGCTGGGTGCCCTGTTGCTGGGTGTCATCGTCAGCGGGTTGTTCGTGGCGCTCTCAATGACCTCGGGCGGCGGCGCGTGGGACAACGCAAAGAAATACATCGAGGACGGCAACCACGGCGGCAAGGGCTCGGAAGCTCACAAAGCCGCCGTCACGGGTGACACCGTGGGCGATCCCTACAAAGACACCGCAGGCCCGGCCGTGAATCCGATGATCAAGATCACCAACATCGTCGCCCTGCTGCTGCTGGCGGCGATGGCGGCGGGCTGATCCCGAACGGCCTTCGTTGAAACCATCGGGCCCCGCCGGAGCGATCCGGCGGGGCCTCGATTTTTCGGACGTCGCAGAACCGCCCCTATAGCCCCAGCCCAAATCACTGCGCGACGCGATTGTTAGCCATTCCTTGACGGGTGGCCGCGTAGACCTGCCCTTCCTCCACATTCACGCGGACGAATGGTCAGGCTGGTGGCGAGCAAGGCAAAGGACTGGTACGACCCGGCAGGCAGCGAGCCCGCCCTCGCCTCCGTGCGCTCCGGCTCCGCGACGCTTGGTTGCATCCCTTGGCAAGCGCTCGAGGCCGAAGTTTCGGCGTGGGACAAGCTCGCGCTCGACGCTGCCGAGCCGAACCCTTTCTTCGAGAGCTGGTATCTGCTGCCGTCCCTGCGCCACTTGCCCGAAACCGAACACGTCCGCATCCTCCGCTTCGAGCACGATGGCCTGCTTGCCGGGCTGATGCCCCTGGTGCGCGACTGGCGCTACTATGGCCGCCCGCTGCCCAATATGGCGAGCTGGCTCCATCCCAACTGCTTCTGCGGCGTGCCGTTGGTGGCGCGCGGCAGCGAGGCCGCGTTCTGGCACGCCTTGCTCGATTGGGCCGATCGCGAGGCAGGTGCGGCACTGTTCCTGCACTTGCGGGGGATAGTGCTCGGGGGGCCGCTGTATGCGGCGCTGCAGGCAGTGGCGGAGCTTCAGGGCCGGCAGGTCGCGCTGGTTCACGATGAGGCGCGAGCGATGCTCGCCTCCGACCTCTCGCCCGATGCCTATCTTGAGGCCTCGCTCACCGGCAAAAAGCGCAAGGAATTGCGCCGCCAGGCCAGTCGCCTCGCCGACGAGGGCGCGGTGCGCTTTGAGCGGCGCTCCGGCCAGGCGGACCTCGATGCCTGGTGCGATGCTTTCCTCGACCTGGAACGCAAAGGCTGGAAGGGCAATGCCGGCTCGGCCCTGGCTTGCAGCGATGCAACCGCCGCGCTTTTCCGAGAGAGCCTGCGCGGCGCTGCGGAGCGCGGGCGCCTGGAACGCCTTGCTTTGCTGCTCGACGACCAACGCATCGCCATGTTGGTGACGTTCCTGACCGCGCCGGGTGCCTATTCCTTCAAAACCGCGTTCGACGAGAGCTACGCGCGCTTCTCCCCCGGCGTCCTGCTCCAGCGAGAGAACCTCGCGGTGCTGGAGCGGCCCGAGATCGCCTGGACCGACAGCTGCGCGGCCAGCGACCACCCGATGATCGACCACCTGTGGCGCGAGCGACGCCACGTCGGCCGCCTTTCGGTGGCGATCGGCGGTAGAGCTCGCCGCGCTGCCTTCCGCCTTCTCGCACGCGCCGAAACCGGCCGTCGTTCACCAGGACCGACGTTATGAACGCGTTCTCCACCGTCGAGCCCCAGGCCGTCTTCGCGCGTGCCGAGCGGGCCAAGTTCGACGCATGCTATCCCGAGATCCCACATACCTTGCGCCATGCGCTGGGCGACCATCCGCTGCTGACGCTCGAAGCGCTGGCGGACCTGGCGGAGGCGCTTCCCGCTGGCTCGATCGAGTACAATGCCAGCGATCAACCCATTGGCGTCGAAGGCAAGCCGGAGCCCACCGGCATGCCGATCGGCGAGACGATCCGGCGCATCGAGACCTCGCGATCCTGGGCCGTGCTCAAGAATATCGAGCAGCACCCTGCCTATGCCGCTCTTGTCGACGCGCTGCTGGACGAGCTGAAGCCGCTGATCGAAGCCCGGACCGGAGCGATGATGAAGACACAGGGCTTCGCCTTCGTGACTTCGGCCGGCGGCGTCACCCCCTATCACTTCGACCCGGAGCACAATATCCTGCTGCAGGTCCGCGGCAGCAAGGTGATGACGCAATTTCCCGCCGGCAATCCCGCTTTCGCGCCCGATCGCGTGCACGAGACCTACCACACCGGCGGAGGCCGCGAGCTGGCTTGGCGCGACGACCTGCTGCCCGGCGGGCGCGAGTTCGCGATCGGCGCTGGCGAAGCGGTCTACGTGCCGGTCATGGCGCCGCACTTCGTTCGCAATGGGCCCGAGCCGTCCGTGTCGCTGTCCATCACCTGGCGCTCGGACTGGAGCTTTGCCGAGGCCGATGCGCGGGCGTTCAACGGACTGCTGCGCAAGCTCGGCCTGAACCCGGCGGCGCCAGACCGATGGCCCGCGCAAAACCGCGCCAAGGCGCTGGGCTGGCGCTTGGCGCGAAGGGTTGGCCTAGGCTGACGAGCACGGTTCGCGTACGGCGCGGGCCGAGTGGGAGCCGAACCGCAGCCCCGTTCATCATGAGCCCTTGCCGAAGGATGTCGGCCAAGCCCTCGCTTCAACTCTCCAGCAGCAGCGCGTAGTCGCGCATCAAGTCGTTGGCGCGTTGCGGGGAGACAATCAGGTTTTCGTCGCCGTCGATGCCGCACTTGCTGCGCAGCATCCGGGTGGTCGCCGCCATGCCGACCGGAGACAGACCCCAAGCGGTCGCGAGGACTTCGAGATCGTGGCCGAGACCGTGGTCGATGAGCATCTCCACGTTCTGCGGCTGGAAGCCAAAGCCTAAGAACACCAGGCGCCTTGCCGCAGCGACGGTGCCCCGCATGAACTTGAGCGCCTCGGCATCGCGCATGATCTCACCCGCAGTGCGGATGCCCGCGGCGAGATTGTGGATGTTGCGCGGCAGCTCGGTGCCCCACTCGACATCCGTGGCCTCCCCAGCCTCCCACGGCAGGCGGCCGATGGTGCCGTAGGGATGATAGATGCGCAGTCGCTCCGATACGATCGCCTGCGCCTCCTGCAGCGGCATGCCAAAAGCCATCACCATTGCATGCGGGAGAAAGTGCTCGATCGACCGGTCGTAGTTGAAGCAGATGATCGAGATCTCATCGAGACAGCTCTCCACCCGCGACCTCGGAACGCCCGAAGTGACGAGCTGCCCGAGCTGGTAGAGCCACGTCTCCGACCCCTGGATCGGCAAGTCCCCTTCCACGCGGGCCTCCAGTCTCAGGATCGACTTGGCTTCGGCTTGGCACAGGAAGTGGACGATCGCGAGCTTGCCGCAAGCGACCACCATGGGATCGGTATCGTGCTGTTCCAATACGGAGTCGATCGACCGGCCGAGCTTCGCGGCGGTGCGCAGGCGGTCGGCAGCTCGGCGAACATCCGCCTCGCCTTTGCCTATGCCGGCGGCGAGGTTCGCGAGATACTGGAACAGGAGGACGGCGTCGCGGGTCTGCGTCTCGGTGCCAAGTCGCGCGAAATCGAAGCACTGGCCGATCTTGAGCAGCAAGTCCTCATTGGTCGGCAGCGACAGTTCGGCGCTGGCTCCGGCACCGATGATGAAGGTGGTCCTGGTTCTGATCATGTTCGCCGGTCGCTGCTCACCCTCTTGCCCTCACCTTTCGCAAGGAAGCGTCTTGGTTAACGGGCTAACCCTGCGATTTCGCTAACCCCTTCGGAAACACTTCATCACCACGACCGAAGGTGCATATCTGAGCTAGGCAGAGACATTGGGGGGATATCATGATGGTTCCCGGCAAGCATGGTGCGTGGCATCGGCAGTGTCTGTGGCCCCGGTCGTCGCGCCGGTCCAGGCGCGACGCTACGAAGAGCCGCGCGATCTGATCGGCCTGCAAGCTTCCCAAGTGCAAGAGTTGACCGGACCCGCCTACCCGTTGGGGTGATAGAAATCGTAGATCGTGCGGGCGACCGTGGCGCTGACGCCCGGCGCGCGCTGCAAATCCTCAAGGCTGGCGGCGCGCACCTTGCCGGCGGTGCCGAAGTGCAGCAGCAGCGCGCGCTTGCGCGCCGGCCCGATGCCGGGGATTTCGTCGAGCGGGCTGGCGGTGATAGCCCGGCTGCGCTTGGCGCGGTGGGCACCGATCGCAAAGCGATGCACTTCATCGCGCAGGCGCTGGAGGTAGAACAGCACCGGTGAGTTGGTTGGCAGGGTCTTCTCGCGACCGTCGGGAAAGTGGAAGACCTCGCGCCCTTCACGCCCGTGGTGCGGCCCCTTGGCGATGGCGATGAGCGCGATGTCCTCTATTCCGAGCTCGTCGATGGTCGCCCGCACCGAGCTCATCTGCCCCTTGCCGCCGTCGATCAGGACGAGATCGGGCCAAGTGCCGCCCTCTCGCTCAGGGTCCTCCTCCAGAACGCGGGCGAAGCGGCGCGCCATGACCTCGCGCATCATGCCGAAGTCATCGTCCGTCTGCGCCGAGCGGATGTTGAACTTGCGATACTGGTTCTTGAGGAAGCCCTCGGGCCCGGCCACCACCATCGCGCCGACCGCCTTCGTGCCCTGGATGTGGCTGTTGTCGTAGATCTCGATGCGCTGCGGCACTTCAGGGAGCTCCAGGAAATCGGCCACCTCGCGCAGTGTCTTCGCCTGCGTGCCGCGCTCGGCAAGGCGGCGGTCGAGCGCTTCCACCGCGTTGCGAGTCGCCTGGGCGATCAGCCGCCGGCGCGAGCCGCGCTGCGGCACCGAGATCTCGACTTTGCCGCCCGCCCCTTCGCGGAACGCCTCGGCCAGCAGCTCAGCCTCGGGCAGATCGCGATCGACGAGGATGCAGCGGGCGGGCGGCACCTCCTCGTAGAACTGCGCGAGGAAGCTCTGCATCACCTCCTCCTCGCTCAGGCCCTCGGTATGGGTCGGGAAAAAGGCGCGGTGGCCCCAGTTCTGGCCACCACGGATGAAGAAGGCCTGCACGCCGATCTGCCCGGCCTTGGCGGCCATCGCGAAGATGTCAGCATTGTCGAGGCCCTCGGCATTGATCGCCTGGCTGCCTTGGATGAACGTTGCGGCGCGCAAGCGGTCGCGCAGCATCGCCGCCCTCTCGAAGTCGAGATCCTGCGCGGCCTGCGCCATCTGCGTCTCGATCTTGCGCTGCACCGCGTTGGACTTGCCGCCGAGGAAGTCCTTCGCCTCGCGCACCAGCTCGGCGTATCCCTCGGCGTCGATACGGCCGACGCATGGGGCCGAGCAGCGCTTGATCTGGTACAGCAGGCAGGGCCGGTCGCGCCGCGCGAAGAAGCTGTCGGTGCAGCTGCGCAGCAGGAACAGTTTCTGCAGCGCGTTGATTGTGGTGTTCACCGATCCTGCGCTGGCGAAGGGGCCGTAGTAATTGCCCTCCGCCTTGCGCGCGCCGCGGTGCTTGGTGATGCGCGGGAAGGCGTGGTCGGCGCGCAGCAGGATGAACGGGAACGATTTGTCGTCGCGCAGCAGCACGTTGTACGGCGGCCGGTAGCGCTTGATTAGCTGCGCCTCAAGCAGCAGCGCCTCGGCCTCCGAATTGGTGGTGACGATGGTCATGCTGCGGGTCTGGCTGACCATGCGCTGCAGGCGGCCGGGCAGCCGCTCCCACTGGGTGTAGTTGGCGACCCGGTTCTTCAGCGCCCGAGCCTTGCCCACGTAGAGCACGTCGCCGCGCGCGTCGTGCATGCGGTAAACGCCGGGCTTGGGCGGCAGCGTGCGCACCGTATCGCGGATCACCTGGGCGCCAGCCTGGATGTCCGGCTGATCGGAGCCGCGCACTGCGAAGGTCGCCCGCTCCTCGTGGAAGCGTTCGGACTTGTTGGGCTGATCGGGACGTCCGGCAGGTGTGCGCGCCATGGCCGCCAGATAGGGTATGGAAAGCCTTAGCGAAAGAGCGTCATCCCGGACATGGTCCGGGTCCGGGATGGTGGAGAGCTCAGAACATCTTGCGGAAGTCGATGCCCAGTACGCGGCCCTGCGGCTGGCGGTAGGCAGCCTGGTAAGCGATCGGCACCAGGCCGTTCTCGTCGGTCACCCGCTGGCGAGAATCCAGCAGGTTATCGGCGACCAGCGACAGCCGTGTGCCTTTGAGGAACGGCATCTTCGCCACCAGCGCTTCGTTCCGGCCGAGATCGGCGAAGATGCGCAACGAGACGTCGAAAGTGCTGCCGAAGCGCAAGTCCGAACTGCCCGGGAGGCCCGAGCCATTGACTCGCGCTGGCGCTTCCCACTCGGCCTTGAGGCGCAGGCCGTAACCGTTCTTGAACAAGCCGCCCTCGGCCTCGATTGCGTGGCGTGGCACGCCGCCCGCGGCGATGGCATCGCCTTCCAGCTCGTCGAGCACCGGCACGCCCGGCGCGATCCGCACCGTGTCGGTGAAGCGCCAGGTGTGGTAGACCGCGATGTTCCAGCGGCTGCCGCGACCACCGCCTGGACCGATCCCTGGACCGCCACCGGATCTACCCCCAGGCCCACCAAGCCCTCTTTCCGCACCAGGACCATCACCGCGACCGCGGCCAGCCATTCCCGCGGCCGCGCCGCGCGCTTCCATCGGTGGTGGCGGCGGTGGCGGCGCGTCGTCGCGAGAGCGCCGGTCATCCGGCTGAACCTCCCCAGCGCAGACCCTCGCTCGCAGCTGCTGCAGCTTCGCCGGATCGATTGTCCCGTCCGGGCCCTTCAGCCGCTCCTGCATGCGCTCGGGCAGAGCGGAGAGATCAGGCGGACCGCGGCCCTCGGCACAAAGCGCGGTGCGGAGGCGTGCGAAACGCTCGGGATCGAACGCGCCACCGCGGCCGCCTCCCGCTCCATCGGCCGAACACACGCGGGCCTTGAAACCCGCCAGCTTGCTGGGATCGATCTTCCCGTCAGCTCCGGCGAGCCGCGCGCGCAGACCCTCGGGCAAGTTCGCCGGATCGACCGGCGCGGCTCCCGGTGCGCACATCTGCTGCCGCAGCGCCTGGAAGCGCGAAGGATCGAAGCGCGGGCGCCGGGTATCGGCACCGGTGGCTGGAGCTGTGCCAGGTAGCGGCCCTGACGGTCCGGTCACTGAAGCGGGCGGCCCGGCATCGCTGCGCGCCAGAGCCGCCGCCATCCGCCCTGCGCCGCCACCGCCACCTCCGCCGCCCGAAGACGAAGTGCTCGCTCCGCCGAGGCTGCCCGACAGATTGATGCCCCAGCGCAGGCTGGAGCTGCGCACCTCATCGAAAGTGACGGCGCGCCGGTCGATCGCGATCAGGTTGCCGGCCGCATCGCGCGTAACCCGGCCCGGAAACGCCGCTTCGATCGCCGGCGTCAGCAGCGGGAACGACTGCGTCACGTCGCTGGAACGGTTGCGGAAGTACTCGACGATCAAGCTGGAGCGCTTGAAGAACGGCAGCTGCCATTGCGCCGAAAGCTTCACGTCGCGCTGCGTCTCCTTGCGCAGCGTGGGGTTGCCGCCGCTGGTCACCGTCACCAGGGCCGTATTTGAGTTCGTGAAGTCGAAGACCGGCACATTATAGTTCAGGATCGTCGGCGCCCCGAGCTGCGCGAGTGTCGGCGCCGCTTCATCGACGATGTAGCTGGCCTGGAACGTCAAGGTATTGGTCGGCGACCAGGTGAGGCCCGCGCTCCAGTCCTTGAGCGTACCGAAATCCGACAGGCGGTTGATCCCAGCACTGAGGTTCAGTGAAAGATCGCCAATGGCGCCGAGCACGCCGGCGGACTTGCTGGTCAGAGGCAGGAGCAGGTTGACGCCCGCCTGCACATCGCCGCGGTTGAGCTTGACGCTGCCGAACGCGTTGCGGGTGTCTTCGCTGTTCGTCCGGCTGAAGTCGTAGCCAAGCTTCGCCGTCAGATTGGCCTCGCCTGCCGGCATTCGGAACGGACTGCCGGTCAGCGTGGCAAGACTGGTGAGCGCCAGCGTGCGGTTGTGCGCGATATCCACTCCGGCGCCTGGCACCATCGGCAGCGGTCCGTCGATCGCCAGCGTGCCGTTGGCAGCCGCCGCGGACAGCGCGGCGGTGTCGCGGCGGCGGTCGACGCGAGTCTCGGTATCGGCATAAGTAGCGTCGGCAGTTGTGCTGAACTGCCACGTGCCCAAGTTGGTGTTGTAGCCCAGGCCACCCTCGAAGGTATCCGCCGCTATGCGGGTCGTGAGGGGGTCGGGCAGAGTCCTCAGCGCCGATACCGTGCCGTCGCTGAGCGTGACCGTGTCCAGCCCCGAAAGCGAGGTGGTGGCCGAGCGGGTGTAGCCGCCCGTCGCGGTGAGCGACCCGCCGTAGCCGTCCTTGCCCAATCCTTGCGTCATCGTACCTTCGATCGAGAGCTCGGAATTGCGAGCGGCCAGGCTGCGGTAGCGTGCCGGGTCGGGATCGCCGGCGACGGTCGGGACCGACCCGGGCCGCTGCACGATGTCACGTTCGTCCTCGGTCAGCATCGATGTCTCGTCGAGCTTGGCCGAAACGTTGTACCGGCGTGGACCAGCGACCTGGAACAGCCCGCTCTCGAGCTCGTAGTTGTCGTAGCCGCCACGGGTCGGGCGATTGTATTCGCCAGAACTCGTCACCGCCGCGAACTGGTTCTTGAGGATCACGTTGACCACGCGCTGGTTGGGCGCATAGCCGAAGCGCAGCGCCACTTCTTCGGGCAGTATCTCGAGCTTGCGGATCGCCTCGGGCGGAATGTTGCGCATCTCCCGGAAGCTGGAGATGCGCTGACCGTTGAGGAGCATGATCGGTCGCCCGCCGCCCCGTCCCCGCCCGCTACCGGTCTGCGGCGAAATCGCGTCGAGCAATTCCTCGATCGAATTCACGCCATAGGACGCGATATCCGCTTCTTCGAGCACCTCGACCGGCTGCTGCGGCACGTCGAGCTGGCCGTAAAGACGCGGTGCGCGCACGACGATCTCGTTGCCGATGGTTCCGGTCGAGCCGGATTCCTGATCCTCCTCATCAGTGTCGTCAGTAACGGGAGCGGGCTGCTCGGCGGCATAAGCCGGCGCGCTCAGAGACGCGACGAGGGCAATCATCGATAAGGAACGCAAGCGCTATCTCCGCCAGATGCTCATGTCCCCTTCCCGTGCTGGGCCAATGCCCCGAGCACATTCGGCAAGCAAGCTGGCGCAGGGTAACATTTTGTCGCGTGTCGCTTTCGCGCCGATGAACCTGCCAAATCCTGGCCGAATCCCGGTACGTCTTCCCTTTTGGATGAAGCGTGTCTATGTCGCGCCGCGATGACATATATGAAAAACGGATTCTGATCGCCGATGGCGAAGGAAGAACTTCTCGAAATGCGCGGCAGGGTGGTCGAACTCCTGCCCAACGCGATGTTCCGCGTCGAGCTGGAAAACGGCCACGAGATCCTGGGACACACAGCAGGAAAGATGCGCAAGAATCGCATCCGGGTGCTTGTGGGCGACGAGGTGCTGGTGGAACTGACACCTTACGACCTGACCAAGGGCCGCATCACCTACCGCTTCATGCCGGGTCGCGGTGGCCCCGGCCCGTACTGAAGCCCTGCCTCCAGTGCCGGACGCAGACGCGACCGGCGCCTCATCTCGGCTGACCCCTCCACGCCTCATCCTGGCCTCCGCCAGCCCGCGGCGGCGCGAGCTGCTCGCAAGGCTGGGCGTCGCTCCTGCCACGATCGCGGCTGCCGACATCGACGAGACACCAGCGAAGGGCGAGGTCGCACGCGACTACGCTCGACGCATGGCGCGAGAAAAGGCGCTCGCGCTGAGCCCCTGCGACGAGCACGTCCTCGCCGGCGACACGGTCGTTGCGCTCGGACGCCGCATCCTGCCCAAGGCGGAGGACGAAGCGACGGCGCGGAGCTGTCTCGAGCAACTCTCCGGACGGCGCCACAGGGTCCTTTCCGCCATCGCCCTGCGCTCTCCCGACGGCTCGCTGCGCGAACGGCTTTCCGAAACCGTGGTGCGTTTCAAGCCGCTCTCGCGCGAGGAGATCGCCGCGTATCTCGCCAGTGAAGAATGGCATGGCAAAGCCGGCGGCTATGCCATCCAGGGCAGCGCCGAAGGGCTAATCGCTTGGATTTCCGGCAGCCACTCCGGCGTCGTCGGTCTGCCGCTGTTCGAAACGCGCGCATTGCTCAAGGCGGCAGGCTTCTCCCTTGGCTGAATGGCTGGTCGAGGACGGCATCGGTGAAAGCCGGGCCATTCTTGTGAATGAGGGCGAGGTGCTGGCAGCGCGGCTCGACCGGCCCGGAACGCTTTCGCCGGGACAGGTTGAGGATGCGATCCTGATTGCCCGCCGCGCAGGCTCGCCGCGCGGCACCGCCCGGTTCGCGTCGGGCGAGGATGCGCTTGTCGATGGACTGCCGGCCTCCGCCAGGGAGGGTGCTCCGCTGCGCCTCATCGTAACCCGCGCCGCCATGGCCGAGACCGGGCGATACAAGCGCGCGCAGGCCAGACCGACCAAGCGATCCCCCCGCGCCGCGCCGGCCCTGGCCGATGTCCTGCGCATGGAAGGGCATGTCGTACGCGGTGTGCGCCGCTTCCCGGACGATCCCTGGCCCGCGCTGATCGCCGAAGCGCAGGACGGCGTCATTGCCTTCGCCGGCGGCAGCATCGTGGTGACGCCAACGCCGGCGATGACCCTGATCGATGTCGACGGCGCCTTGCCGCCGCGCGCGCTGGCGCTGGCGGCCGTCTCAACCATCGCCCGCACCGTGACCTTGTTTGACCTGGCTGGTTCGATCGGCATCGACTTCCCCTCGATCGAGGGCAAGGACGATCGCCGTGCCGTCGACGAGGCGCTGGCGGCGGCACTTGCCCACTGGCCGCATCAACGCACCGCGATGAACGGCTTCGGCTTCGTCCAGCTCGTCTCGCGGCTCGAGCGCCTGTCGATCCTCCAGCGGGTACGATGCGACCCTGCGGGCACGGCCGCCAGGTTGCTGGTGCGCCAGGCGGAGAGTATCGTCGAGCCAGGCACTTTGCTGCTCAGCGCCCACCCTGCGGTTCGTGCGGCCACGCGTCCGAAATGGCTCGATCAGCTCGCCCGACGCACCGGCCGCCGGTTGGACTGGCATGAGGATCGCACCCTTGCGCTCGGCGCCGGATTCGCGCAGGCGATCGCATCATGAGCCGATCCGAACGCAAGTGCCCGATCTGCGGCAAGCCCCGCATTGCGGAGTTCACGCCCTTCTGTTCCAAGCGCTGCCGCGACCGCGATTTGCTCAAATGGCTCGACGACGGCTATGCCCTGCCCGGCCCGCCGAGCTTTCCCGAACCCGACCCCGAGGAATGACTTCTCGACGTGAATAGGGGGTTGCCAAGGTGCCTGCGCTTCGCCATAGGCCCGCCACCAACCGCTCGCCGGTCTTCGAAAAGACCGCCGCCGAAGCGATGCCCGGGTAGCTCAGTTGGTAGAGCACATGACTGAAAATCATGGTGTCGGCGGTTCGATTCCGTCCCCGGGCACCACTTGCCGTATCACATGACAGTCCGGCGGTTCTCTCTCAAACAGCTGCATATCTCGCGGTAACGCTTTCAGGACCGTGGCCCCCAGGGCGCCAGCGGATACTGCCCATCCGAAACGCGCGAGCTAATGAGAAACCGTACAAGTTGGACGTCGCTGGCGAGCTGTTCCTGCTGATGCCGACCAACCTTCGGGTGGCAAGCTGTGGTGCCTCCGGTAACGGATCGCGGGCAACGAGGAGCCGGACCGCTCAAGGCCGGATTCCTACTCGCCCTTAATTCGCAGTAACCATTTAAATTTACAAAAGCAGAACCTTTATCTCCGAACCATCGTGGTTGGAGGGGGCATCCTAACAGGGAGCCCAAGATGCTGAAAGTAAGCTATAACTCAGTCGCCAAGGCAGCACTGGCTGGCAGTACGTCGGTGGTCGCCATGCTGGCCAATCCGGCCGCCGCGCAGACGGTTTGCGTGCCTTCGTTGGGCATCCTTGATTGTGCGCCGACGACGCTCATCTCCCCCATCGCCCTGCCCGGCCAGACCCAACCACTCGCGATCACGCTTCCGGACTTGTATGCGACCACGTCCGGTATCGTTGCCGACTCGACCGACAGCATCAGCCTTGCCGCTGACGGTGTCGTCTCCATCGCGAACACTGCCGCGCCGGCACTCGACCTTACATCAGGTGCAGACATCACCGCGCGGGTTTCCACGCTCGCGACGTCAGGCGACGGTGCAGCGGGGGCGCTTCTGCGAGCGGTGGACGACCTTGTCCTGATTGTCGACGACACCGTGAGCACGGTTGGCGACTTCAGCGACGGCATCAACGTAACTGCCGGTACGCTGAACGTCAGCGTGGGGAGTGTCAGCACTCTTGGTATCGAATCGGACGGGGTCGAGCTGGTTGCACTGTCAGGGCCGGCGGTCCTCAACGCGGATCTGATCGAGACCCTCGGTAGCGGCTCCACTGACGCAATCATCCGTGCGGCTGGTGACATCGGCGTCAACGTGGGCGTCCTGCGTACCAGCGGCGACCAGGCCCTTGGTCTCAACTTGCGGAGCGATGCGACGGCCTGTGCCGTTCTCGGCGCGGGCAGCTGCGACGTGAACGCCATTGCCAACAACATTACCACCAACGGCTTCGGGTCGATCGGCGCGCTTGTCGTCGCCGCTGGCAACACCGACCTAGCCGTCGACGTGCTGCAGACTGGCGGTGATGAAGCAGCAGGCCTAGACCTCTCGGCCGACCCGACCGCTTGTGCCGCCCTCGGTGTGGGCGCTTGCGATACCGCATTCACCGTGAACAATCTGACCACCAACGGCGCCCGGTCTCCCGGCGCGATCGTGCGGGCGGTGGGCAACATCGACGGCAGCATCGGCGTGCTCACGACCAATGGCGAGGATGCCATCGGCCTCGACTTGGCAAGCGATCCGACTGTCTGCGCGATCTTGGGCGCCGGCGCGTGCGGCACCTCGTTCAGCGTGGGGCAGCTCACCACCAACGGCGATGGCGCGATCGGCGCGCTGGTACGCGCGGCAGGGCCGACCACCGCCAACATCGGATTGCTCGAGACGTTTGGCGACCGGGCAACCGGCGTCGACATCGCGACCGATCCAGCTGCATGCATCATTCTCGGCATCGGCCAGTGCGACACCGGCATCACCGCGCAGCAGATCTCCACTGTCGGCGATCTTGCCGCGGGCGTGCTGGTGAACACACCGGGTCAGGTCGTGGCAAACCTCGGCCTGGTCCAGACGGGCGGCAACGGCTCGCCCGCCATCAGCATCATCACCGATCCCACCATTTGCGCGATTATCGGCGCGGGTGCCTGCGGTGTAGTGATCGGGGACGGCAACACTGGCGGCGGGACGCCAGGCGGTCCAGAGGGCGGCACGCCCGGCACGCCCGGGGGCACCGATGTCGACACCGATGGCGACGATTCGCCCGGCATCGTCGTGGTCACGCCAGGTCCGGTGGACATTGACGCGGGCACGGTCGACACCGACGGCGACAATTCGCCCGGCATCGTCGTCGACGGTGGCGAAGGTCCGATCGATGTCGACTTCGACGACATCGACACTGACGGCGACAACTCGCCCGGCGTGTCGATCGACGGCACCGGGCCAATCAATGTCGGCGGTGGCAACGTCAATACCGGCGGCGCCAACTCGCCGGGCGTGATCGTCATCGGCGACGATGGCCCGATCACCGTGGACGTGGGATCGATCATTACCACTGGTCCGGATTCCAACGGCATCGATGTGACCGCGAACGGTTGCGGCGCGGTCAACATCACGGCGCGCGGCCCCATCTCGGTCGCCGATGGCATTGGCATCAACGCTGCGAGCGCATGCACTGTCGCCGTCACGACATTGCCCGGAGCGCCAGTCAGCGGTTCGGATGCCGGCATCAACGTCGTCTCGGGCACCGGTGCCACCGTCACCATCGGCGACACCGTGACCGCGACCGCTGGACCGGCGCTGAATGTGGATGGAGCCCCCGCAACCGTCGTGGTTCAGCCGACCGGCACAATCAACGGCCGCTTTGACCTGACCGACAGCAACGACACGCTCACAAATGCCGGCACCATCATCGCCACCGCCGGCAGCAGCTTCGGCGGCGGAAACGACAGCCTCGTGAATACAGGAACCATCCGGGCTACGGCTGGCCCGGTCACCTTCGCCGGTCTCGAAGCGACCACCAACAGCGGTCTCATCGACATGCGGGACGGTGTGCCGAACGATACTCTGACGCTGCCCGGCAGCTACCAAGGGACTGGCGGTGCCACTCTCGGCGTGGATGTCGCATCGCCGACGGCTTCGGATCGGCTTGTGATCGGCGGCGCCGCCACGGGTACGACGGCCGTGCTGGTCAGCGGCATCGATGGCAGCCTGATCAACGGCGCCGTGGTCGTGGATGCCGGTGCCGGCACCAGCGCAGGCGCGTTCACTTACGGCGGCGGCAGTGTCGGCCTTGTGGACTATACGCTGGCCTACCTGCCGGGAAGCAACGACTTTGCCCTTTACGGAACTCCATCCACGACGGCGGTAAGCATGTCGCTGATCGCAGAGGGGGCGCGGCAGATCTTCTACCGCGGCAACGATGCTGTCGCCTCGCATCTGGGTTCCGGCATGGGATGGAGCGGCGAGCAGCCGCGCACCGCACGCGCGTTCTGGTTCCAGGGCTTCGGCATGGTTCAGGATCGCGACGCCACCATCGTGGCGGCGCCGTTCGGGCAGGCCCGCAGCTACAACCTCGACACCAAGCAGGACTGGTTCGGCGGACAGTTGGGCTTCGACCTTGCCGGCAGCGGCAACTCGGTATTTGGGCTGACCGCAGGCTACATCGGCAGCGACATGAAGCTGAAGGCTGCTCCGGTGCGGTTCGAGTATCAAGCCGCGAACGTCGGTGCCTATGGACGCGTGGCGGCCGGCGGCTTCACTCTGAGCGGCCTGATCAAGTACGAGAAGTACTGGATTGACGTCAAGGATCGGGCCGTCGGCCTTTCCGCCTCGCCCAAGGGCCATGGCTGGGGCGGCTTCTTGGAAGCAGGCTATCGGCTGGGAGGTGACCGCCTGTTCGTCGAGCCGCTCGCCTCCATCGAATACGCCAATCTCAACATTGACGGCTTCGATGCCCTTGCCACCGGCTTCGACATCGACGAGGCGGACGGCCTGCGCGGCAAGGCTGGCCTCCGCTTCGGTGCTGTGCTCTCGGACAGCCCCAGCCGGATCGCCGCTTACGGCAAGGTCCAAGCGATCCACGAGTTCAAGGGCAAGGATCGCCTGACGCTGTCCAACAGCGGGCTTGCGCTCTCGTTCACCAATCCGCGGCCCGATACCTACGGCCGCGCGACGGTGGGCGTGGACATCGCGATGAACTCCGGTGTGCGCGGGTTCATTGAAGCTTCTGCTGATTTCGCCAATGGCGTGAGCGGCGGCGGCGCCAGAGGCGGACTGTCGATCAGCTTCTGATCAATCGTCTCCTGCAGGGGAGGCAGGCTCGCAGCGCGAGCTTGCCTCCTGCGTCGCATTGCCAGCCTGCCCTTCAAGTCGCGCGGTCGCTGCGACAGTTGCCGGTTATGGTTGTAACGGTGGTCTGCTTCTCAAAAACGAGCGCGTCACGTCTCGTGAGTCATCAGCCCTGAGGGACCAACCTTCGATATCATGCCCTGGCGCCCCTTGAGCCAGACCGCTCCACAACGACTGGACGCTCTTACCCCCAGAGTCGGACAGTGCTGCTGAGCATCAACAATTATTTTTCCAGACTTTGGCACAAATGCGGCAGTCGCAAATTGTCGCACCTGCGAACTGGAAGCTTGCGACGCTCCGGGTTTACCACGATAGGGCACTGAGACCTTCGAAAGCATCCGCACTAGAAAGGCCCGGATCATTCCACTGTTGCAGCTGACTTCCGGAAAAGCCTCTGCCCTCCTGCTCTTGGTAAGTGCCACTCTTTCGGCCTGTTCAGGCGAGAAGGACAAGGACGGGCAGCAGCGTCCGCCGGCACAGGTCGGCTACATCGTGGCGCAGACGTCCACGGTGCCGGTCCCAGTTTCGTTGAGCGGTCGCACCGTTGCGTTCGAGACGTCCGAGGTTCGCCCCCAGGTCAACGGTGTCATCCGCCGCCGTTTCTTCACCGAAGGGAGTCTCGTACGCGCGGGCCAACCGCTGTTCGAGATCGATCCCAGCCTTTATCGCGCCGCGGTCAACCAGGCGCAGGCAAATCTCCAGAGCGCCCGCGCCACTGCCGATGCTGCAGTTGCGAAGGCCAATCGATACAAGCCGCTTGCCGAGATGGAGGCTATCGCCAAGCAGGACTATACCGATGCGCTAGCCAGCGCGCGCGCTGCCCGCGCGAGCATCGCGCAGAACGCCGCGGCACTGGACACTGCGCGCATCAACTTGCGCTTCACCAGTGTACCGGCGCCGATCACAGGCCGTATCGGACGCTCGCTGTTCACCGTGGGTGCGCTCGTCGGAGCCAGTCAGGCCGATCCCCTCGCCGTGATCCAGCGCACCGATCCGATTTACGTCGACATGCAGCAATCGGCAGCCGATCTTGTCGCATTGCGCCGCAAGCTCGCCCAGGGGGGCGTCCAGCCCGGCAGTACGCAGGTTCATCTACAGCTTGACGGCGGCTCGGCTTATCCCGTGACCGGCACTGTCAAGTTCTCCGAGGTCACCGTCGCCGAAGGCACCGGCACGGTAACCTTGCGCGCGCAATTTCCGAACCCCGATGGTCTGCTGCTGCCCGGCATGTTCGTCACCGCCAGCTTCGATCAGGCCAGCGATCCCAACGCCATCCTGCTTCCGCAAAATGCGGTACAGCACGACTTCGATGGCACGGCATACGTGATGATCGTAGGACCTGACAACAAGGCGCAGCGCCGCAAGGTCAGTGCCGACCGCAGCTACGGCGCGTACTCGGTGGTTACGTCGGGGCTGGCGAAGGGCGACAAGGTGATCGTGCAGGGTCTGAACGGCTTGCGCCAGGGTGCACCGGTGAAGCCTGTCGCCAGCAACGCGCCGCAAAAGGTGGCACCGCCGCCAAAGGATCAATCGGGCAAGTCCGGCGGTAGCGCCCCCAAGGGCATGTGAGCCCGGCATGTCACGCATCTTCATCGACAGGCCGATCTTTGCCTGGGTGCTTGCTATCATCGTGATGCTAGCGGGCCTTGGCGCGCTGAACTTCCTGCCCAACGAACAATACCCCGACATCGCCCCGACGCAGGTCAACATCCGCGCCACCTATCAAGGTGCCTCTGCCCAGACGATCGAGAACAGCGTCACCCAGATCATTGAGCAGCAGCTGACCGGCATCGATGGCCTGCTTTACTTCAGCTCGAGCTCCAGCAACCGCGGCCAGGCCACGATCAATGCGGTCTTCGCCAAGGGCACAGACCCCGACATCGCGCAGGTCCAGGTCCAGAACAAGGTGCAGTCGGCTCTGTCGCGCCTGCCGCAGGCGGTTCAGAGCCAGGGCGTCACCGTCACCAAGTCGAACCCCGACCAGCTCCTGCTCGTGGCCGTCTACGACGAGACCGACACCCGCTCGAACGTCGACGTATCTGACTATCTGACCTCCAACATCCAGGATCCGCTCTCGCGCGTCGCGGGCGTGGGCGACGTGAACGTGTTCGGCGCACCCCACGCGATGCGCATTTGGCTCGATCCCAACAAGCTGGCGGCGGTCTCGCTGATGCCCAGTGACGTTATCACCGCAATCCAGGCGCAGAATACCGAAGTCGCGGCCGGCGAGATCGGCGGCTTGCCGGCGCCCCAAGGGCAGGCCATCAATGCGGTCGTCACCGCAGGATCACGGCTCCAGACCGTGGACCAGTTCCGCAACATCGTTGTGAAGACCAACGGCGACGGCTCGGTAGTCACCATCGCCGATCTCGGCCGGGTCGAGATCGGCGCCGAGAACTACAGCACGATCAGCCGGGTCAACGGTCATCCTGGCGCAGGCATCTCGATCTCGCTCTCTCCCGGCGCTGACGCCCTGGCCACGGCCGAGGCCGTCAAGACGCGCATGAAGCAGCTGGCGCAGGGGATGCCCGACGGGCTCGCCTATATCTACGGCAGCGATTCGACCGACTTTATCAAGCTATCGATCTCGGAGGTGGAAAAGGCGCTGTTCGAGGCGATCGTGCTCGTCGTGATCGTCATGTTCGTGTTCCTGCAGAGCTGGCGTGCCACGCTCATCCCGGCGATCGCCGTGCCGGTGGTGTTGCTGGGCACGTTCGGCATTTTCTATGTCGCCGGTTTCTCGATCAACACGCTGACCTTGTTCGGGCTGGTTCTGGCGATCGGTCTGCTGGTCGACGATGCCATCGTGGTCGTCGAGAACGTCGAGCGCCTTCTCGAAGAAAATCCCGGCATGACGCCGCGCGAAGCGACGATCAAGTCGATGGAGGAAATCCAGGTTGCGCTGGTCGCGATCGCGCTGGTGCTTTCGGCGGTGTTCCTGCCGATGGCCTTCTTTGGTGGCTCGACGGGTGTAATCTATCGCCAGTTCTCGCTGACGATCGTATCGGCCATGGTCCTGTCGGTACTCGTCGCCCTGGTACTCAGTCCAGCTCTGACTGCGACGTTGCTAAAGCCGAAGAAGCCTGAAGGAGAAGCCGAGGAGCCCACGTGGCTGGAGCGCCATGTCCCGTGGCTGACCAGCCGGTGGGAACGCTTCCACGTGTGGTTCAATCGAACTTTCGAGCGAACGACGGACGCTTACGGCCGCCAGGTGGAACGCGTCGTCGCGCACAAGTGGCGCTGGCTTGGCCTGTTCGCGATCACCTGCGTTATCACCTTGGTGCTCTTCCAACGCCTGCCCAGCGGATTCCTTCCGAACGAAGACCAGGGCTCTATCATTGTGCAGTGGCGCCTGCCGGCAGGTGCGCCGCGCACTCGGACCGAGGAAGTGCAGCACGAGGTCGAGCGGTACTTCAAGACTTATGAGAAGAACAACGTCGCCGGCATGTTCACCCTTTCGGGCGGCGGCATGGGCGCTGCGGGACAGAACAGCGGACAGGCCTTCATCAATCTGGTCAACTGGGAAGATCGCACGGGCTCCGAAAACACCGCGGATGCCATTGTCGCGCGCGCCAGTGCGGCATTTCACAATTTGCGCGACGCGCAGGTCTTCGCGCTCGTCCCCGGCTCGGTTCGGGGGCTTGGCACTTCGTCGGGCTTCACAATGGAACTTCAGAACACGAGCGGCATGTCGCTCGAGAAGTTCGAGGACGCGCGGGACAAACTGCTTGGCGCCGCCAACTCCAACGACCAGCTCACCAGTGTGCGCCTCAGCAACCTGCCCGACGTTTCCAGCCTGAAAATCACCACCGACACCCGCGCCCTCACCTCCTATGGCCTTAGCGCGAGCTCGGTGAACTCGACGCTCTCAACGGCGTGGGGCGGCTCCTACGTCAACGACTTCATCGACAAAGGCCGCGTGAAGCGCGTCTACGTGCAGGGCGACGCCCAGTTTCGTTCACGACCGGAAGATCTGTCGCGCTGGTTCGTGCGCGGTTCGAACGGTCAGATGGCACCCTTCTCCGCCTTCTCGACGATCGGCTGGACGAGCGCTCCGAGCTCGACCACCCGCTTCAACGGCCTGTCGGCCTACGAATACTCCGGGAGCGCCGCACCGGGCGTGAGCTCTGGCACGGCGATGAACGTCATGGAGGAACTTGCCAAGCAGATCCCGGGGACGTCGGTGGCCTGGTCGGGCTCGTCCTATCAGGAACGACTGTCTTCGGGCCAGGGACCGGTCCTCTATGCGTTGTCGCTGCTGGTGGTGTTCCTGTGCCTTGCGGCGCTCTACGAAAGCTGGTCGATCCCGGTGGCGGTCATCCTGGTGATACCGCTGGGACTTCTGGGCGCCATCCTGCTAGTAACCCTGCGTGGCCTGGAAAATGACGTCTATCTGCAGATCGGCCTGCTGACGACGATGGGCCTGGCCGCAAAGAACGCCATCCTCATGATCGAGTTTGCCGAGCAGGCCGAGCGCCAGGGCAAGCGCGTGATCGATGCGGCGCTCGAGGCGGCTCGCATCCGCCTGCGCCCGATCCTGATGACCAGCTTCGCTTTCATCTTCGGCGTTCTGCCGCTGGCGCTGGCGAGCGGTGCGGGCGCCAACAGCCGCATGGCGATCGGTACCGCCGTGGTCGGCGGCATGCTGACCGCGACGCTGCTGGCGATCTTCTTCATCCCGCTGTTCTTCGTCCTCGTACGCCGCAGCGTGCGGGACGGCGTCGCCGCCATCAAGCGCCGGCTCCAGGATCGACGCCAGCGCCGCCGCCTTGCAGGTGGTGAGGCATGATCTACACGCGCGCATTTCGGCTCGCGAGCCTGATTTCGGCGCTGGCACTGGGCGCCTGCTCGCTGGCCCCCAAGTACGTGGCGCCGACGCCGCCGGTACCGTCGTCGTGGCCGGCGGGAGATCCATATCTCGCTCAGAGCGAAGCTGGCTTGCCGCTTGTCTCGTACACGGACATCTTCCGCGATCCACGCCTGCAATCGCTGGTCGAGCAGGCTCTCGCCAACAATCGCGACTTGCGCGTAGCTGCCGCCAACCTTGCTGCCGCAAGAGAACAGATACGCGTCGTTAGGGCCAACCAGTTCCCGGAGGTCAGCGTCGGCGGCTCTGCGACCTACACGCACCGAGAGAGGAGCGGCGCCGGCTCCACGACTGGTACCGGCAATGGTGGTGGCAGCGGCTGGTCCTACTCGGTCCAGGGCGGCGTCTCCAGCTTCGAGCTGGACCTGTTCGGCAAGCTGGCGAACGCGACCGAATCGCAGCGCGACGCAGCGTTCGCGACCGAAGCCTCGGCGCGCACGGTTCGGCTTGGCCTGGTTGCCGATCTTGCCTTGGCCTGGGCCACTTACGGTGCCGATCGCGATCTGCTGGCGATTGCCGAGAGCACCGCGCGCAATGCCGAGGAGAGCGTTCGGCTGACCAACGCGCGGCTGCGCGGCGGCATCGCGCCCCGCACTGATCTGCGCCAGGCCGAACAAGTGCTGGAGACTGCGCGTGGCGACGTCGCAACCCAGAAAACCGCACTGGCGCAGGATATCAATGCCATACGGCTGCTGGTCGGCGCCGACTTCGACCAGAGCGCCCTTCCCTCCGGCATAGCCGAAGTGAACCAAAGCCTGACGGTGCTGCCCGCCGGCACCAGCTCGCAAGTGCTGCTGCGCCGCCCCGACGTCGTCCAGGCCGAATACTACCTGCGCGCCGCCAATGCCGACATCGGTGTCGCGCGTGCGCAACTGTTCCCCTCGATCTCGCTGACCGGCTTGCTCGGCCTTGCCAGCGACGCCTTGGGCTCGCTGTTCAAGAACGGGGCCTTTTCGGCCACTGCGGGCGGCAATGCCAGCTGGTCGATCTTCAACGCCGGTGGCAGGATAGCCAATGTCGATGTCGCCAAAGCGCAGCGCGATGCCGCCCTCGCGACCTACGAGAAAGCGATCCAGAGCGCGTTCCGCGAAGTCTCGGACGCTCTTGCCGACCAAGGGACCTTGAGCGAGCGGCTGCGGGCGGCCCAGGCCACAACCGCCGCTGCGCAGGACACTGCCCGGCTGACCGAGGCCACGTATCGCCAGGGCATCGCCAGCTCGCTCGATAATCTCGATGCTCAACGCAGCCTCTATTCGGCGCGCCAGCAGGAAGTCTCGACGCGACTGCAGGCGGCGGCGAACCGCATCACGCTTTATCGCGTGCTCGGCGGGGATCAGGCGACTGGGCCGGCGGCCCGCTAAGAGACCCCGGCGCAGCAGCCTTGCGTCAACCGAACAGCGAATGATCTGCGGCAGGTCGGCCGACGTGCGGATGCCAGGCGCGGCAGCACAGCCCCCCGGGATGGCATTGATCGGCCGATGCGCAGTGAGGCCCGGCGTCAGAAGCCGTCTGCGAAGTCAAACCGCGTACTGTACGACTGCCAATTTTAAAGACTGCTGCCCTTGGTGTAACAGGCGGACGCTGGCCCAAACACGATGTATCTGTCATCGCTATTTAGCCCCGGATCAGGGCGCGATGTAGCCGATGGTCTCCTGTCGGGGATCGAACGAGTCAGCTTTCCAGCGTACCGAACCGAACGGCCGCTCCAATCGTCGCCGCACCCGCCGCCCCTGTTGCATACGGTTGAATGAATCAGCCTGTGCCTGAATGTCGAAATCGGCTTTCGTGTAACGCCCGCGCATCCGCAGGTAGTCGCCCCAAGTGGGGCAATGGTAGCGCTCGGTCCAGAGCGCCGGGTTCTCGATGTCGCGAGCGATCGACCAGTCGAAGGCACCGATGCGGCTGCGCACCCCCTGCATTTGCATCATCACGCTATAGAAATCGCGGGCTTGCTCGGGATCGACGTCATACTCTGCTTCGACCACGATCGGGCCCGAACGCAGGGTTAGGGCCAACCCGACTTCCGGCTCTTGGCCGATCTCGATCGCGGAATTATCGGTCTCCTGGTCGCGGGGCAGCGGCAGCAGTACGCCCAGCAACGACGTAGCGGCCACTGCGATGCCCGATGCGACCAGGGCAATGGAAACGCCGTGGTGCGTAGCGAACACACCCCAACCCCAAGCTCCAACACCAATGCCCGCAGTGATCGCCGAGGAGAACAGTGAGAGAGCCCGTGCCGTCACCCAGCGTGGTGCCGAAAATTGGACAGTTACGTTCAGCATCGAGATCGTCAGGATATTGCACGCGCCCACCACCAGAAACGCTGCGCAAGTGATCGCGAGGGCATGGCTGAATCCGATCACCACAAGCGCGATGCCGGTGCCCACGGCAAATATCCGCAACGACCATTCGGTCGACAGCCGCTCGCGGATCTGGCCGACGAAGAGCGCGCCGGTTACAGCTCCGACGCCCTGCGCCCCGAGGAGGATACCGAAGGTCGCAGCATTGCCGTCCAGCAGGTCCTTGGCGATAAGCGGCGCCAATGCAGATGCCGTCGCGGTAGACAGGCCGAAGGCCAGGACCCGCAGCAGCGCGGTGCGAACGGCAGGAGTATGAAGAGCGTAGCGCGCCCCACCAATCATCGCCCGGTCGAGCCGCTCGGGCGGGAGGCGAGAGGGCACGTGGCGCCGGCGCCAGAAAAAGAACGCGATCAGCAGCGGCAGATACAGCAGCGCCGTCATGCCGAACACGGCCTTCACGCCGTAGAGCACCACGATCAGCCCGCCCAGCGCCGGCCCGAAACTGCGTGCCACGTTGTAGCTGATCGATCCCAGTGCAATCGCCGCCGGCAGATGGACTCGCGAAACCTGCTCCGGGATTGAGGCCTGCCACGACGGCGAAAACAGCGCCACCCCCGCACCGATCAGCACGCAGAACGCAAGCAGGGTCCATGGCGTCGTGAGCCCGAGAGCGGTGATCGTCGCTAGGACGGTGGCGCTCACGGCGCTGAAGCCCAGCCCCGTCATGGCAATGCGGCGTCGGTCGAACATATCGGCGATAGCACCGGCGGGAAGCGTCACCAGCATGAGCGGCACCATCAGGGCGGTTTGCACCAGCGCGACCAAGCTCGGCGAGTTGCTGAGCCGGGTCATCTCCCATTGCGCGCCGACTCCCAGAAAAAGCTGGCCGAAGTTCGAAAACAGGCTGGCGATCCAGATGTTGCGGAAGGTCGGCTCGCGCAAGGGCGCGAAGGCTCCGCCCGGCTTCTCGATGTCTTCGGCGATTGCACTGCCGGTCATGCGCTATTGTCCCCTGCTAGCAAGCCGCCGGATCATCTTGGGTGATAAGATAAGTGCATCCGATCATGCGAAGGTGTTGCTCTTGTCAGACCGGTCGACGAGGTCAAGCGGGGGTATCGCGGAGACGATCGATTGACGCGACTAGCGGTGCGTCCGATATACTAACCAGTGAAAGCAATCGCTGCGGTGACGGCGCCCGCATCGTCAATTGCTTTTACCGAGGTGCCCTCGCATGCCCCTGGGAAATCAGAGCCTTTGCGCTGCCCCGCACTAGGAGATCGAACGTGACCGAGGCCCACATTGTCGATGCTGCCCGCACACCGCGCGGGATCGGCAAGATGGGCAACGGCGCGCTTTCGCGGATGCATCCAGAGCACCTGTCGGCGGCGGTGTTGTCGGCGATCAAGGACCGCAACGATCTCGATACCGCGGACGTCGACGACGTCATCTGGGGTGTCTTCGGTCGAGAGCTTGGCTCAGCTCGAGCCGGCGTTCGAGATGTGTGCCGCCGGCGACATGGCCCCTGCTATCATCATCGAACGTGTCTGATTGGCACTGAAGGAGGGCAGCAGGGTGGCAGATGACGGGCAGAATAGGCCGGGGGGAAAGCTGGGCGACCCCTTCAACATGAGCGGCGAAAGTCCGAAACGACGGGTCAGCTTGCGCATGACGGTGATCGCCCGCATGCAACGCAACGCCTTCGACCGCAAAGTCGCCGTGCTCAACGTCACCCGCTCCCAATGGGCGATGATCGCAATCGTGAGCCGGCATCCCGGCTCAACGCAGCGCACCATTGCCGAGTATCTGGAAATGTCGGAAGCCTCGGCCGGTCGCCTGATCGACCGTCTTTGCACCGACGGCCTCCTCGAGCGGCGCGATCGAAGAGACGATCGCCGCGCCCGCGCGGTCTACCTCACCGATAAGGCCGGCCCGCTGCTCGCGCGGCTCGGTACCATCGCTTCCGAAAGCGAGCAGCGCATGTTCGCCGGCTTTTCCCAAGAGGAAATCGATCAGCTGCTAAGCTTCATGAACCGCATTTACGAGAACGTCAGCCGGGGCTGACGCGTCCTGCTGTACATCGGCCAGCAGCAATTTGCGTTCAAACGCAGAAACGGAAAGGACGGCGCCTGCGCACCGCCCTTTCCGCCTTGAGAGCTCTTCAGAAGCTTATGTGATGCTTGCCACGTCCCTCGTGGTCAGGGAAGTGGTGACCTCGGAGGGGTTCAGCTCGATCCGTTGCGCCATACGCTGTTTGAGAACTCCAACCACGGCAAGCGCAGCATCGGCAACGATCGGCCCATACATCGACGACACCTTCGAGCACCTGGGTATTCGGGAAGCCGACGGCTCCGCGCCCACGCGCATCGTGCGCAACCCGGTGCCGTTTGACCATGCCGCCTTCGCCACGCCGCGCGCGCCGCAGCTAATCCGAACATGCTGAAACGGTACCGCTTGAACTGGGTCTTGAATGGAACCAGATCGAACGCCTAAAGGAGAGCTGAATCGTAGCGTGACGCTGTCAGCATGTCTGGCGTGAGCGACCATGTACTTGCCATCGAAAGAAGCCTGAATGAAGCCTGGAACCCGCCTGAAGAGCACAGCCTGCGACACCGAGGTCATGGTTATCAAGACCGGTAGTGGTCAAATCGAATGCGGTGGCGCGCCGATGAGCGAAGCCAAGCCTGCCGAGTTGTCCCCGCTTGCCGCCGATTTCTCCGCCGGTACGCTGATGGGCAAGCGCTATGTCGATACCGATGAGACGTGCGAGCTGCTGTGCATCAAGCCTGGCAAAGGCTCGCTCTCGGTCGATGGCGTCGCCCTTGTCGTCAAGGATGCGAAGCCGCTTCCCGCGTCCGACTGATCCTTCCTTATCCCCTAAGCAGGTCCGAACACCGCCGATGAACATCGCTCTTCTTCTTGAAATGGCGGCTGAAGCCGCGCCCGACCGGGTCGGTCTCGTATGCGAAGGCAAACGCTGGACTTATGGTGACCTGCTCGCCGCCGCGCGAGGCGCTTTCGAGCTCATCCAGGAAAGCGGGGCGGAGTATGTGGCCCTTCTCGACGAGAGCAGTGAAGCCGCCGTGATCGCGGTATTCGGTGCAGCGCTCGCGGGAGTTCCGTACTGCCCGCTCAACTATCGCCTTCCGGACACCGACCTTGCCGCTCTGCTCGGCCGGATCGCCCCGGCACTGGTCATCGGCGACGAGGAACGGGTGCTGCGTGTCGCCGGCGAGCAGGGCCATACTGTGCTGGCGCGCGAGGAGTTCACACTCAAGACGCAGGAGATCGTGCCTGCCGACGAGGCCCGCGAGTACGATCCGGGCGAAGGCATTGCCATCCAGTTGTTCACCAGTGGCACCACCGCGGCCCCCAAGGCCGCGATCCTCCGGCACTCGAACCTGTTGGGCTATATCTTCGGCACCGTCGAGTTTGCCAGCGCAGACGAGGGCGATGCCGCCCTGGTCGTCGTGCCGCCCTATCACATCGCCGGCATTTCTGCCCTGCTCTCCTCGATCTATTCGCTGCGCAAGATCGTCATGCTGCCCAACTTCTCGCCCGACGGCTGGCTGTCGCTCGTCGAGCTTGAGGCAATCACCAATGCATTCGTGGTGCCGACGATGCTGGCGCGCATAGTGGATGCCATGGACAAGGGCGTGAGCGCGCGCGTCTCAACGCTGCGTGCCATCGCCTATGGCGGGGGCAAGATGCCCACCGAGGTCATCCGCAAGGCGCTTGAGCGTTTCCCGACCGCGGGCTTCACGAACGCCTACGGTCTTACCGAGACGAGTTCGACGGTGGCGCTGCTTGGCCCCGACGAACACCGCGAGGCGCTCGCATCGAGCGATCCCAAGGTCCGCGCGCGCCTCACCTCGCTCGGCAAGCCAATTCCCACGGTAGAAATGGAGATCCGCGGCGAGGACGGCGAAGTTCTCGGCCCCGGCGAGCCGGGCGAAATCTACGTGCGTGGTGAACAGGTCTCGGGCGAGTACAAGGAAAAGTCCGCGCTCGATGCCGATGGCTGGTTCCCGACGCGAGACGCAGGCTACATGGACGAGGACGGCTATCTCTTCCTGTCGGGCCGCGCCGACGACGTCATCGTGCGCGGTGGCGAGAACATGAGCCCGGGTGAGATCGAGGACGTGCTGCTGACCCATCCCGCCATTGCCGACGCCTGCGCCTGCGCGATCCCCTCTGTGGAATGGGGCGAGACGGTCGGCGTGGCAATCGTGACGCGCCAAGATCACGAAGCGCCGTCCGAAAGCGAGCTGAAGGAACTTGTCCGTTCGCGCCTGCGCTCTTCGCGCGTGCCCGAAAAGGTCGCCTTCGTGTCCGAGCTGCCGTACAACGAAATGGGCAAGCTGCTGCGGCGCAAGGTCAAGGAAGTCCTTGCGGTCTGAAGCTGATACCCGGTCAGGGGCCAGTGCCGGCCTAGCGATCCCGCTTGCACGCTGGGCCGACCGCCAGCTCAAGGCGATGGCCACTGACCACGCCTGCCCTGCTCTCGCGGCACTGGAAGGTGCGACCCTGCTGGGCGAGCGCGGATCGAACAACGGCTACGCGATCGGCGGATGCGTTTCAGCCGGGCTCGGCGGAAGCCATCTGATGCCGTCCGCCGACGGCGGATGGTTCGCGCTGACGTTGATCCGCGATGTTGACCGCGAACTGCTGCCGGCGCTGTTCGGGGATGACACGATCGATGTCCAAGACTGGGATGCGATCGCCTCGGCCGTATCACACTCGCGCGCCTCGGACCTGGTCGAGCGTGGGCGCACATTGGGGCTACCGGTCGCGTCGATCGACGAGCAGCCGGCCTCGCCCGCCGTCGAAGTCCTCGTGCGCGGAGGCCGGCGGGAGCGGCAAACCCGCCACCGGCCACTCGTCATCGACCTTTCCGCCATTTGGGCTGGCCCGCTTGCCGGGCATTTGCTGTGGCAGGCAGGCATGGAAGTGGTGAAGATCGAAAGCCGCGCTCGCCCCGACCTCATCCGCCGCGACGATTCCGCAACGTTCGATCTCATCAACCAGGGCAAAGCCAACGTGCTCGTCGATTTCGGCAGCACGACGGAGAAGGCGTCGCTCATCGGCCTCATCCGGCGCGCCGATATCGTCATCGAGTCGTCCCGCCCACGTGCCCTGCTCCAGCTGGGCATCGATGCAGCGGCTCTGGTGCGCGACGTGCCCGGTCTCGTTTGGCTGTCCATCACCGGTCACGGCGCGAGCGGCGAGGCTGCGAGCTGGGTTGGCATCGGCAACGACTGCGGCGTTGCCGGGGGGTTATCGCGCGCGATGGCAGAGGCGAGCGGCAGGATTGGCTACGTCGGCGATGCCATTGCTGATCCGCTCACCGGCATCACGGCCGCGCGCGAGGGGCTGGCAGCGTTCCGCAGCGGTTCAGCGCAGCGGATCGGCCTGTCGATGAGCGCCATTGCCGCGAAGGCGCTAGAGGAAGAGCGTGCCTTCGATGCTGGCGCCATCGAAGCAGAGCTGCGCATGTGGGCGCACTCCGAGGGACAAGCATTTCCTCGGGTGCGACATCGCCGACTGAAAGCCGAAGTCCGCAGCATCGGCGCTGACACTGAACGCTATCTGCTGGCGCCGGCGGGATGCTGATCCGTGGAGCAGAGGTCTGGGGCACTGGCTCGACAGCGGACGTGCGCCTGGAGAACGAACATATTGCTGCAATCGGTGACTTGCACGCCATACCCGGCGAGCACGTCATCGAAGCTGGAGGTGGGCTGCTCCTTCCAGGCCTGCACGATCATCACATCCACCTCGCCGGACTTGCCGCAAGCCGTGCTTCGGTGCCCTGCGGCCCGCCGCACGTCGTCGATGAGGACGGCCTTGCCCGCGCCCTGTCACACCCAGGATCGGGCTGGATTCGGGGCATCGGTTTCCACGAAAGCGTCATGAGCGGCACTTTGCCTGATGCAATGACGCTCGATCGACTGGTGGCGCATAGGCCTTTGCGCCTGCAGCATCGCACCGGCCGCATGTGGCTGTTGAACTCGCTGGCGCTTGAGGAACTGCTCTCCCGCGCAGCTCCACCTCCGGGCTTGGAGCGAGCCGCCGGCGCTTTCACAGGCCGTTTATTCGACGAAGATGGGTGGCTGCAGCAAGCGCTTTCCGGCTCATTTCCCGATCTCACAGCGATCAGCGGGGACTTGGCGCGCTTCGGCATCACCGGCGTGACGGACATGTCACCGCGCAACGATGCAGTGGCGGCACAGCACCTGGCGCGGCAAAGAGCGAGCGACACTCTGCAGCAGGACCTGGTCCTCGCCGGAACCCTGGCGCTTGGAGAGGCTGTGCCGGACGGCTGGCGCCTCGGGCCGGCAAAGCTTCACCTGCACGAAGCTGCGCTGCCGGACTTTGCCGAAGCCGTGAAGTTCATCCGTATCGCCCATGAAAGCGACCGCAGCGTGGCGGCGCATTGCGTATCCGAAGTCGAAATCGTGTTCGCAGTGACTGCGTTCGAAGCGGCGGGGGCTTGTCCCGGCGACCGCATTGAACACGTCTCGGTAGCTTCGCCACACCTCGTGGAGCGCATGGCAGCGCTGGGCTTGTGGGCTTGCGTGCAACCACACTTCATCCGCGAGCGGGGCGATCGGTATCTCCTCGACGTCGAGCCCCGTCACATTCCCGATCTCTACCGGCTGCGGACACTTGCAAAGGCAGGCATACCCCTCGCCGCGGGCAGCGATGGGCCTTACGGCGGCATTGATCCCTGGGCAGCGGTAGCTACTGCGGTCGGCCGCCAGACCGCCAAAGGCGTGCAGATCGGATCGAGCGAGTCGCTCACCCCCGGTGCAGCCTTGGCACTGTGGCTTTCCAATCCCCTCGACTTTACGCGACAAAGGCAAATCGCTGTCGGCGAACCTGCGGATGTCTGCCTGCTCGATCGGCCTTGGTGCAAAGCTCGTGACCACCCGTCCGCTGAGCACGTCGTCGCCACCGTCATCGCAGGCAAGCTAGTCTACGATCGGGTCAATCAGTCCCCACTCGAGCGCCTTTCTGACACTCAAGCGCCTGCCTGAGAGTACCAGCAGCAACCTTGCGCTGCCGACCGATCCGGCGCGAAATTCACACACAGCCCCCTGCACTGGGAATGATGTTCATAGCCAGTTCGGAAAGCTGGAACCACGATCGCCTAGTGGCGACGATGCGTGATGCAAATGCTGCAAACTCCAGCCGAGCGCTGATTCAGGCGCCATCGATATGCGGCGCCCGCGATCGGCGCAGCGAATAGCCTTCATACGGCTGCGGGTTGCGCATGGTGCTGAACTGCGTGGGTTATGCGATCAAGCGAAAACCGATAATTGTATCCAATTCCGCGCTAGCCGATGGCCGGCGCCGCCGACGCCAATGACGGGGAAGGCCAGCAATCGCAGGCGTCGGAAATTATCCTGCTCCCTAGAAAGATCTACGACCGCACGGTCCGCTGCCAGCGGGAATCCTCCACAATCAAGCGCGATTGCCGGCACTATAAGGTCAGCCCATGTCGCGAAAGTGCGGAAAACTCCCAAATTCGTTCATTTCGCTCGGGGAATGGGCCGCCGCAGGAGGATTGACCAGCTCGGGCCTCACAGGGCAATCTCGCGCGTGGATTGAAAGAGGAATTGCTAAGCTCAGCCACGGCGAACCAATGTCTAGAAATATCTTACGAACGTATACGACGGAGACGATGTCTGATCACTCTGTTCATTCTAAGCTTCGGTGAGCAAAAATGAGCGTGACTCAGTCATGAGGGCGCACAGCCCTCAGTCATGAGGGCGCTCAGCGCCGCATTTGACTCCGGAAGAGACGAAATCATCAACCATGCAGAGGGAGAAGAGACCTCATGGCTGGCAAGACATCATCGAATAAAGCGAAGATCGCCCGAAGGGTGGTAGAGGTGCTCGAGTATTTCGACGAGGCCCATAAAGAGGCGACTGTCATGGACATCGTGCGCCGCTACAATCGGCCGCAATCGAGCACGTCGGAGTTGCTTTCCAGTCTGGTCGAACTCGGCCTCCTCCGCAAGGATGCGTACTCACGGGCCTACAGCCTCACTCCTCGCGCCGCACTGCTCGGCACTTCCGGCCAACCTGAGCTGGTGCGCGACGGTGGCATCACGCGTCTGATGGATCGCCTCGTGGCCCAGACCGGCCTGTCAGTTGCGCTTCATTCGATGGTCGGTCTCGATGCGCAGATCGTCTGTTGGCGCCATGGTCCCCGCGCTTTGGCCGCAACGCGTGAACTGGCCGGCGGCACCAAGGAACCTCTTGCGTGCAGTGCTTCCGGTTGGCTGATGCTCTCGACAATTCCGCGCTCGCGCTGCGAAGGCGTGGTGCGCCGCCTCAATGCCGAGGCGGACGAGGCGAGCAAGTTCAGCTTCAGTGACATGATGGCTCGCATCGATGCCTGTCGCGAGCCGCTTCACCTGTTCGGTCCGGCCGGCTTCTCCACCGGCGCGGATTCGCTGAATGTACTCGTGCCGCGCCAACCAGACGGGCACCCGCTGGTGATCAGCATCGTCTTCGGGCGCGACGACAATATCAATCCCGAGGCATTGCTCCAGTGCATGGGTGACGCCATGCGCAAGAGCCTTTCAGACCCCGAGACGCCCACAAACGTCGAGCAACTGCCGCAAGCCGCCTGATGCGCTCCGACGCAGTCATCGTTCAAGAATGGCCCCGAAGGTTCGCTTCCGGGGCTATTTCTCGGTGCTCTCTTCAATGTGGCGTTCTGTCCCGCGCCCATCCTCGTCATGCGATCGGCATCTTCGTGACGCACGAACATCTTCATGATGTCGGCTGGTCCTTCGGGACGTGCTGGAAAAGATCGAAGCGGAACCAGCCCACGGCATTGCCGCGGATGGACCTTGGCAACCTTGGCGAAAGCGGAGCGCACCGAGCGGCGCTGGCGAGGTCGCATTCGACGGCCATTGCCAGCGGCCCAAACTCCGCAGCGACCGTCTGCACCTTGGTCAACGCGCCACTAAGCAACAACGGTCGCGTCCTCGGCGGCAAAGCGCTGGGCGAATGCCTTGCCGCAGCCGGCACAGGTGATCACAATTGTCTTGCCCGCAGACCTTCCGAATTGACGCTGTCGCGCTTCCTGTTGCTACGATCATAGCCGCGTCGCCGCGTCGCCGCAGCCTGCCTGTTGCCACCACGAAAGTTCCGGAGGCCAGAGCCGTGGCATTGCCCCGGCGATGACGCTTACGCCTCCGAAGCGTCCGCTGCGGACTGTCGGCCCGTGAGGTTGCCCAGCATCGTTTCGAGCGTCCGGAGAAGGTGCGCTTCGTCGATTTCACTGACGCCGTTGAGCGCCTCGATCGAGGTTTGCGTCGCGAGCGGCTGCAAACGATCCATCGTCTCGCGACCGCGCTGCGTGAGGTACAGTCGCCACGCGCGCCGGTCTGCCGGATCGGCACGACGCTCGACCAGGCCGGCATCCTGCATCCGGTCAATCATGCGGCCGGCCGTGATCGGTTCGACCTCCAGAATCTCGGCAAGGCCACCCTGCTTGACGCCTTCGTGGCGCAGCAGGATGCTCAGCACTTGCCACTGCGGGCGCGTCACTCCGATCTCTCGCGCGCGTTCATCGAATGCACGCCGCATGAGCCTTGAGACTTGTGCAAGAACGGTGCCCACCCTGCGGTCCATGGGCACCGGACTAGTGAGCCTGCTCAGTGTTTACCAGAGCAAATACGCGCCCGGCCAGGCGGCAAGCTCACCCACCGAGGCTAGTCATGTCCGTAACCAAGCGCGCGATGCTTTGCTCGGCCATCTTCCCCCCTGCCTTGCGCGCGTGGCCGTGGCGGCAGTGGCCGTGGGTAAGCGCGAAATCATCCTTCACAGCGATCCTGAGTGGCCCAGATGACTTTGGTCCGATCTGAATTGCGGCGAGTGGATTTGCTGCGTGCTCTCGCGCTGGCGACCGTATCGACGGCGCAATCTTTAATGAAAAGCTGCTTCCAGACTTCCCAATCCTTGGCGGCGCGGTCTGATCCGCGGGGATCGGGCGTTCACGTCGACGATGTAACGCCCCTTTACTTCGCCCGACATGAATTTGGCGGCGGTGTCGATCACGTCTCGCAGACCGATAGTCTGCGCGATCGAATCCAGCGAGGCCGGGTCGAGATCGCGCCCCAGCCGCTCGTACGCCTTCAACCGCGTGGCGCGCGGAGCATTGACACTGTCGATGCCGAGCAATGAGACTCCGCGCAGTATGAAGGGCATCACGGTAACCGGCAGGTCGAAGCCCTGCGCCAGGCCACAAGCCGCCACGGCGCCGCCATACCGGATTTGCGCACAGGCATTGGCAAGAGTGTGGCTGCCGACCGCGTCGACGACTCCGGCCCAGCGCTCTTTCTGCAGCGGACGCCCTTTCTCAGACATCTCGGCACGGTCGATGATCGTCTCGGCGCCGAGCCCCTTCAAGTAGTCGGCCTCAGATGCCTTGCCTGTCAGTGCTGCCACCGAAAAGCCGTGCTTCCTGAGTAGCACGATCGCCACCGAGCCGACACCTCCCGTGGCGCCCGTGACGAGCACCTCACCCTGCTCGGGCGTTACACCCCAGTCGACCAGCGCATCGACGCACAGCGCGGCGGTATAGCCGGCCGTACCGATCGCCATGGCCTGGGCTGGAGTGAAGGCGCTCGGCAATGGGATCAGCCATTCGCTCTTGAGCCGCGCCTTTTGCGCCAGCCCGCCCCAGTGGCCCTCGCCCACACCCCAGCCGTTGAGGAGGACGACGTCCCCGGCGTCGAACTCGTCGCTGCTGCTTTCAGTGACGGTGCCCACGAGGTCGATGCCCGGAACCATCGGGTACTTCTTGGCGATCGGCGAGCGTCCGGTGATCGCCAGGGCATCCTTGAAGTTGAGCGTCGAATACGAAACGTCGATGGAGACATCGCCTTCGGGCAGCGCGCACTCGTCGAGCTGCTGCAGGCTGACCGTCTGGCCGGCGTCGGTCTTGTCGATCACGATGGCGGAAAACATTCCCGTGCTCCTTCATTGGCGGAACGTGCAAAGCGCACTCATCGTCGTTCGCGTCGTTGGGCGTTTGATACCTGCGCTCGGCGACACCGGCTGCTGAAAGCTATCGAGCCGCCGCCCCCAAATCGCGTCCGGCGCACCATCGCCGAGCCGAAACGCCGGTCCGGCACTCAGGCTGCCGAGGTGGCCGCTGCCTCGCGAGCAAGACGATCGGCAATTTGCGGAAATGCCTTGGCGTTCATCGATCCGTACATCGAAAGGCGCAGTATCTCGTGACTGAATCTTTGGGTCAACGCGGCGCGCTCGCGATCGTCGGCCGCATGGGCGCGCACGAAAATCGGCCAGAAGAACACGCCGGCAAGGTTCAGCACCGACAGCACTTCGGCATCCACCCCGGGCACCGCCAGCCGAGTCTCGGTAAACCGCTGCAACGAGCCCGAATATTCGCGCCAGAACGGATCCTGCGCTGGATCCGGCGCGGCAAGCACCTGCTGCAGCCAGACCCTGCAGATCTCCGGGTTCTCTATCGCGAAGTCGCAGAGCCGATCGGTCAGCGCGGCGATGTCGACCTCCTCGACGCGGCGCTCACCGATGGTTTCGGGATCGCCAAATACAGCACGGAAGAGTTTGTCGGATACCCACTTGATTGTCGCTTCGATCAGCTTTTCGCGGGTCTCGAAGTGTTGGTAGGCAGTGCCGCGATTGACCGCGGCAAGATGTGCCACGGCGGAAAGACTGACGCCTTCCGGCCCGTCCTTGGCCAGGAGATTGCTCGCCGCCTCAAGGATGGTCTCGCGCGTGGCCACGGGATCGCGAACCCGTCTCCGTGTCGGTGAATCCATGCCTGCTGCATCCTTGCCTGAACACCGCGGCATAAGCGCGTCAGGAATAATCGACAATGTTGATCAGACAGGGACGCACGGGAGCGGCGCCGCGGCGCCGCTCTTGCCTCTATAGGAAAGCTTTGACCTCATGCAGCACGCGCTCGGCATGCTCTTTCCGGCAGATCAGCAGGTCGGGCATGTACACGTCCTCGCGGTTGTATATCAGCGGGGTCCCGTCGATCCGCGAAGCATGAAGCCCCCAGCCGAGAGCGACGGCCGCGGGCGCGCAGCTGTCCCATTCGTACTGCCCACCCGAATGCAGGTAGATGTCCGCCTCGCCCAGCAGGATCGCCATGGCCTTGGCGCCCGCAGAGCCCATCGGCACCAGCTCGGCACCGATCGCCTCGGCGACACCGGTCGCTTCGCGCGCGGGTCGGGTGCGGCTGACAACCATGCGCAGTGTTTCGGGCGCAGGCGGCACCTCGCCGGGCTGGTCGGAGCGCAGGACCAGGCCTGCGCCCGGCAGCGCGACGGCACCCAGCACTGGTTCGCCTTCCACCGCCATGCCGACGTGCACCGCCCAGTCCTTGCGGGCCTCGCCGTATTCGCGCGTCCCGTCGACCGGATCGACGATCCAGACGCGCTCCTTGCCCAGCCGCTCCGGATTGTCCTTTTCCTCTTCGGATAGGAGCCCATCCTCGCCCCGCTGCTCACGCAGGGCATGAACTAGGAACTGGTTGGCAGTCTGGTCGCCCGCCTTGCCCAGCGACTTGCTGCCGAACACGGCAGAGGCGCGCACCTCGAGGAGGATACGGCCAGTCACCTCGGCCAGGTGGGCGGCGAGATCGCCGTCCGACAGGGTCACGGTGTCGCCACCCATCAGGCGTCACCGAGCAGGATGTCGACGATCAGGTTGGCGGCCTCCTCGGGCGACAGCGCGGTGGTATCGATCCGCACTTCAGGGTTGCGCGGCGCTTCGTACGGGCTGTCTATGCCGGTGAAGTTCTTCAGTTCGCCAGAGCGCGCTTTCTTGTAGAGGCCCTTGACGTCGCGCGCCTCGGCCACCTTGAGCGGGGTGTCGATGAAGACCTCCAGGAATTCGCCCTCGGGCAGCATGGAGCGAACCATCTCGCGATCCGCCTGGAACGGCGAGATGAACGCGGTGATGACGATCAGGCCTGCATCCGCCATCAGCTTGGCGACTTCGCCCACACGGCGGATGTTCTCGATGCGATCCGCCTCGGTGAAGCCCAAGTCCTTGTTGAGGCCGTGACGAACGTTGTCGCCGTCGAGCAGGAAGGTGTGTCGGTTCATCCGATGCAACTTCTTTTCGACCAGGTTGGCGATCGTCGACTTGCCCGAGCCCGACAGGCCGGTGAACCACAGCACCGCCGGCTTCTGATTCTTGAGGTCGGCGTGCTGCTTGCGGCCGATGTCGAGCGCCTGCCAGTGCACGTTTTGCGAGCGACGCAGCGAGAAGTGCAGCATACCGGCCGCCACCGTCGCGTTGGTCATCTTGTCGATCAGGATGAACCCGCCCAGCGTGCGATTGTCGGTGTAAGACTCGAAGACAATGGCCTTGTCGGTCGTGACTTCGGCGACGCCGATGGCGTTGAGCTCAAGCGTCTTCGCCGCCATTTGCTCCATGGTGTTGACGTTCACGGTGTACTTGGGTTCCGCCACGGTGGCAGAGACCATCTGTGTACCGAGCTTGAGCCAGTAGGCGCGGCCTGGCGTCAGGGCATCGTCGGCGAGCCACACGATCGTCGCTTCGAACTGGTCCGCCGTCTGCGGAGGGTTGTCGGCTACAGAGATCACTGAGCCGCGCGAGCAGTCGATCTCGTCCTCGAAGCAGACCGTCACCGATTGGCCGGCAACCGCCTTGTCGAGGTCTCCGTCGAACGTGACCACCCGCGTGACCTTGCTGGTCTTGCCCGAGGGCAGCACGCGGATCTGGTCGCCCGGCTTGACCGAGCCGGTCGCGATCAGGCCGGAGAAGCCGCGGAAGTCGAGGTTGGGCCGGTTGACCCATTGCACCGGCAAGCGAAATGGCTTCTCGGCATCGACCGAGGACAGCACTTCGACGGTCTCAAGATGCTCGATCAGCGTCGGCCCCTTGTACCAAGGCGTGTTCTGCGAAAGCGTCGTGATGTTGTCGCCCTTGAAGCCCGAGATGGGCAAGGCGGTAAAGCTCTCGATCCCGATCGAGTGTGCGAACTCGGTGTAGTCCTTGACGATCGCGTCGAACACTGCGTGGTCGTATTCGACCAGGTCCATCTTGTTGACAGCCAAGACGATGTTCTTGATGCCGATCAGATGGCAGAGGTACGAGTGCCGCCGCGTTTGTACGAGCACGCCCTTGCGCGCATCGATTAGGATGACCGCGAGGTCGGCGGTCGAGGCACCGGTGACCATGTTGCGCGTGTACTGCTCGTGGCCCGGGCAGTCGGCGACGATGAATTTGCGCTTCTCGGTGTTGAAGAAGCGGTAGGCCACATCGATGGTGATGCCCTGTTCGCGTTCTGCGGCGAGACCGTCGACCAGCAGAGCGAAGTCGATCTCCTGGCCTTGCGTGCCGACCTTCTTGGAATCGGCGGTCAGCGCGTCGAGCTGATCTTCGAAGATCATCTTCGAATCGTACAGCATGCGCCCGATCAGCGTCGACTTGCCGTCGTCGACCGAACCGCAGGTGATGAAGCGCAGCATCGTCTTGTGCTCATGCTGCTCGAGGTACGCGTCGATGTCCTCCGCGATAAGCTTTTCGGTGACGTAGACGGCTTCCTTGGTATCGGTGTCAGCCATTGTGATCTCTCCGCGCGTGCCGGCCTTCGCCGGCGTCGTTTGCGTGTAGCTCAGGGGACTTCGACAAGCTTAGCCCGAGCTGGAATGGGATAAGTGGAACGGCCAGTGACCCGCCCGGCCTTTCCTTCGACCCCGCTCGTCCTGAGCTTGTCGAAAGACAGGGGCCGGGCGCGAGCCTCAGAAGTACCCCTGCTGCTTCTTGACTTCCATGCCGGCCCCGCCGGCATCCTTGTCGATCGCGCGCCCCTGGCGTTCTGAAGTGGTGGTGAGCAGGGTCTCCTGGATCACTTCGGGCAGCGTCTTGGCTTCACTCTCGACCGCGCCTGTCAGCGGGTAGCAGCCGAGCGTGCGAAAGCGGATCGAGCGCTCCACCGGCACTTCGCCGGGCTGGAGCGGGAAACGCTCGTCGTCGACCATCAGCAGCATGCCGTCGCGCTCGACCGTCGGGCGTTTGCCCGCGAAGTAGAGCGGAACGATCGGAATGTCGTTGAGGTGTATGTACTGCCAGATGTCGAGCTCGGTCCAATTCGAGATCGGGAAGACGCGGATCGACTCGCCTCGGGCTTTGCGGGCGTTGTAGAGATTCCACAGCTCAGGACGCTGGTTCTTCGGATCCCAGCCATGCGAGGATGTGCGGAACGAGAAGATGCGCTCCTTGGCGCGGCTCTTCTCCTCGTCGCGGCGAGCGCCGCCGAAGGCTGCGTCAAAGCCGTACTTGTCGAGCGCCTGCTTCAAGCCTTCCGTCTTCCACATGTCGGTGTGGAGCGCGCCATGGTCGAAGGGATTGATGCCTTTCGCCGCGGCTTCGGGGTTCTGGTAGACCAGCAGTTCCATGCCGCTCTCGCGCGCCATCTTGTCGCGCAGCTTGTACATTTCCTTGAACTTCCACGTGGTGTCTACGTGGAGCAGCGGAAACGGCGGCGGCGACGGGTAGAAGGCCTTACGCGCCAGGTGCAGCATCACCGCGCTATCCTTGCCGACCGAGTAGAGCATCACCGGCTTTTCAGCTTCGGCGACGACTTCCCGGATGATGTGGATACTCTCGGCTTCCAGCCGTTCAAGATGGGTCAGGGTCTTCATCAGGCTTCCCTCTTTTGGGTCACTGTCCGCTCCTTCACCCGGCGGTCAGCTGGCACGAATCGCTCTTTGCAGGGATGACTTATGCACAAACCTCCCATATGGGAGGATGATGGCGCTGACCGCTTCCGATGAGACCGATCTGCTGTTGCCGCTTGTGCGCGGTATCAGCGATACCGCTCAATGGGAGGACTTCCTCGAGCGGGTGCGTCGGCGCACGGGCGGAGAGAGCGTCAGCCTGATCCTCAAGCTCGGCGCCACTGTGCATGCCCCGGTCGTCGACTTTCAGGCGGGCCGGCATCTGCAGCGCCAGACGAACGAGGCCGATCCTTTTGAGATTCATGCCTTGGAGCGCCTGCACTACGATCGTTTGCGGCCGGGCCGGGTCTACGGTGTCGAAGAATTCGTCGACCATGATCCGGTCTTCAGATTGGAGCGGCAGGCCAAGATGCGAGCGCTCGGCATCGCCGACGAGCGCATGGTGCGCTTGCCCGACATCGAGGATACGCGCTCCTGGCTGATCCTTGCAAGCGCGCGCCCCTGCGGCGCGGCGGACAGCGCGCTGCTATCCTCGCTGGTGCCATACCTCGAGGCGGCGCTGACCAGCTACATTGCGCTTGAACGGCACCGCATCCGCGCCAGCGTTAGCGCGCAAGGCATGGCTCGCAGCGCGACGGCGTGGATGGTGCTCGACCGCGAAGCGCGGCTGTTAGCGATCGATCCCCGCCTGGAGACATGGTTGCAGGATCACCGTGGCTATGTGCCGCGACAGGGCGAACGTCTGCGGGACCTCGACATTCACGCAGAGCGCGAACTGGCTATCGCCGCACCGTTGTTCGCATCGTCCGAACCGCCCAGGCCACGACCCTTGGTGCTCCACGACCACCCGCGCCTCGAAGCATTGCTGACGGGGACGAGCGGCATGCCCTCGCCCTCCATGCTGGTGCTCTGCCGGCTCCCCAACGCCCGCACGCGCGAGAGCATCGCACGGCTGGCGCACCTGTTCGACCTGCCCTGGCGCGAAGCCGAACTTGCCATTGCTCTCAACGAGGGGAGATCATTGGCCGAAGCAGCCGCAGCGATGAACCTCACGCTGGAGACGGCGCGCAATTACTCGAAGCGACTGTTCGCGAAGCTGGGAGTGCGCGGCCAGCCGGAACTGGTCAGGCTGGTGTGCGACAGCGTGGCAGTCATGGCGTGACTGGATTCCTGCACCGGCTCGAGCAGCGCTGCCTATGCGGCAGCAGCGCTGCCTTATGCGGCGGAAGTACAGGACGCGCTGGTGCGGCTGATGATCGCCTTCGCCGAGCCTGACTGAGCCCCTTCAGAAAACCACTTCGGGAAAGTCCACGTCCTTGTAGAGCGTGGTGCGCTGCCGCAGCTTGCGCCCGACGCTCTCGGCTGCGGTCCGCAAGTCATCGGCGGTGGCGAGCTGGCCATGGGCGGCACCCGCGGCCCGGCTGATGCTCTCGTCCATCAGCACGCCGCCCAGGTCGTTGGCTCCGGCTGCGAGCACTGCGGCGGCGCCATCCATACCAAGCTTTACCCAGGACACCTGGATCGACGAAATCGTGCCATGCAGCGCGAGCCGCGCGACCGCGTGCATCATCACCGCCTCGCGCCAGGTCGGGCCCTTGCGGCTCTGACCGCGCCGATAGAATGGCGCCTCCATGTGCACGAGCGGCAGCGGGACGAACTCCGTGATGCCGCCGGTCTCGCACTGCAGCTTGCGCAGAGCCAGCAGATGGCGCGCCCAATGCACTGGGCTCTCCAGATGCCCGAACATGATCGTCGACGTCGTCGACAGTCCGACGCGGTGTGCGGTACCGACGATCTCGAGCCATTGCTCGGTCGTCAGCTTGTCGGGACAAATTTGCGCTCGGATCTCGTCGCACAGGATTTCCGCAGCCGTGCCGGGCAATGAGCCGAGGCCGGCATCGCGCAGCATCAAAAGGTAGTCGACAACCGGCATCCCCAGTGTCGATGCGCCCTGCCAGACCTCGAGTGGCGAGAAGGCATGGACGTGCAAGTCGGGACACTCCTCCTTCACGGCACGCAGGATCGAGAGGTAGGTTTCGCCGGTGTAGCTGGGGTGTATACCGCCCTGCAGGCAGACTTCGGTGGCGCCCCGCTCCACCGCCTCGCGCGCACGGCTGGCGATCTCTGCGAGGTCGAGGTTGTACGGTTTGTCGCGGTACCCCCCCTTGCTACTCGTCTTCGAGAAGGCGCAGAACGAGCAGGCGTGGGTGCAGATGTTGGTGTAGTTGATATTGCGGTTGACGACGTAGGTCACGGTGTCGCCGCAAACCTCTGCGCGTAGTGCGTCGGCTGCCTCGATCACCGCCTGCGCGGCCGCACCGCGGGTGGCGAACAGAGCGGCGATTTCGCTTTCGTGCAGCGTTGTACCATTGGCGGCGCGGTCGAGAATGCGGTGCAGCGCCGCCGCCGAAGCGGATCGAGAGCGACCTGAGGGCAATAGGGCAGCCCCAAGCGGTGACCGAACATCCCCTGGCACCGGCATGGCAAGGCCCGGACTCCAGCGGCCGTCGCGGCCGAGGCCTTCCGCATCGGCGACTTTGAGCACCGCCGTCCGCAGCTTCGGGTCGACCCAACCGCGATCATCGAGTTCGATATACCGCGGATGCAAGGTCAGGCGCTCGATCAGCGGCAGTCCCTTGCTGGCGCAAACGCCAGCAAGCCGCTCAATCTCGGGCCAGGGTGCCTCTGGATTGACATGGTCCATCGTGACGGGGCTGATCCCACCCCAGTCGTCGATGCCGGCATCGATCAGCTCGCCGAGACGCTCGTCGTTCAGGTTGGGGGGAGCCTGTACCGAGACCTCGGGCGGCAGCACGATGCGCGCGGCGGCAATCGTGCGCAGGTAATCCGCTTCGGTCGCCTCGTCGGCGTCGGACATCTTGGTGCCGGGCTTGGGGCAGAAGTTCTGGACGATGACCTCCTGCAGATGGCCATGCTCCAGGTGCAGGTCGCGCAGCGCCAGCAGCGCCTCGATGCGCTCGGCCGACGTCTCGCCAATACCGATCAGCACACCGCTGGTGGTCGGAACGCGAGCGCGGCCGGCAGCAGCGAGCGAGGCGAGGCGAACCGCCGGCTCCTTATCGGGCGAGCCGTGGTGGCAACGCCCTTTCTCCATCAGCCGCGGCGAGGCGCTCTCGAGCATCAGTCCGACCGAGCCTGCGACCTGGCGCAGCATGCGCCAGTCCTCCTCGTTGAGCACGCCGGCATTGACGTGCGGCAGCAGCCCGGTCTCGCGCAGAACCAGTTCGGCACAGTGGCGCACGTAGTCGATGGTGCGGGCAAAGCCTCGCTCGGCCAGCCACTCGCGAGCCACGGCGTAGCGGCGCTCAGGCGCGTCGCCGAGGGTGAACAGCGCTTCCTTGCAGCCTGCGGCCTGCCCGGCGCGTGCAATCTCCAGCACCTGCCCCTCGGTGAGATAGGGCGCATCGAGGCGCGAAGGCGTGGTCGCGAAGGTGCAGTAGTGGCACACGTCCGCGCAGAGCCGCGTCAGCGGGATGAACACCTTGGGCGAATACGTCATCCGTGCAGGCGTCAGCGGCCCGAAGCGGGTGTCCCGAACCTGTCGAGCCTCGGCCATCAGTGCATCAAGGGGGGTATCGAGCATACGCGCGACGAGCGCGTCATTCATTCCAGTCGTCATGGACCTGCCGGCCTTTCACTCTCCGATACCGGCCGCCGACAGTGCTTCGCGCGCCAGCCGCATCCGGTCCTCGGCTGAGCGCATGACTGTTGCCGTCACCGTCACGTCTACGCCGCTGGCCCGCAGATCATGGGCCTCGGCGGCGTCGGCCTCGTCGATCAACCAGTGATCGACAAGGCCCGCGTAATGGCTGGCAATGGCGCGATTGTCGCAACCATGTCCCGCTTCTGCAAGCATTTTCGCTAGCGGTCCCTTGATCGCCTTCCCGCCCACGAGCGGCGAGACGGCCACGATCGGCACCCGCTTCTCCAGCAACCGCGCGCGCACGCCATCGAGCGCCAACAACGGGTCGACACTGACGAAGGGGTTGCTGGGGCAGACCACGATGGCGGCCAGGTCATCGCGGAAAAGTGCGGTCTTGAAGCCGGGACAAGGGGCCGCCGGGAGGCCGGCGAAGCGCACCGATCGCACGGCAGGGCGGCACTGCTCGCGCACGAACCAATGCTGGAAATCGAGCCACCCGTCAGTGGTCTCTACCTGCGTGCGGACCGGCGCATCGCTCATGGGAACGATCGCGGCCGCGATACCCAGTGAATGGGTGAGCCGAGCGGTGACTTCCGACAGGCTCTCTCCTGCATGCAGGCGCCAGGAGCGGGCAAGGTGCATGCCGAGATCGCGATCGCCGAGGTTGAACCAGTCCTCTTCGCCGAGATCGCGCAACATCGCCATAGCCTGCCAGGTCTCGCCGGCCACGCCCCAGCCGCGCTCGACGTCGTTAAGCCCGGCCAATGCATAGGTGACCGAATCGAGGTCCGGGCAGATGGTCAAGCCCAGATGCTCGAAGTCGTCGCCGGTATTGACCGCGATGGTGAGGTCCTGAGGTGCGAGCACGGCAGCAAGGCCCGCTGCGAGCTTGGCGCCGCCGACGCCGCCCGATAGCGCCAGGACGTGGCCGCTCACTGGAACATGTCCTGCTCGACAGGGCGCAGGCCACTGACGGCGCCCGGACCGTCGTCGATGGTGACCCACTCCCCGGCCCCGCTTACGATCGCGACGGGCATGCCCTCGTCCCCCTCGCCCATTGCCAGCGAGGCCATCGCAGCGAGGGAATCGGCTACCGCGATTACCGTCGCTTGCAAAGTTCGGCCGTAGAGGTCGACTGCCCTGCCCCGGCGGTCCTCGAGCACTTCGATCCCGGCGCAGCCGATCGCAGTTCCGATCGTGCCGATTCGCCAGGCTCGCCCCATCGAATCGGCGATGACCACCCCCAGCCGTTTGCCCGTCGCTGCCTGTAACTCCGCGCGAATTTTTCTAGCCGAGGCATCGGGATCGAGCGGCCAAAACAGTACCGTGCCGGCGTCCGCGCCCGCCACGTTGGACGCGTCAATGCCGGCGTTAGCCAGCACGTGGCCCGTGCGATGCCGAGCGATGATCGCGGCGGGGTGGGCGCGCATGATCACATCGCTTTCGTCCAGGATCGCCTGCGCCAGCGCCGGCGGTCTATCGGTCGCAGCAGCAAGGGCCAGCGCCTCGGCGCCGATCGCCAGCTCGGTAAGCCGGCGCGACCGTCCCTCGACCTTCGAGACGATCTTCTGGGCGATTACGCACACGTCACCGTCCGATAACCCCTTGCCCTCGCCCGCCAGCGCGGCGCAAATCGCGTCCGAGATCGAGTCGCCCCGCGCGAACAGAGGCAGCCCCGGCAGCGGCCGCACTGAAAATCCTCGAGCTTGGGTCATCATTTCTCCGCGGCGCGGCCAATCGTTCCGCCGCGGCTACACCAAAAGCCGCCAATGGCAACACGCGCCGGCGCAGGACAGGAGACGGAAGCGAAATGGTATCGATCGCGGTCATCGGCGGCACGGGAGCGCTGGGCAAGGGTATCGCCCGAAGGCTGGTCAAGGCCGGCCACGAAGTCACCATCGGCTCCCGCTCGGCTGAAAAGGCGCAAAGCACCGCGGAAGAACTGGGGGCTGCCGGTTACGCCGCCAATGCCGATGCGGCGCAGGGCAAGGACGTCGTCATCGTCACCGTGCCGCACGCCTCGCAAGGCGATACGCTGGCGCAGATCAAGAACGTGGTCGGCAACGCGATCATCGTCGACACGACGGTGCCGCTGGTGCCGCCGAAGGTCATGCGCGTGCAGCTGCCGCCCGAGGGAAGTGCGGCCTTGCAAGCGCGTCAGCATCTTGGTCCGGACGTCCGGCTGGTGACGGCGTTCCACAACGTCTCGGCGCATCATCTCGATTCCGATCATGCCATCGAGTGCGACGTGCTGGTCTTCTCCGACGACATCGAAGCGCGAAACACGGTCGTCGGCCTCTGCCCCGGCATGGGCCTGCGCGGCCTCTCGGGTGGCGCACTGGCGAACTCGGCGGCGGCCGAGGCGCTGACCTCGATCCTCATCTACATGAACAAGACCTACAAGGCGGACGGCGCCGGCATCCGCTTCACCAACCTGACCGAGGCACCAGCGATACCGTGAGCGACAGAGCGCCTCGCTGCTGGGCGCTGGTGCCCGCCAAGGCGCCCGGAGTCGGCAAGAGCCGGCTTGCTAGCGCGCTTGGCGATGCGGAGCGCGCTGCGCTGGTCGAGGCGATGCTGGCGCACGTGCTGGACACCTTGCTCGACTCCGCTGCCGTCGAGCGAGTGCTGTTGCTGGGGCCTGACCGTCCCAACCTCGACCCGCGGATCGAACGTATCGACGAAGCGGGGGAAGGGCTCAATGCGGCGCTCGATACGGCCTTCAGGGAAATCGCGGCGCGGCCCGGGGCGCCGGACCGTTTGATCGTGATCCATGGCGACCTACCTCTGCTCCAGCGCGCCGATGTCCGATTGCTTTGCACCGTACCCGACGACAAGATCGGCATCGCGCCTGACCGCCATGGCGTAGGCACCAACGCACTTTCGCTGCCCTTGCCGCGAGCCAGGGAGTTCGTCTTCCGCTTCGGCACGGACAGCGCCGCGCGGCACATGCGAGAGGCCGAAGAGCACACTTTCAGCGTCCAGACGATCCTCAGCGAAGGGCTCGAGAAAGATATAGACGAGCCAGTGGATCTTCGGGATGCCGAACATGTGTTCAGCACCGCGTCGTAGAGGATAGCGCTGCGCACCGACCGGGTCTCGAGGCGGACACGATATGCGCCGGTCACATCACGAATCCGGAGAAAGCCAGCGTGAATGCCAGCGACCTCGACAAGAAGCGGACGAGACATGACTTTCACACTCAGCACCGACCTCCCCTTCGATCACATCGACAAGCCGCAGGAGTGGGGCACGATGGAGGCGCTCCAAGAAATCGCCGCGGCCGTTGAGGCGGCCGGCTTCTACGCCGGCAGCGTCACGGACCACCCGGTGCCTTCGGCGCGCTGGCTGGACAATGGCGGTCACTATGCGCAGGATCCTTTTGTGATGCTTTCGATGCTGGGAGCAGTGACGACCACGCTGCGACTGCTAACCAACATCCTCGTCCTGCCCTACCGCAACCCCTTCGTAACTGCCCGCGCGGTGTCCAGCCTGGACCATTTCACCAATGGCCGCGTGATCCTCGGCCTGGGTGCAGGCTACCTGAAGGCAGAGTTCAAGGCGCTGGGCGTCGCCTTCGACAGTCGCAATGACCTTATGGACGAGTACATCAAGGCGATGAAGCTGGCCTGGACCGGCGAGGACTTCTCGTTCGAGGGCACCGGCTATACCGCGCTCGGCAACCGCGTGCTCCCAACGCCGGCGCAAACGCCGCATCCGCCGCTGCTCATCGGCGGAAACTCCAAGCGCGCCCTGCGCCGCGCTGCCGAAATGGGGGACGCCTGGCATCCTTTTTTCGTTCCCAAGATGATGACGGATACTGCGCGGACCGCCAGCCTCGAGGACGACGACGATATCCTGAGCTCGATCGCCTATATGGCCGATCACTCCGCCAAGATCGGCCGCGAGACGCCGCCCAAGGTGGTCGCCTCGTCGACCTATTCGATCAAGGCCGGCTGGAGCGCGCAGGAAGCTCTGGACCACTTCGGCCACCTCAAGTCCCTCGGCATCGACGCTTCCGGGGCCACGATCGACGCAGACACTCGCGCCGAGTACGTCGAGCTCGCACGCAAGTTCGGCGATGAGGTGATCGCCAAAATAGACTTCTGATCGCCTTGGAATAGACATGTCTCTAGCATTCGGGAGAGACACAGCGATGGACGAACCCCGGAGTGATGCTGCTCACCACGCTTTTGTTCATCGGCCTGGGCCCCTACCCGGCGTTCCTACCCGAACCGGGCGTGGCGGGGCCGGCGTGAGAACGGTCTAAGCCGTGGCTACGCCAGCCTCCGCATGCGATCCCGCCTAGACGAAAGCATCGGCGATGGTCGCGGTGAAGGCGCGCACGGCGGCTTCCTCGTCGCCGTTCCACACCGCTCCAGACACTGCCAGGAAATCCGCACCCGCGCGGATCAGCGGAACGCAATTGTCCGGTGTGACGCCGCCGATAGCAACGCAGGGGATTTCGAAGATCGCCTGCCACCATTCGAGCAGGTCGAGGCCGGCGACGTGGCGGGTTTCCTTGGTAGCAGTCGGGTAGAACGCGCCGAATGCCACGTAATCCGCGCCGTTCTCGCCCGCGTCCATGGCAAGGTGGCGGCTGTCATGGCACGTCACGCCAATCTGCGCGTCGCGTCCGAGCGCCTTGCGCGCTTCCTCGACCGTGCCGTCCTCCTGCCCCAGGTGCACACCATCAGCACCGAGACGCTTGGCAAGGCTGATAGAATCGTTGACGATGAACGCCACCTCGCGCGCGGCGCAGATCGCCTGCAGCGGCTCTGCAAGGCGCGCTGCCTCGTGCTGGTCGAGCTCTTTGACGCGGAATTGGAACGCCGCCACCGGGCCGGCATCGAGCGCCCGCGCCAGACGATCGGGAAATCCTCCGCCGACATCGAGCGGAGAAATCAGGTAAAGCTGGGTTGGTTCGCGTTCGATCTCGTCCATCGCCTCGCCCTACCCTCTGCTCCCGCGCAGGGGAAGAGTCCGGAAGTCTCAGTAGAACAGTCCAGCTTCCGCCGCCCAGCATTGCAAGGCAGCAGCTCAGGACATTCGGCTGCGGTTCAGGCGATCGCCGCGATGGTGCGCGGCATGAAACTGCGCTTGCTTTTCTTGCTGCTCACGCCGGTGCTTGCCGTCGGCTGTACGATCATCCCGGCATCTGATGCCCCACCGCCTCGTGACTCACCGGCATACGCCCCCCCTGGCCCGCCGGCACCTGTCCAACAGGGGCCAATCCCCGGTGATCCCCCTCTCTCGCCGCCCGACGAGAGCCTTGCCTATGCGATGCTGGGACAGACCGTGCGCGTCGACGGACCGAGCGTCACGCCGCTTGCGGTGGTGGAGGACAGCCGTTGCCCGATGAACGCGCGTTGCGTGTGGGCCGGGCAGGTGCGGCTCAAGTTACGCATCGGCTCAGGCCGTGGCGAAACGCTGGAAATTACGAGCGGGAAGCCGATCCACGTCGCCGACGGCCAACTCGAACTGGTCGAGGTGCTGCCGGACAAAGTGGCCGGCGGCAGCAATGGCGGCGTGATCGAGGCCAGTGCCTACCGCTTCGGCTTCCGCTTTCGCGGCGGGTACTGACAAGGAAAGGGCGGTGCCGGCAGGCACCGCCCCTCCTTAACCGCGTCCTGGGTGCGGCTTAGGCCGCCGCTGTCGCTTCGATTTTCTGGGTCGAACCCTTGTAAATTTCGTCGATCGCTTCGCCAAGCGCCGCGTCGAATTCGGCCTCGGACATCTGCGAACGCAGGTCAGAGAGCAGCGCCCGGCTGAAGCTGGCGATGATGCCCTTGTTCTTGGATAGTTCGACACAGGCTTCCGAGCGCGAGAAACCGCCCGACAGAGCAACGACGCGCAGCACCTTCGGGTGCTCGACCAGCGGGTCGAACGTGCCCGGCACCACCGGCAACGAAAGCTTGAGCATGACCTGCTGGCCCTCGGGCAGCGCATCGAGGTTCTTGAGGATTTCGGCGAGCAGGATCGTGTCACAGTCGGCGCGAGTGGCGCTCTTGATGTTCACTTCGGGCTCGATCATCGGCATCATGCCGTGGCTGAGAACTTGCGCGCCGACCTCGAACTGCTGCTTGACCACAGCGGCGATCCCCTCGGCATTGGCAGAGTTGATCACCGATCGCTCCTTGGTGCCGTAGACGCCGAGCGCCTTCGAACGCTCAAGCAGGGCATCGAGCGTCGGCATCGGCTTCATCAGCTGCACGCCGTTGACCTCGTCCTCCAAGCCCTTGTCGATCTTGATAAAGGGGACGACGCCCTTGGCGATCAGCGCCTGCGGGGTCGACACGCCGCCGACTTCGCCGTCCATTGTGCGCTCGAACAGGATCGCGCCGATGACCTTCTCGCCAGTGAACGCGGGCGAGGAGATGATGCGGGCACGCATCTGGTGGATGAGGCCGAACATCTCTTCCTCGGTCGACCATGCGCCTTCCTCGACGCCGTAGCCCGCCAGCGCCTTCGGCGTCGAACCACCGCTCTGGTCGAGCGCGGCGATAAAGCCCTTACCCGCGGCCATCTTCGCGGTCATGTCGGCAAATTGCATGGGTTTCCTCCTGTTATGTTCAGCATCTTGAGCACAGACTATCCGCGAGGCCGGTATTTCGCAACTGCAACACCGGCTTCCGAAATGGTCAATTTGCCAGAGCGCTCGGCTGCAGGGGCAGAACGCCAGCGCCGCGATTGCGGCGCCGGGCCGAGAGCCACGCGCGCAGCGGTCCATCGATATATCGCACGCTGACCCAGGCGAGCGCAACGCAGCAACCGAGGTAGATTAACGCCATCAGCACCGGATTCCAGCCGAGATCGTCCTTGAAGTAGCGCATCGGCTCCATCAGCGCCCAGTGCACCGCATAGAGACCATAGGAGACCTCGCCCAAGAACCAGGCGACGGGTGCCAGGACCCGTGGCGGCTCGAAGCGGGCGCCGATCCATACGAGCAGCGGCGAGGCGATCAGACTGCAGCCAAGATCGTACCAGGCGTCGGGCAGCGGTGGCTGTGCCAGCAGCATGGCCGCAATGGCGACGAGGCAGGCAGCGCCGACCCAGCCGGCAGGGCGGAGCTTCGGCTGCGGCAGGCGGGCTATCAACACCCCAGCCGTGAACGACATCGTCGTGCGCACCATCGACGTGCCGAACTGATCCCACACGGCGCCCAGATTGCCGCCTTCGTTGTCGAGCACCACTGGCGCGAACCACCAGGCAGCGGCCAAGCTCACCAGCAGCAGTCCGATGCGCGGCAGGCGAAACAGCAGGAGGACGAGGCCCAGGTTTGCCACCAGCTCGAAGAACAGCGACCACGCCGGCACGTTCAGCGGAAACAGCGTGCGCGTAACCGGCGATGGCAGCATCAACAAATTGAACGGAAGGCTGCCGGCGATGGTCGAGAGCGAATAGATATCGCCCTTGCCGGTAAATCGATTCGACAACGCCGAGAGCGTGGTGACGACGAGGCCAACCAAGAACAGAGGATAGAGCCGTACGAAGCGTTGCTTCATGAAGGTCCAGCTACCCATTCCGGCCTGCCAGCGCGTGAAGTAGGCGCGGCAGAGCACGAAACCGGACAGTGCGAAAAAGAAGTCGACCGCGACGTAGCCGTGAGGCGCCTGGCTGATGTTGTAGTGGAATAGCGCCACCCCTAGCGCCGCCAGCCCGCGCATTCCGTCGAGCGTGACGAAGCGATCGTCCCAGGGGCGGCGCTGCGGATACTGGAAAGTGGTCAAGGCAGCATCTCGAACGGCACTCGTCTTGCTCTGTCGCGCTCGTAATCGGGGCGCAGTCCCTGCTTTCGGCATGGCTCGTAGCCGCCGCGTGGTCTAGAACCGCGGCCGGCCCCGGATCAAGTCCGGGCCGACGAAACGAGGATGGCTCAGGCCTCCAGCGCAGCGACGCCCGGCAGTTCCTTACCTTCCATCCATTCGAGGAACGCGCCGCCCGCGGTCGAGATATAGGAGAAGTCCTGCGCCACGCCGGCATGGTTCAAGGCCGCGACCGTATCGCCGCCACCCGCCACCGAGACCAGCGAGCCTTCCTTGGTGAGCGCTGCCGCCGTCTTCGCCAGCGCCACCGTGGCAGCGTCGAACGGTTCCATCTCGAAGGCGCCAAGCGGGCCGTTCCACACCAACGTGCGACAGGTCTTGAGCACGTCGCCAAGCGTTTCGGCGGCAGCGGGGCCGGCGTCGAGGATCATCTCGTCGGCGGCGACTTCGTGCACGTTGCAGGTGCGCAAGCTGGGTGGATTGGCCGCGAACTCCTTCGAGACGACCACATCGTAGGGCAAGTGCACGGTGCAACCCGAAGCCTCGGCGGTGGCAAGGATTTCGTTGGCGGTACCGGTCAGGTCGTGCTCGCACAGCGACTTGCCCACGTCCACGCCCTTGGCGGCGAGGAAGGTGTTGGCCATCCCGCCGCCGATGATGAGGTGGTCGACCTGCGTCACCAAGTGCTTGAGCACGTCGAGTTTCGAGGACACCTTGGCGCCGCCGACGACCGCAGCCACCGGCTTTTCCGGGGACCCGAGCGCCTTGTCGAGCGCCTTGAGCTCGGCTTCCATCGAGCGGCCGGCGTAGGCGGGCAGCACGCGGGCGAGGCCCTCGGTGGTGGCGTGAGCGCGGTGAGCGGCAGAGAAAGCATCGTTGACGTAGAAGTCTGCGTTCGCGGCGATCGCCTGTGCGAGTTCGGGGTCGTTCTTCTCCTCGCCCTTCCAGAAGCGCGTGTTCTCCAGGATCGCGACATCGCCGGCGCGCAGGATGCCGACCGCCTGCGCCACCACAGGCCCGGCGATCTCAGGCACGAACATGACCTCCTTGCCGATCACCTTCTCCACCGCGCCGACCACCATCGACAGCGACTGGGTGGAAACGCGCTCGCCCTTGGGGCGGCCGAAGTGCGCCAGCAGCAGGACCTTGGCACCCTTGGCGGTGAGATCGGCGATCGTGGGCGCGGCGGCGCGGATGCGGGTGTCATCAGTAACGCGGCCGTCCTGCATTGGCAGATTGAGGTCCACGCGCACCAGCGCAACTTTGCCGGTAACATCACCAAGATCGTCCAGGGTCTTGAAAGCGCTCATCTTTCGATCCTTATTTCATCGCCCACGGCGATCTCGCCGTCCGTTAGTACCTTGCCCAGGAACCCGCCACGCCAGTCGGGCAACAGCGCCGCCTTGAGGCCGGGGATCAGCTCTTCCATGCGACTGCACGGATCGCATTCCTGCGAGATTTCGATGCGCAGAGTCGCGCCGATCGCCACGATGGTGCCGCTTGCGCGCGGTAGGCGCAGACCTTCCATCAGGAGGTTCGCACGCCGAGCATGCCACGGCAGCACGTCCTCGGGGTGGAGCTGAAGCTCGGCCATCGCCAGGTCCCAGCACTCCGCCTCGATCAGCGACACCTGCCGACGGCCTTTGCCGCCGGGCTTCATCGCCCCGCGGAAGTCACCTTGCAGCCCGCCAGCCGTGGTGACGGAGACATGGTCGAGCGTCTCGATCGGACCGCGCGGCCGTCCATGCCGCGCGATCCCTCCCAGACGCCCTGCCTCTGGACCTGCCTCCGTCATCGGTTGGCTTAGAGCAGGCCGCCCATCACGCCGGCCGTATCGACCATGCGGTTGGAGAAGCCCCACTCGTTGTCGTACCACGACAGGACGCGGACCAGCTTGCCTTCGAGCACCGCGGTCTCGAGGCTGTCGATGGTCGACGAGTGCGCGTCATGGTTGAAGTCGATCGAGACCAGCGGTTCGTCGGTGTAACCCAGCACGCCCTTGAGTTCGCCCTCGGCGGCTTCCTTGAGCAGCGCGTTGACTTCCTCGGTGGTGGTATCGCGCTTCGGCGTGAACGTCAGATCGACGACCGAGACGTTGGGGGTCGGCACGCGAATCGACGAACCGTCGAGCTTGCCGGCGAGATCCGGAAGCACGAGACCGACGGCGACGGCGGCGCCGGTCGAAGTCGGGATCATGTTCATTGCCGCGGCGCGGGCGCGGCGCGGGTCGGAATGGATCTGATCGAGGATCTTCTGGTCGTTGGTGTACGAGTGGATCGTGGTCATCAGACCGCGCTCGATGCCGATCTTCTCGTGCAGGACCTTGGCAAGCGGCGCCAGGCAGTTGGTGGTGCACGAGGCGTTCGAGACCACGAGGTGCTCGGCTGTCAGCTTGTCGTGATTGACGCCGTAGACGACGGTGAGGTCCACGCCCTTGGCAGGCGCCGAGATCAGCACGCGCTTGGCGCCGGCGTCGAGGTGCTTGGAAGCGCTGGCCTTGTCGGTGAAGAAGCCGGTGCACTCGAACGCGATGTCGATGCCGTTGGCTGCATGCGGCAGGTTGGCCGGATCACGCTCGGCGGTGACCTTGATGCGCTTGCCGTTGATGATCAGGTCCTCGCCGTCGACCTCGACGGTGCCCGAGAACGGACCGTGGACGGAATCGCGCTTGAACAGGAGAGCGTTGGCCTTGGCGCTGGCGAGGTCGTTGATCGAGACCAGCTCCAGATCGTGATCGGTCCGCTCGAGAATGGCGCGGGCGACGTTACGCCCAATACGTCCGAAACCGTTGATCGCAACCTTCGTCGCCATGAAATTCTCCTTTTTAGGTACTGAGCTTGTCCAGGATCTGCGGCACGATCGCCTCGACGGTGAAGCCAAAGCGAGCGAACAGGACCTTTGCCGGGGCCGACGCGCCGAAGCGGTCGAGGCCGATGTTGAGGCCGCCGTTACGGCTCATGGCGGTATACCGTTCCCAGCCCAGCGTCGAGCCGGCTTCGATCGAAACCTTCAGCAGTGCGGCGTCGTTGGGCAGCACCTCGTGCCGATAAGCCATGTCCTGTTCCTCGAACAGTTCGCGGCACGGCATCGAGACGACGTCGGCGCCAATGCCTTGCGCTTCCAGAGCGGCACGCACCGCGACGGCGAGTTCGACCTCGGAGCCGGTGGCGATCAGGATCACCTTGCGTTCGGACGTAGCGCCTTCAAGCGTATAAGCACCTCGCGCGCTCAGCATGTCGCCCGACTTGCGCAGCTGCGGCAGGTTCTGACGCGTCAGTGCCAGCACCGAAGGACGATCGACAGATTCGAGCGCGAGGTTCCAGCACTCGGCCGTCTCGATCACGTCCGCCGGACGGAACACGTTGAGGTTGGGGATCAGGCGCAAGCTCATCACCTGCTCGACCGGCTGGTGGGTCGGGCCGTCTTCACCCAATCCGATCGAATCGTGAGTCAGCACGTAGATCACGCGGGTCTGCTGCAGCGCCGAGAGGCGGATCGCATTGCGGCAGTAATCCG
>Ga0070667_100000269_pt1 | contig 59045 bp, 52 predicted proteins | sample KBSS33metaG_FD_64659 | JGI IMG/M metagenome (GOLD analysis project Ga0070667, IMG submission 64659) | Switchgrass rhizosphere microbial communities from Kellogg Biological Station, Michigan, USA - KBS S3-3 metaG | ecosystem: Host-associated > Plants > Roots > Rhizosphere > Soil ...
GGCGTCTACGTGACGAACACCGGCCCGGATTGACGCACTGATGCGCCGCGACAAGGCGGAAAATCGAGCGAGTTGCGCTCAAGAAGGGCGGCGCCCCAAGGTGTGCACGCCCCATACGGTTGCAGCCACGAGCAACGCGCCGCACAGCTGATGCGCCACTGCCAGCCACAGCGTCACGCCCGACCAGACGGTGCAGATGCCCAGGATCAGCTGGGTGCCGAACGCACTGTGCACCGCCGCCGAGGCGAGCCGGTCACGCGCGCGGATCCGGCGGGCTAGCACCACCAGCACCGCGACGACGGCCCAGGCCCACCAGCGGTGCACGAAATGGGTGAGATACGGATCGTTGACCAGCGTGTGGAGGGCGCCGGCGGCCCACTCGACGCCTTCGGGGAAGAAGCGGCCCTGCATCAGCGGCCAGGCGTCCCAGCTGAACCAGCCGCCACCCGCGACCACGCCCGCGCGCAAACCCGCCACCATCGCGCCCATGAACAGTTGGAAGCCGAGCATGGCGAGCGCGAGCGTGCCGAAGCCGGTGAGCCGCGCCGGCGGCTCGCCCCGCTGCAGTGCCCGCAAGTCGAGCGCGGTCCACACCAGCCCCCCCAGCGTGAACAGCGCGGTCAGCAGATGCGCGGCCAGCCACAGGTGGCTGACGCGGTCGAGGGCCTGGGGCGTGAGGCCGGAGGAGACCATCAGCCAGCCGATCGTGCCCTGCAGTCCGATCAGCGCGACTAGCGCCACCAGCCGGCTCTTGTAGCCCAGCGGGATCGTGCGCTTGTACCAGAACCACGCCAGCGGCACGATCATGGCCAGCCCGATGACGCGGCCCAGCAGGCGGTGAAACCATTCCCAGAAATAGATGAACTTGTACTGCGCCAGCGTCATCCCGGCAGGGCCGTTGACGTCGAGGTACTGAGGGATCTGCTTGTAGCGGTCGAACTCGGCCTGCCATTGCGCGTCGCTCAGCGGGGGTAGGGCACCGGTCAGCGGCTTCCACTGGGTGATCGACAGGCCCGATTCGGTCAGCCGGGTGATGCCGCCGACCGCCACGATCAACACCACCAGCAGCGCCACGAACAGCAGCCAGCGCACCATCGGCACGATATCGTCGGAGGTGCCGATGATCGGGCGACCGTCAGGCCGCAGAGTCTTCATGCTCTTCATCGCGCCTCCCTGCGCATTTGTGCGCAAAACCGCAAGAGCGCCCGGGGTGGGCCTCGCGGCACCTGGGCCTTTGACAAGCTCAGCTGAGCAGGGCTGATTAATGGTAGTGCCGTTGCCTGAGCCCGACCGTGCTGAGCTTGTCGCGGCACCGCGCGGCAAAAAGCCGCGACAAAGCGCACACAAAGTTTAGATTGCCTCGCTAGGCACGGCGTAACGATGGGCCGCGAGAGGCTCGAAGTCAGCGAGAGTGTCGATGAAGCAACCGTCCTGCGTTCTGGTCACCGGCGCCGCCGGCTTCATCGGTGCGGCCGTGGCCGAGGCGCTGATGGCGAGAGGGCAGGCGGTGGTCGGGGTCGACAACCTGAACGACTACTACGCCGTCTCACTCAAGCGGGCGCGGCTCGAGCGTATCGCCGCGCTCCACGGCAATCTCTTCGCTTTCCGCGAGGTGGATTTCTCCGACATGGCGGCGCTGCAAGCCGCCCTGGCCGACGATCGCTTCGAAACGATCGTGCACTTGGGCGCCCAGGCCGGCGTTCGCTACAGCCTGGAGAATCCGCAGGCCTATGTCGCTTCCAATCTTGCCGGGCACGTCAACCTGCTGGAAGTGGCCCGCGCGCGCGGCGTCGCGCACATGGTCTATGCCAGCTCCAGCTCGGTCTACGGCGGCAACGCCAAGCTGCCGTTCGCCGTCGAGGACCGCGCGGACCACCCGGTCTCGCTCTACGCCGCCACCAAGCGCGCCGACGAGCTGATGAGTGAGACCTACGCGCACTTGTTCCGTTTGCCCCTCACCGGCCTGCGCTTCTTCACCGTTTACGGTCCCTGGGGCCGGCCCGACATGGCAATGTGGAAGTTCGCCGAGCGGATCTTCGCCGACCGCCCGATCGACGTGTACAACCACGGCGAGATGAGCCGCGACTTCACCTACATCGGCGATATCGTCAGCGGCGTGCTCGCCTGCCTGGACCGCCCGCCGGCCGACGACGGGACGGAGAAGGCGGGCGCCAGCGTCAAACCGCATGTGCTCTACAACATCGGTAACCATCGATCGGAACCGCTGATGCGGCTGATCGCGGTTCTGGAGGAGGCTTGCGGGCGCAAGGCGGCGCTCAACCTCATGCCGATGCAACCGGGCGATGTGCCGGCCACGTATGCCGACATCACCGCGCTGACCCGCGACACCGGCTATGCGCCCTCCACCCCGATCGAAGTGGGGGTGCCGCGCTTCGTCGAGTGGTTCCGTGGCTATCACGGCATCTGAGAGCGGCAAGCGATTGCGCCGCGGCCGCGCCTTTTGCTTGCCGAATCCGGCACGGACGCCTAAGTCGGCCCGGAACGGCCGCTCCGCGAAGGGGCGGCCCTTATTGTTTCCGCTTGGGATAGAGACATGAGCCAGCCCACTCCGCTGATGCCGCACGCGACCGCCTCCTGGCTGGTCGACAACACCGCTCTGACCTTCGAACAGATCTCCGAGTTCTGCGGCCTGCACATCCTGGAAGTGCAGGCGATGGCGGACGATCTGGCCTCCAGCAAGTACACCGGCCGCGATCCGATGCGCTCGGGCGAGCTGACGATGGAAGAAATCGAGAAGGGCCAGAACGACCCCAACTACAAGCTGCGGATGTTCAAGGTGCCGGTCACTACCAACCGCACCAAAGGTCCGCGCTACACCCCTGTCTCGAAGCGCCAGGACAAGCCCGACGGCATCGCCTGGATCCTGCGCAACCATCCTGAGGTTTCGGATGCGCAGATCGGCAAGCTGATCGGCACCACGCGCAACACGATCGCGGCGATCCGCGACCGCTCGCACTGGAACATCAGCAACATCACCCCCAAGGACCCAGTCACGTTGGGTCTGTGCTCGCAGCGTGAGCTCGATGCCATCGTCGCCAAGGCGGCGAAGAAGGCGGGGATCGAGGATGATGGCCTGAGCGACGTTCGCCTGACCGACGACCGCGAGGCGCTGATCACCGAACTGCGCGCCGAGCGTGAGGCGGCCGTGCGCGCCGCCAGCGAAGCCGCGCAGGAAGCCGAAGCCGCGGCCTGGCTCGAAGCCAAGCGCGCCGCGGAAGCCGAAGAGCGGCAGTAAGGGTGGGCGCTCCCTAAGGGAGCGCCACTCCGTTCTGATCGATGATCGCGTCGAAAGCTGGGCTGACAGTCCGGCGATCGGAAGTTATGTCGCGCATTTCGCGCCAAGTCCGCCATGCCGTCTGGTTACCGGCCGGCAGTGCGAATCAGCGCCGGATAGCTCAGCCGGTCGATCTCTTCCGGCACGGCTGCGGCGTCTTCGAGCGCACGGCGCAGCATCTCGTGCGCACGGTCGTAGGTAAATTCGAAGCGCTGGATGAGGCCGTCGCGGATCTGCGCATCGCTGGTGTCCGCCAGATAGCGCGCGAGGCCTTCATCGAGGCGAGCCCCGGCACTGGCTAGCGGAGTGAAGTCGAGCGGCATGACGCGCGTCGTGCCATTTTTTTTTCAGCGCGGCCGCAAGCGTGATGCCTGCCGCCAACGTCGAGCCTATTCCGCCGCCGCCTCGATCAGCGTCGTCTCGTGGGCGCTCGACGCGGGCAGCTGCGCCAGGGTCGGCGGCATCTGCCCGGCGTTGGGGGTGAGTCGTCCCTGCAGGCGGGCGCCCTGCTCGATGGTGATCGCATCGTAGGCGACGTCGCCTTCGATGCGGGCCGTGCGCAGGATCACCACTTCGCGCGCGGCGACAGAGCCGCGCACCAGGCCGGCGATCCGCACGCTTTCGGCGCGGACGCCGCCGTTGATCTCGCTGCCTTCGCCCTGGACCAGCGCGTTGCACGAGATGTTGCCGTCAACGCAGCCGTCGACGTGGAGGTCCGCGCTCGCACGGATGTCGCCGGTGATCGCGGTGTCCGCACCCAGCATCGACACGGCGGCGCCGTGCAGCGAGGGACGGGAGCTGGTGAAGGGCTTGGGCATGTCAGCGGGGCTCCTGGGCCTTGGAAGTGGCGGCGCGGGCGGCTTCGAGGAACGGTCGCGGGTTGACCGGTTGGTCGTTGATCCGGACTTCGAAGTGGAGGTGCGATCCGGTCGAGCGGCCGGTGCTGCCCATGGCGCCGATCACGGTGCCTGCCTCGACCTTTTCGCCGACATGGGCGCGGAAGCCGGAAAGGTGGCCGTAGCGCGTCATCAGTCCGCTGGCGTGGGTCACTTCGATGCAGTTGCCGTAACCTTGCCGCTGGCCGACGAAGCTGACGGTGCCTTGCGCGGCGGCGTAGATCGGCGAGCCCATCGGTCCGGGAAAGTCGAGCCCGGCATGGAACGCGGCGCCGCCGGTGAACGGATCGGCGCGGTAGCCATAGCTGGAGGACACGTAGGCGACATGCGCCGGGCTCACCTGCGGCAGCGAGGCCAGCCCGTTCTCCAGCGCGTCGAGGCGCGCCAGGCTCATGCCCATGCGGCGGAACTGCGGATCGAGGCTGCCGTCGCGCCCGGTGGCGAGCTTGAGCAGTGGGCCGCCCATGCCTTCGCGCGATCCGACGATCATCGTATTGGGATTGAGACCGAGGCGGCGCAGCGCCGAGGTGGCGGCGGCCGAACGCTCGTCGGCATAACGGGTCAGCCGTGCCACGAAGGCGAGCTGGTCCGCCTGAAGCTTCCGCAGCGTGCCCGCCTCCGGCATGGCTGCGCTGATCTTGCGGGCCTGGCTCTGGGCCGGCGCCGGTGCCGACTGCGCGGTGGCGCCGTCCGACTGCGCGCCGGGCAAGTCACCGATATGTGCCTGCACCATCTGCTCGATGAACTGCTGTCGGCGCGCGAGATCGCTGGTCAGCTGTGCGACGTCGTCACGGTACTTGCGCACCTGCGTCTCCGCCGAAGCGACCGCAGCGGCGCGATCGGCCAGCGCGGTCTGCTGCGTGTCCACGGCCTGGTGAGAGACGGCCAGCGCTCCGACCGAGGCGCAACACAGCGCCACGACCCCTGCGGCACCACCGGCTGCGAGCTTCTGGGTCCGGGAGGAGATCCGGATGAAACGAACCTGTCCTTGCGATCGCATGATGAATTCGCGATCCGGGAAGGCGGTCCTGAGGCGCTGCACGAGCGCCCCGGCATGCTTGAAAATCAAAACGACCCCGCTTGAGACATTTCTCTATCGATCCGGGGCGGCCAGCTAGCAGCGCGACCTTGGCATGGCGAATCCGTCCAACGTAATCCTTTGCAGATTCGAGGCGAAGCGTCATCGATGTACGGCGAGCTGCGGGAAACATCGGTCTTTGCCAGTGATGCGGCACGAATCGGCCCCATCGGTGACAGGCTCGGCGGGGAATGCTAGATCGCGGGCATGAACGTCATGACACCCACTGCTGAGCTCGCCGACGCTCCCCTGCTAGACGAAGCAGAGGCCTTGGTCGCCCGTATCGCAAAAGACGGCCGCGCCGCTCAGCGCGTGCTCGCCCGCCTGGGAGAAGCGAAGAAGGCTGAGGCGCTGCGCGCTGCGGCTGCAGCCTTGCGCGCTGACGAAGCCGCGATTCTCGAAGCCAATGCGCAGGACATCGCCGCGGGCGAGGCTAAGGGCCTGACCGCCGCGCTGCTCGATCGCCTGCGGCTCGATCCCAAGCGCTTGGCTGGCATCGCCGACGCGGTCGAGCAGGTCGCGGCGCTGCCTGACCCGGTCGGCGAAGTCATCTCGCGGAGCGAACGGCCCAACGGCCTCCAGCTGTCGCGCGTGCGCATCCCGATCGGGCTGATCGGGATCATCTACGAGAGCCGGCCGAACGTGACCGCCGATGCCGCGGCGCTATGCCTGCGGTCCGGCAATGCCGTGCTGCTGCGCGGCGGCACCGAGGCGGTGAACTCCAACCGGGCGATCGCGGCGGCCATGGCGCGAGGGCTGGAACAAGCCGGTATCCCCGCTGCGGCGATCCAGCTCGTGCCCACCCAGGACCGCGCGGTCGTGGGCGCGATGCTGACTGCGGCCGGGCTGATCGACATGATCGTGCCGCGCGGGGGCAAGAGCCTCGTCGCCCGCGTCCAGGCCGATGCGAGGGTGCCGGTGCTCGCCCATCTCGACGGGCTGTGTCACACATACGTCCACGCCGCCGCCGATCCCGACATGGCGCGCCGGGTCACGCGCAACGCCAAGATGCGGCGCACCGGCATCTGCGGGGCGATGGAGACGCTGCTGCTCGATACCCAGTTTCCCGAGAGTGCCTCGGTGGTCAGCGGCCTGATCGAGGCCGGCTGCGAACTGCGTGGCGACGCGAGGGCGCAGGCGCTCGACCCGCGCGTGCTGCCGGCGAGCGACGAGGACTGGGATACCGAATACCTCGATTCGGTACTGTCGGTCGCGGTGGTCGACGGGCTCGACGCCGCGCTGGAGCACATCGCGACGCACTCCTCGCACCACACCGATGCCATCGTCACTGCCGACCATGCCGTGGCCGAACGGTTCCTCGCCGAAGTCGACAGCGCGATCGTCATGGTCAATGCCTCCAGCCAGTTCGCCGATGGCGGCGAGTTCGGGCTGGGCGCAGAGATCGGCATCGCCACCGGGCGGCTGCACGCGCGCGGGCCGGTGGCGCTGGAAGGGCTCACCACCTACAAGTGGCTGGTGCGCGGCACCGGGCAGGAGCGGCCCTGACGACGCCGCGCGCGCGACGCCGTGCAGGTCCGGTGACCGGCCTGCTCGGAGGTAGCTTCAACCCGGCGCATGGCGGGCACCGGCGAATCACTCTGTTCGCGTTGGATGCGCTGGGGCTGGACGAGGCCTGGTGGCTGGTCTCGCCCGGCAATCCGCTCAAGCCCGCGGCCGGCATGGCGCCGCTGCGCGCGCGGGTCGCCTCGGCCCGGCAGCTGGCGCGCCGCGCGCGAATCCGGGTCACCGCGATCGAGCGTGAGCTGGGCACCCGCTACACGGTCGACACCGTAAGAGCGCTGCTGCGCCGCTATCCGAAACGGCGTTTCGTGTGGCTGATGGGCGCGGACAATCTGGCGCAGTTGCACCGGTGGAGGCACTGGCGCGACTTGGCGAGGTCGCTGCCGATTGCGGTTATCGCCCGTCCGGGCTATGATGACGCCGCCCTCGCGAGCCCCGCGATGGCCTGGCTGGGACGATTCCGGAGACCCCTGCCCAGTTTCCGCCATCCGGATAGGTGGAGCGCACCCGCGCTGGTGACATTGCGATTCGATCCCGACGCGCGATCGGCCACGGCAATCCGCCAGGCCGATCCGGACTGGGCACGAAGGACCGGAAGCGGACCTTCGCGAGACGCCGTCACGCACCGCCTCTTGCCCGGATCATCGCAGTGAGTGCCCGCAGGGCCTTCCACTTGCACGAGCCGGTTCCCCGGTACCCGATTGAACGCGACGCAACGGCTTCCCATCTCGGGCAAGTCGTAAGCGCCGGTACGATCCTGAAAGGAGCACACAACACCTAGATGCCACAGGCACATTTGCAGCCGGTCCCGACCGGCACGACGCCCCCGGCGATGGTCGCCAGCGACGACCCGCTTCTCACTCTCGTTCTGCAGTCCCTGGATGACGACCAGGCTCAAGAGACCGTGACCATCGACCTCGACGGCAAATCCACCATCGCCGATCACATGGTGATCGCGTCCGGCCGCTCGACACGGCAGGTCGCGGCCATGGCGCAGAAGCTCGGCGAGCGCCTGAAACAGGGCGGCTTCGGCAATCCTCGGATCGAGGGACTGCCGGCAGCGGACTGGGTGCTGGTCGACGCGGGCGGCGTGATCGTTCACCTTTTCCGCCCGGAAGTGCGCAGCTTCTACAACCTCGAAAGGATGTGGGGCTTCGACGGACCGTCCGGCGCGGCCTGAGGCTGGCCCGAGAGGAAGCCGTCGACGACGGATTCGTGGGCTCCCGGTGCGATTTGTTGTGCGAGGGTGCTCCGCGGCGTCTCTCGCGCCGGTCAGCCTGGCCAGATTGCCGGCCTCAACTTCGGGCGTGAACCGATGCTCCTTCATGTGATCGCCCGCGGTAAGATCGCCCGCTCGCCCGAGGCCGAGCTGATCGACCGCTATGCCAAGCGGATCACCTGGCCGTTCCGCCACACCGAGTTGCCCGACACCGGCGGCCGAATTCCCGACCCCGTCGCCACTCCGCTGCGCGAGGTGCTCCTCGACGAGCGGGGCACGGCGATGACCAGCGAGGAGTTTGCCGCGCTGCTCGGCCGCTGGCGCGACGAGGGCGTACGTGAATGCCGCTTCCTGATCGGTGCCGCCGATGGCCACGGCGATGCCGCGCGCGCCCGCGCCGACCATCTGCTCAGCTTCGGCCGGATGACTTGGCCACACCTGATCGCCCGCGCGATGCTCGCCGAACAGCTCTGGCGCGCTACCGCGATCCTGGCCGGCCATCCGTACCACCGGTCAGGGTAGGATTACCCGGGACGCAGCACGCTCGTCAGGCTGATCACCGAAGGCGCTTTCATCTACGCCCGGATCGCTTCGTGCCCGGTGATAGTAAGTGCTCGAGGTTCGCACGCCATGCTGCGCGAAGCTCTCGGCATAGGCATCGCCTTGCGCGCATTGCCGGCCTGGGTGCGGGCGGCGAGGCGCTGCTGGACGAGTGCCAGCGCGCGAACCTCTTGGTCCACGCCGTCCGCCGTGACGGCGACGTCGCTCACTTCAGCGTCGCGAGATAGTCGATGATCGCCTGCCGCTTCGCCGCATCGGGCACGGCGATGACCATCTTCGTCCCCGGCACCATCTTCATCGGCCCCGCCAGCCAGGTATCGAGCTTGGCACGGTCCCACACGATGCCCGAAGCCTTGAGTGCCGGGCTGAAGGTGTAGCCGGGCAAGTCGCCGGCCTTGCTGCCGACGATGCCGAACAGCGTCGGGCCGACGCCATTGCGGCCCGCCTCGATCGCATGGCACGAGCGGCAGATAGCGAAGGCGGCGGGCGGTTCGGCTGCTGCGATCGGAGCGGCATCGGCGATGGCCGGTGTCGCTTGGCTTGCGGGTGTCGCCAACGCCGAGCCGGTTTCGGCGGGTGACGCGGCGTCCGAACCCGAGCCGTCGCCGCATCCGGCGAGCAACGCCAGCGGAGCGATCCCCCAGGCAATCCGGGACTTCGTCGTGCGGCTGTGCTTCATGCTGCGTCCTCCTGGCGGGCGCGATTGATAGAACGGCGCGGCACGGCCGCAAACCCGGTCCTGCGCAAATTCCGTCACGTCACGGCGAAGGAAGTGCTTTCGCCGCAGCCGCCAAGGCCCTATCCGCGCCCGACCATGGCGGGCACGACCGACCTTCATTCCATGCGCGCCGAGCTTGGCGCGACGCTGCGGCTGGCGGCGCCGCTGGCGCTCGCCAACCTGCTGCAGATGGCGGTCTTCTCTACCGACGTGATGTTCGTGGCACGGCTGGGCCAGGAATCGCTTGCTGCCGCAAGCCTGGCCGTCGCCATAGTCGCGGTGCTGATGATGGGCATGAACGGAGTGACCGGAGCGGTCGCCCCGCTGATCGCCGCAGAGCTCGGCCGCCGCTTCAATGCGGTGCGCGAAGTGCGTCGCTCGCTGCGCATGGCGCTGTGGCTGGCGCTGGCGCTGGGAATATTCGGCATCGCCCTGTGCGCACTGGGCGAGCGGCTCATGCTGGCAACCGGGCAGGACCCGAAGGTGGCGGCCATCAGCGGCCACTTCATCCGCGTGCTCTCGATCTCGATGGTGCCGATGGCGCTTGGCAACGTGCTGCGCACCTTCGTCTCGGCGCTCGGCCGGCCGGTCTTTGCGACCGTGATTACCGCCTTCGCGATCCTGGTGAATGCGACCGGCAACTATGTGCTGGTGTTCGGGCATTTCGGTGCCCCCGCGCTCGGCCTGACAGGGTCCGCGATCTCGAGCATCATCACCGCGTCGGCGACGGTGGTCGCCTATGTCATCGCCATCCGGAGCGATCCGCGGTTGCGGCGCTTCCATCCGTTTGGTCGCTGGTGGCGGCCCGAGTGGCAGCGCCTGCGCCAGATGCTGGGTCTGGGCCTGCCGATCGCCGGCACCCTGATCGCCGAGGGTGGCCTATTCAGCGGCGCGGCGTTCCTCATGGGCCGCGTCGGTGAGGCGGAGCTGGCAGCGCACACGGTCGCATTGCAGATCGCCGCCTTCGCCTTCCAGGTGCCGTTCGGCATCGGACAGGCGGCGACGATCCGCGTCGGCTACCACTATGGCGCGGGCGACAGCGTCGGCATCGGCCGTGCCGGGTGGTCCGCGATCGTGATCGGCCTGGCCTTCATGTGCACCTCGGCCGGGATGATGCTGCTGTTTCCGCAGCTGATCCTGTCGGCCTATGTCGACGTGACCGATCCGGCCAACGCGGTGCTGGTCGGCTTCGCGCTGCAATACTTGTTCGTCGCCGCCATCTTCCAGCTGACCGATGGGCTCCAGGCGGTTGCCGCCGGCGTGCTGCGCGGCATCCAGGATACCCGGGTGCCGATGGTGATCGCCATCATCGGCTACTGGCTCGCCGGTTTCGCCACTTCGGCAGTCCTGGGCCTGTGGACGCCGCTGGAGGGCGTGGGCGTGTGGATCGGGCTTGCGGTCGGTCTCACGGTCGCCGCCGCCCTTCTGCTGGCCCGCTGGCACTGGCGCGACCGCTTCGCGCCGGTGGCAGCGTAACGTTCCCTTCCGTGCGGCACCCGCCGGTGCCGAACGATCGAAGAAGTTATCACCGTGTCATCAGCCTGGCGCACCGATCCATCGCGAAGCTGAACCGCCGCTAAATTTTTTGGCTATGTGCGCTTGACGCTCCCACGCGTGGCGACCATATCCGCGGCCGTTGGCACTCTCCTGCTGAGAGTGCCAACCCAGTTCAAGTAAGTAGGATAGGGAGACTCCCATGACATTCCGCCCGCTGCACGACCGTGTTCTCGTGCGCCGCGTCGAGGCCGAGGAAAAGACGGCCGGCGGCATCATCATCCCTGACAGCGCCAAGGAAAAGCCGGCTGAGGGCGAGATCGTCGCCGTCGGCACCGGCGCGCGCGCCGATGACGGCAAGATCACTCCGCTCGACGTCACCGTGGGCGACCGCGTGCTGTTCGGCAAGTGGTCGGGCACCGAAGTCAAGGTCGCGGGTGAAGACCTGCTGATCATGAAGGAATCGGACATCCTGGGCGTCATCGCCTAAGCCTCCGATCCACTCACTCATTTCTGATACTCTGAGAGGAATAGTACCATGGCAGCCAAGGACGTGAAGTTTTCGCGCGACGCGCGCGAACGCATCCTCGCCGGCGTCGACACGCTGGCCAACGCCGTCAAGGTGACGCTGGGCCCCAAAGGCCGCAACGTCGTCATCGACAAGAGCTTCGGCGCTCCGCGCATCACCAAGGACGGCGTCACCGTCGCCAAGGAAATCGAGCTCAAGGACAAGTTCGAGAACATGGGCGCCCAGATGTTGCGCGAAGTGGCCTCGAAGGCCAACGACGCAGCCGGTGACGGCACCACCACCGCGACCGTGCTGGCTCAGGCAATCGTGCGCGAAGGCATGACTGCCGTCGCCGCCGGCATGAATCCGATGGATCTCAAGCGCGGCATCGATCTGGCCGTGACCAAGGTCGTCGAGAACCTCAAGGCGCGTTCGAAGGACGTGTCGGGCTCCTCGGAGATCGCCCAGGTCGGCATCATCTCGGCCAACGGTGACACCGAAGTCGGCGAGAAGATCGCCGAGGCGATGGAGAAGGTCGGCAAGGAAGGCGTCATCACCGTCGAGGAGGCCAAGGGTCTCGAGTTCGAGCTGGACGTCGTCGAAGGCATGCAGTTCGATCGCGGTTACCTGTCGCCCTACTTCGTGACGAACCCTGACAAGATGACTGTCGAGCTCGACAACCCGTACATCCTGATCCACGAGAAGAAGCTCTCGAACCTGCAGTCGATGCTGCCGATCCTTGAGGCCGTGGTGCAGTCGGGCCGCCCGCTCCTCATCATCGCCGAAGACATCGAGGGCGAGGCTCTGGCCACGCTCGTCGTCAACAAGCTCCGTGGCGGCCTCAAGGTCGCGGCCGTTAAGGCTCCGGGCTTCGGTGACCGTCGCAAGGCCATGCTGGGTGATATCGCCACGCTGACCGCTGGCGAGATGATCTCCGAGGACCTCGGCATCAAGCTCGAGAACGTCACTGTCGGCATGCTCGGCCAGGCCAAGAAGGTCTCGATCGACAAGGACAACACGACGATCGTCGATGGCAACGGCTCGGCCGAAGACATCAAGGCGCGCGTCGAGCAGATCCGCTCGCAGATCGAAGTCACCACCAGTGACTACGATCGCGAGAAGCTCCAGGAGCGTCTCGCCAAGCTGGCTGGCGGTGTGGCCGTGATCAAGGTCGGCGGCGCTTCGGAAGTCGAGGTGAAGGAGCGCAAGGACCGCGTCGACGACGCACTCCACGCGACCCGCGCCGCGGTCGAAGAAGGCATCGTCCCTGGCGGCGGTACTGCGCTGCTCTATGCCACCAAGGCTCTCGACGGCCTGAAGGGCATCAACGACGACCAGACCAAGGGCATCGACATCATCCGTCGCGCCATCACCACCCCGCTCAAGCAGATCGCGACGAATGCCGGCCATGACGGCGCCGTCGTTGCGGGCAACCTGCTGCGCGAGAACGACGAGAACCAGGGCTTCAATGCCTCGACCGACGTTTACGAGAACCTCGTCGCCGCCGGCGTGATCGACCCGACCAAAGTCGTTCGCACCGCGCTGCAGGACGCGGCCTCGGTCGCTGGCCTGCTGATCACCACCGAAGCGGCGATCAGCGAGAGGCCCGACGATAAGCCCGCGATGCCGCCGATGGGCGGGGGCATGGGCGGCATGGGCGGCATGGACTTCTAAGTCCCGCCTCTCAGCCAAACACATTGGACGCGAAGGGCCGGGAGAGCGATCTCCCGGCCCTTTTCGCATACGCGACTCGCGAAGGCTCCCCGGCGACGCAGACGATCCAGCTACCATGTAGCGCGTGGCGTTTGTTCAGAATTGTCTCAATCTAGACAGGATCGTGCGCGTTCCGGCAATTGTCGCAACCCACATGCAATTCATCGCGAATTTATGGCGTCCGATCGTCATTCCGGTAACCAATTGCAAACATGGACGGATCAGGGTGGGACTGCATGACCGGGGCAGTGAACCATATCGCGCGGCGCCTTCGTGGCGTCGGGCGCATCATCGGGCTGGCGACAGTAGCAGCGGCCATGGCTGCTGCTCCCGCCGCTCATGCCGAACAGATCATCCCCACAGCCAAGGCGGCCGAGCAGGTCGTAGAGATCCAGAACAGCTTTGATTCGCTGTTCGGCACAGAGCTGCGCGGCCCCAAAACCTACAGCGGCTTCGAACAGCAGCTTGCTTCCGTCGCCGAGGCGTCGCAGGGGCGCATCGGCGTGGCCGCTCTCGATCTCACGAGCGGCCGCCTGGTCGACGTGCTCGGCAACCAGCGCTTCCCGATGGCCAGCACCAGCAAGGTCGCCATTGCCGCCACTTTCCTCGATGGCGTCGACAAAGGGCGCTGGAGCCTCTCCAATCGTTATCCGCTCATGGTCCCGGTCGGCTCGAAGCCGTTCTCGACCGCGGTCGCGCCTGTACGCCCGGGCGAGCTGATGAGCGCACAGCAGCTGCTCGAACTGATGATTACCCGCTCGAACAACTACGCCACCGATGCGTTGCTCAAGGTCGTCGGCGGGCCCGCGGCGGTGAACGCTTGGGTCAGGCGCGCTGGCATCGACGACTGGCACATCGACCGTGACATCGCGACGCTGGTGCGCGACGATGGTGCGATCGATCCCGCCCGCGTGGTCGACACTCGCGATAGCGCCACGCCTCTCGCCATGGTGCAGCTGCTCTCGGGCATCTACCAGGGCAAGTGGCTCAGCCCGACCAGCCGGGGCGTGCTGCTCGGTGCAATGAGCCGCTGTGTCACCGGAAAGCGCCGCATCACCGCCGGCGTGCCCGAGAACGTCGTCGTCAGCCACAAGACCGGCTCGCTCAACAACACTTCGAGCGACGTGGGCATCATCCAGACGCCCGATGGCCGTGTCTTTGCCGTCGCCATCTACGTCACCGGGCAGGGCGGCCGCCCCAACCGCGAGTCGCGCATCGCAGCGATCACCCGCACCCTCTACAACGGTTACCTCACCGAACCCGCCAGCTTCCGCCGCACCGCCTCGCGCTGAAGCGCGGCGCGGCGTCCTTCGACATGCTCAGGATGGACGGGGTTGCTGGGGCACTGAGTTGGAACGGGTTCGGGTGACGGCAATCACCGGCCCGCTGAAGTCTCGGACCGGTTCAGGGCGTAGCTAGGCTGCCCGAAAACCTGCATCCTGCGACGCCGCTATCGGAGAGGCCTTGCATCAAGCCGGAACTGGATCCTCCGTGCTGCTGGCCTTCTTCTTGCCGCCGGCCTTCTTGGGACCGCCCTCGGCCTCCTCGACCAGCTCCCTGACGGCCTTCGAAGTCGCGACCGTGCCGAGCTCGGTCAGCGCGAAGACGTTCGCCTCGATGTCGTTAAGGTCGTAGAGGTAGTTCACCATCACCCCGTGGGCCTGCTTCTGGCCGTTGGCCGAGAGATCGGCATTGGCATGGACCGCTTCGAGACGGGCGCCGTTGCCGAGATGGAAGCGGGCGACTGAATCCTGCGGCTGGTTGCCCATTCCCTTGGCGTCGACGAGGTACTTGGCGGCAAGCGGCCGCAGGTCGCGGGCAGGGGGCACCGATGCGTCGGCACCCCGTTCCTTCGCCAGCCACTTGCCCAAGCCGGGTACCGGGGACAGCGTGGCGAACGTGGTGAGGTGCGGCAGCTCGTCTTTCAGAAGGCCTACTACGCGCTTGATCAGGTGGTTGCCGAAGGGGATGCCCTTCAAGCCGACCTGGCAGTTGCTGATCGAATAGAAGATCGCGCAGCTCGCCTGGAGCGGGTCGATGGTTTCGCGCTCCTCGGCGATGATCTGGTGGATCGCGCCGGGCAACTGCTGCGTCAACGCCACTTCGACGAAGATCAGCGGATCATCGCGCATCTGTGGGTGGAAGAACCCGTAGCAGCGCCGATCGACCGGCTCGACGCGGCGACGCAAGTCGTCCCAGCCCTGGATCTGGTGCACCGCCTCGTAGCGGATGATTCGCTCGAGCAGCTGTGCCGAGGAGTCCCAGCCGATGCGCCGCAGCTCGAGGAACCCCGCGTTGAACCAGGCTGTGAAGGCGTTCTCGAGATCGCGGTCGAGCGCGGAAAGGCCGGGCGTCTGGGCGCTGCGCGGGACTGCAAGCAGATCTTCGCGCAGGGCGATCAACCGCTGCGTGCCTTGGGGTGCCAGGTTGAGCTGGTTGATCAGCCGGCGGCTGGGCGACTTGCTTGCCTGGTTGAGCGCCAGCGCGGCACCCTCGTCGCGCTTCTCGTTCCACTGAGCGATGGCCTTTTCGATCGCGGCGTTGTCGGCGGGGTGGAGATCGTGCACGCGGGCGAGGAACGCTTGCCGGGCAGCGAGGTCGCTCGCTTCATAGAGGTCGAAGAAGGCCGAGGCGAGCGCCGGCCCGGACGCGCGACCGCGCAGTGACAGTAGCGCGTCGGCGAGGTCGAGCAGGCTCTCGCCGCTGTCCTGACGCGGGGCCATGCCGATGCCGCGCAGCAACTTGCCCAGCCCGGAGTTCATCAGCAGGTCGAGCGGGTTGCGCCGCCGAGCAGTGGCGGCCGCGTCGTTCCTGGTGCGCGGAGTGTTCATGGTTTCGCTTCTCCTCGGCCGTGGCACGTACGGGCAGCCTATCACTGCTGCATCTGCGAGAAAACAGGACCGGCTGCGCAAACCGATCCCTCCCGACCGACAGACGCCTACATCAGCCATTCTGCCGCATCGCGGGCAGGCTGGGTGCAAAGAGCCGCCGGCGCGATCGGCGCGAGCGTGTCGATCATCGCTCCTGGCGTCCGCGAATCGCGAAAGAAAGTTGACGCCAGGGGCGCCCTCATGGCAAGCGCAGCGACCGAAGCCGGCACGGCGCGGGCGGGTATAGCATAGTGGTAATGCCCTAGCCTTCCAAGCTAGTTAGGCGGGTTCGATTCCCGCTACCCGCTCCATCACCGCCGCCAAGTCCGATCCCGGCGCTTATTCGACCACCAGGAAATAGTCGGCCACGCGGTTGCCGCTGTTGCGTACTTCGATCACGTAGCGTTGGGTGAACAGTGGCACCCAGCGGCAGGCGCGGCGGGCATCGCCGGTTGAGCAGACCGGCTTGCGATCGGCGTCGAGCACTTGGAGCGACAGTGGCGTGTCGCCCGGCGTGGAAAGCGCGATGCTGGCCTTTTTGCCCGAGAGGAATACCTGCTCGAAGCTGTCGCTGCGTCCGGCGGAGACCTGGCCGGTGCGGTAGCCGGGCCCGAGCGGGCTGCCGCGCATCGGCGTCGAGACGTTCTCTGGCACCAGCGCGCGCCACGCAGGCACTGGGTCGGCACCGTGCCAGTCGTCGAGCGGGCGTGCGCCAGCGCGGCCGATTACGCCCAGCGCGCGCGCCAGCTCATCCCGATCCGAGCGCGCCTGGGCGCTTTGGGCACTCGCCAGCGCAAGCGCCACGCGCTCGCCGACCGCGCCATTATCGTCCTGGGCCGTCGCGCCGACCGCCGTCAGCAATGCGATCGCGACTGCAGGCAGCGCCATTCGCTTGGTCGTCGACAGGCTCATCGTTTCGTCTCCGGCAACACCGTGAAGCAGGCACCGCGTTCGCTGGGTGCCAGGTTGATCTCGAGGTGGTGGCGTTCCGCGATCGCCCGACACAGGGCCAGGCCGAGACCTGCACCTTCGGTACCGACCGAACTGCCCCCGCGGCTGAACTTCTCGAAAATGCGCTGGCGCTGATCCTCCGCAATCCCCGGGCCGTCATCGCTGACGATCAGCCGCGGCCCCTTCCGCAACTTGAGCAGCACAGTACCACCAGCCGGCACGAACTTGAAGGCGTTGTCGAGCAGGTTGGTGATCAGCCGGGTCAGCGGCATCTCCTCACCCTTGATGATGACGCCGGGTTCGATGTCGAGCTCTAGCTTGTGGCCTGATTCGTCGGCGCTGTCGGCGTACAGTTCGCCCAGGTGCCGGGCGACGGCGCTGAGATCGACCGGGGCCAGGCCGTGGCGATCGCCGCGCCGCGCCTCGCTGGCGGCGATGTCGAGCAACGATTCGAGCATGCGGATGATGCCGCGAATCTCGGTGCGGGCATCGGCGATGCGCGCCGCGGTCTCGGCATCGGGCACTGCGGCGAGCGCCTTCACCAGCCGGTTGTCGAGATGCATCAGCGGAGTGCGCATCTCGTGGGCGACATGGTCGGTGGTCTCGCGGTGGGCGCTGACCAGCTGATTGAGCCGCGCGAGCGCGTTGGCGGAGTGGCTGGCGAGTTCGTCGATCTCGTCGAAGCCGCCGGTGCCCCGCGCCAGTTCCTCCAGCGCCTGCGCGTCGGGATTGCGGAAAGCCGCGTTGACGCGTTCGATGCGGCCGGCGAGGCGATGCGCGGCCATCCATCCGCCCAGTGCCACCGCGAGCACTGCCAGCACGCCGCCAGTCAGGAACACCAGTGCCACCTGCCGCAAGAGCACGTCGAGGTCGCGATGCTCGTGCGCCACCAGCAGCCGCAGGTCGGGTCCTAGCTGGGTGACGCGCGCATAGGCGAGCTTGTCGGCATCGATGCGGATCTCGGCCGCCTGCGAGGTGTTCGCCTGCAGCGCCGGCCAGCGCCTGATGTCGCCGGCGATCCGGTGGCCGCGGCCGTCTGCGAGCAGGTAGTGCGCCGGGTTGCCGTCGCGCGGCTGCAGCGCCAGCCGGTCGTGGATGCGCTTGGACAGCTCGGTGGCACCACCGCTGGCGTAGATGTCGACCATTCCGGCGAGGTCGAGGTCCACGGCGCGCTCCAGCGCGACGCGGTTGGTGCGCTGGATCGTCGAATCGGTCAGCAGCCACAAGCCGAACGTGATCTCGGCGGCGGTGAACACCGCCCAGAGCACAATCTGCGCGAAGATCGAGTGGCGCGTGGCGAGCAGCCGGATCAAGCGGACCTCAGCGTCCGTCCAGCAGCCGGTATCCCGACCCCCAGATGGTTTCGAGCGCGGGCTTGTCGAAGCCTTCCTCGAGCTTGCGCCGGAGGCGGCCGATGTTGACGTCGACGACGTTGGTCTGCGGATCGAAGTTCATCTTCCACACGTCGCGCAGCAGCATCTCGCGCGTCAACACTTCGCCCGCGTTCTCCATGAAGTAGCGGAACAGCTCGAACTCCTTGGGGCTCAAGGAAAGGTGGCGATTGTCGCGAAAGGCGGTGCGCGCCTTCACGTGGCACTCGAACGCGCCGTAGAGGATGACCGCGCTGTGTTCGCGGCCTGAAGCGCGGCGGTGCAGGGCGCGCAGGCGGGCGAGCAGCTCCTCGCCCTCGAACGGCTTGGCAAGGTAATCGTCGGCACCCGCGTCGAGGCCCTCGGCGCGGTCGGACGTGCGGCCGAGCGCCGAAAGCAGCAAGACCGGCGTGCCGACACCGCTTTCGCGCAGGCGCGAGAGGATAGTCAGCCCGTCGAGGTCGGGCAGCATGCGATCGAGGATGATGACGTCGAACCGTTCGGCGCCGGCGCGCTTGAGTCCGGCGTTGCCGGTCGGGCACCAGGTCACGCTGTCGCCCGAGCGGTTCGCCAGCTCCTCGACCTGCGAGGCCGCACGGGTGTCGTCCTCGATGTAGAGGATGCTCAGGCCGCCCATGGTGCGCGACCTTCCATGAAGCCGTTCGCGATCGTTGCGCTTGCAGTGTGGCTCACGCTCATGTCCCCCTCCCACTTCAACTCCGACCGGCCGGCCAGAGCCCCGCTCGCGGTGCGCTACGAGCCCGCGCCGCGAGCGGGGCTGCCGGTGCTGCGTGCCGCACGGCGGGCTGTGGCGATGATCGCGCTCGGCCCCACCCAGGCCGGTCCCGTCCGTGCCCGGCTTGCACCGGGCCAGGCCGGGGCGCCGCCGAAGGGGACTGGGATGGCGGCGCCCACGGACCTGGGGGCCTCTCCGCAAAGTACCGTCGCACGGACCCGATGAAGGGCCCGCCCGCCCGCCTCGCGGTCAGCCTGCAGCTCGCCTGTCTCCCTGCCCCGGAGCCACGGCTAGCTGCAGCCATCGAAATACCGCAATGCGACAGCCGGGTCCTCTGACAATGCCTGTTATCAAGGCCCGGCCTGTTCTCAGGGCTCGTCGCGGGCGAGGCCCGCGGCGCCTGACGCGGTGAAAGTCGCGCGCCGGTGCGGCGCGCGCGCATCACTTGGCCCTTGGCGCTGCCGCTGCGGCATCCTCGGGCAGGCCGCCGAGCTGATCGACGAGCTTGGTGTAGGCGTCGAGGTAGGCAAGCACGATGATCTGGCCGATCTGCGTGTTCTGGTAGCCGCCGCCGCCGGCCGCCGCGAAAGTGCCGCCGAAGAAGCCGCCGCCGCCCGCGCCGAAGCTGACGTCGCTCTTGCGCGCATAGCCTTCGGTCAGCGCTTCCTCCACCGTCGTGCGCGAATTGACGATCGACAGGGTGACGTTGGCCTCACCCTTCTTGATGTTCAGTCCGCCTGCGATCGCGCCAAGACCGCGCCCGAACATGCCGCCGACGCCGCCCAGGATGCCGCCGATATTGGTGCCGCCCGAGTTGTTGTTGGTCGACACGATGTCAGGCTGGAGGAAGTAGTCCGCCGCCTTGATCTGGCCACGGCCCAGGTTCGATCCCTTCTGCAACTGGCCGTCCTCCGCCAGCGCGCGCTCCATCGCACTGCTCTGCAGCGAACGTCCACGATTGACGAGCGTGAAACAGCGCGATTGCTGCACGAACACGCGCAGGATCGCCTCGGGGCTGCCAAGGCTCAGCTCGCGCCACCACTGATTGTCGGGATCGACGATGGCGACGGTGCCCAGGTTCTTGCGGCATACTGGGATGTTGCGTGTGCCTTGGTCCTGCAGCTTGCGTGCGGACGATGGAGCTGGTGCTGCAGTTGCCGGAATTGCCGTCAGCGCAGCAGCCGCAAGCGCGAGCGCGCCCAGATAAGTTCTCATGATCCTCGTGTCCTCCCATTGCCGAAGCGCGGCACGCCGCGCGTCCTGCCCAGTCCCCAGGGCGATTCGACCCTTAATTGGGTTTATCACAGGAACAAATGACGATGCCTGTGAGTTTTGCGGCGCTGTTGGCGAGAAAGGTCTAGCTGCTGGCCACGGCCATGTTGTCGATCAGCCGAGCCTTGCCGATCCGTGCCGCGACCAGCAGGCGCATCGGGCCGGCGCTGCGCTCGCCCAGGATGGCAAGGTTGGCCGCATCCCGCAGCTCGGCGTAGTCCACCGCGTGGAAACCGCTGGCGAGGAGCGTGTCAGCTAGCTTCGTAAGCGCGGCGGCGACCGGCTCGCCTGTCTCGATGGCAGCAACGGCATCGCGCATGGCAGCGGGAAGGGCTGCCGCCTGGGCGCGCTCGTCGGCGGTCAGGTAGGCGTTTCGCGAGGAGAGCGCCAGGCCGTCGGATTCGCGCACGGTCGGCACACCCATGATTTGAGTCGCGTGCGGGCGCACCAGATCGAGATCGCGCGCCATGCGGCGGATCACGGCGAGCTGCTGCCAGTCTTTCTCCCCGAAAAGCGCCACGTCGGGTCGAACCTGGTTGAACAGCTTGCACACCACTGTCGCCACGCCGTCGAAGTGTCCCGGCCTGGCTGCGCCGCACAAGCCTTCACTGACGCCGGTGACGCCGATGTTGGTGGAGAAGCCCGACGGGTACATCTCCTCGACCATGGGCGCCCAGAGCAGGTCCACGCCTTCGCCCACGAGCATGGCGCTGTCCCGCTCGAGTTGGCGGGGGTAGGCGGCGAGGTCCTCGCCCGCGCCGAACTGCAGCGGATTGACGAAGATCGACACGGCAACGGCATCGGCATGGCGGCGCGCCTCGCGCACCAGCGTCATGTGCCCTTCGTGAAGCGCGCCCATGGTCGGCACCAGCGCCAGGGTGCGATCGCCGTGCCGGAGGGCGTCGACCGCAATGCGCAGTGGATCAAGGCGGTGGACCGTTTGCATTGGGCGTTCCTGCTCCGATATGATGCGCTCGACCGGCCGCGACCGGTGCTCCGGCGGCCGCTCTTAGCCTCGGGGCGCCCGCACCGGCAATGACTTGAAGGAAATGGACCTCGTGACAGCGCACCGCATCGTCTTCGCTAACGAAAAGGGCGGCACCGGCAAGTCGACCACGGCCGTGCACGTCGCCATCGCGCTGGCTTACCAAGGCGCGAAGGTCGCCTGCATCGATCTCGACCCGCGCCAGCGCACGCTGTTCCGCTATCTCGAAAACCGAGTGGAGACCGAGCGTCGCCGCGAGATCGCGCTGCCGGGCGCGCGCTTCGCGGTCTACGATGGCGACCAGATCGACGAGCTGGACGCGCTGGCCGAGGAAATCGCCCAGGGTTTCGACTTCCTCATCTTCGACACGCCCGGCCGTGACGATCCCTTCGCCCGCCACGTCGCCACCACTGCAGACACGCTGGTGACGCCGCTCAACGACAGCTTCGTCGACTTCGACCTGATCGGCCAGGTCGAGGGCGAGACGTTCCGCGTCAAGAAGCTGTCCTTCTATGCCGAGCTCATGTGGGAGACGCGCAAGAAGCGCGGCATGAAAACGCTGAACGAGGGTCGCCGCGAGATGGACTGGGTAGTGGTGCGCAACCGCGTCCAGCACGTCGAGGCCAAGAACATGCGCCGCCTCGACGGCGCGCTGCAGGAGCTGTCCAAGCGGGTCGGCTTTCGCATCGCCGGCGGCCTGTCGGAACGCGTCATCTTCCGCGAGCTGTTCCCTTCGGGGCTGACGCTGCTCGACAAGGGGCACCTGGGCGAGCTGGGCACCAGCCACCTCGTCGCCCGGCAGGAGCTGCGCGGCCTGGTCGCCGGGCTCAACCTGCCGATGCCGGCGCGCGCGCCGGCCGAACGCGAGCTGGCGGCGCAGGACTGACGGCGTGAAGCTCCTCTGGTTGATCGCGCTCGGCTGCATCGCCTGGCGCGTCTTCACCGGGCGTTGGCCCTGGCAGCCGCGTCGGCTGCGCGGCGGCCCGGCCCTCGCGCAAGCCCAGGCGCGTGTTCTGCTGAACGTCCAGCCAAGTGCCGGCCGCGCCGAGATCCTGGAGGCGCATCGCCGGCGCCTCGCGCAGGTCCACCCCGATCGCGGTGGCAGCAACGAAGCGGTGCACGAGGCCAATGCCGCCCGCGACGTACTGCTGGCAGCGCTGCCCACGGATGGCTGAGCCTTCCGGCAGCGGCTCGCCGAAGGTTTCCTTGGCAGGGCGAGTGGCTTGCAAGCTTTGGACAAGCTTCGGCCCGACACTGAAGATACATGCCTCGGTCGGTGCCAATGGGCTGCCAATCGCGCTCAAACTCACGGCCGGCCAAGCGAACGACGTTCGTAGAGTTGCCGACATGTTCGACACGTTGAGCGACGGCGATGTGCTACTCGGTGACCGTGTCTAGGACAGCGATACACTGCGGATTGCGATGGCGGCTGACCTGCCCCTCGCTGGTCCCGCGGTCACAACGAGATTCTGCCGGTTTGACATTCGTGCTGTCCCACCGGCACAAGCGCGCCGGGTATGACGTCTCCATCTAGCTGGAACGCCCGGCGCGCTTGTGCCGGTCTCCTGTTCTCCAGCGACGAGTGCGGCCCGACGTTGTTGTAGTCGTAGCCCCAGACAGCCAACTTGCGCTGGGCGTTGGCGACGCTGTCGAACAGCTCCTCGTTCAGGAGTTCGTCGCGCAGCGACCCATTGAACGATTCAAGGAATGCGTTCTGCTGCGGCTTGCCCGGATCGATGTAGTGCCACTCGACCCGGTTCTCGCTGGCCCACTTCAGGATTGCTCGGCTCGTGAACTCGGTGCCGTTGTCACTGACGATGCAAGCCGGTTTGCCATAGAGGCGCACCAGCGTGTCCAACTCGCGGGCAACGCGCACGCTCGAGATGCTGGTGTCGCCCAGCAGGCAGAGGTTCTCCCGCCTGGCGTCATCGTTGATCGCCAGGATGCGGAGCCGGCGGGAAATGCCGAACGTATCGGCCACGAAGTCCATCGACCAGTGATCGTTCGGACGTAGCGGCACGGGCATCGGCGTACTGCTGCCACGGGCGCGCTTGCGGCCTCGTCGTCGGCGTACCGACAGACCCTCCCCGGAATGGCCGGTAGAGCTTCTTGTGGTTCATGATGTGCCCCTTGCGTTCGAGCATGACGCCGACCCGCCAGTAGCCGAACCGGCGGCGCATGGCGGCGATCTCGCGCATCTCCTCGCGGACATCGGCATGGTCAGGCGGACGTTTTCGCCGGACCGTCTTCCGTCGACGCCGATCAGCACGCAGGCACGGCGCTGCGAGACTTGGTAATCCCGCATCAGCCGAGCGCCGCGTCCCGTCGCTGGCCTGGCGTCGTCAGACTTTTCCCAACAGGTCCTTCAGGATCGCGTTGTCCAGCACGCTTTTGGCCAGAAGCCGCTTGATTGGTCTGCTCCTTCGCTGGGCAGACCCTACATCAGATCGAGGGACCCAGCGGGGGGCAGGTCACGGCTCGCAGTGTCTGAGCCAACATCAAGTTCATGCCATACCGTCAGCATCGCTGTGCCTTCAGCGCATTCTTCCGTCGGTGTCGCAAGCTCGTTGAGCTTCTTCAGCAAACTCAAGCAGTTCTGTGCCGCCGCCACGCGCTATGACAGGCGAGATGATGACTTCTCGTCTCAGCCCAGCTCTCATCTATGCGCCACCACGAGTCGGTGGCCTAGACGAGCGCAAGTATGGCAGCTAGAAGCCGCTACGCTTAGGGGAGTCGCTCCAAGGCTGACCTAATGGTATGTTTTCGGTCGAATTTCAAGGGAGGGTGCCCTCCACCGAGCGGCGGCATAACCACGACAAAAGCATACGGCAGATAGAGCGCACCTGCAGACATGAATACTATAATCAATAAAGTTCGGTCCAGCGGTCCGTTATTTTGGGCAACGGTGGTCATCCCGACATTTTTGGCGACCTTATATTTTGGGCTGTTCGCGTCTGACGTCTATATCTCGGAATCGCAGTTTGTCGTACGCAGCCCTGATAAGCCTGCGCAGACAGGCCTCGGATTGCTACTCAAGAGCAGCGGCTTCGCGAATGCCGGTGACGAGATTTACTCGGCGCAGAATTACGTCCTATCCCGCGACGCATTGCAGGCACTTAACGCCCGAAACGATTTCGCGAGAGCTTATGGCAACTCTCAAGTTTCCATTTTCGATCGCTACAATGCGACTGGTATGTCCGGTACGTTTGAGGACTTGTACAAGTACTATGGTAAAAAAGTTGATGTAGAGCATGACGCTTCTTCTTCAATCGTGACTTTGACCGTTCGTGCTTACTCCTCCCGCGATGCGCACCGCTTCAATGAGCGGCTTCTCGAGATGGCTGAATCTACCGTCAATAAACTAAATACGCGGGGTCGGCAGGACCTAATCCGATTTGCGCAAACCGAAGTCGATGAAGCCAAAAGAAATGTCCAAAATGCTGCTCTCGCGCTGTCTGCCTACCGTAACAAACAGGGGGTGGTTGATCCTGAAAAACAAGCGACCATACAGTTGCAAATGATTTCCAAGCTGCAGGATGAGCTAATTTCTACGCGCACTCAATTGCGGGAATTGCGCGCTTTCGCGCCGCAAAATCCCCAGATCGAAGTTCTGGAAACGCGTCGCCAAGGCATCACTTTGGAAATTGACGAGGCGACGGGCTTAGTCGCGGGCGTTCGTGGTTCGCTGTCGTCGCAGGCCGCACAGTACCAGCGCTTACAGATCGACAACCAGTTCGCCGAACGCCAACTCGCTAGCGCCATGACTTCGCTCGAAGAGGCGCGCAACGAAGCGCGCCGCAAGCAGGCTTACGTGGAACGAATCGTCGAGCCCAATGCGCCTGATGCGCCGCTTGAACCGCGCCGTCTACGTGGCATCTTCTCCACCTTCGTGCTGGGTCTTGCTGCATGGGGCATCCTGAGCATGCTGCTGGCTGGCATGCTGGAGCACAAGGACTGAGTCCAATGGCTCAATCGAACGTGATGTCGAAGATTTCCTTGATTGGGCATAGCGCCGGCGTTCAGTGGCGCGTGATTCACGCATTGCTGATGCGAGAAATTCTCACGCGCTATGGACGGCATAACATCGGATTTCTCTGGCTGTTCGTTGAGCCCATGCTGTTCACCACCGGAGTGACAACGATTTGGACGCTTACAAAGGCTGTTCACGGCTCCAACCTGCCGATTGTCGCGTTCGCGCTGACCGGCTACTCGGCAGTCCTGCTGTGGCGCAATATGCCATCACGCTGCATCGGCGCGATCGAGCCCAATTTGTCGCTGATGTTTCATCGCAACGTCCGCGTTATCGACATCTTCCTTGCTAGGCTGATGCTGGAGGCAGGCGGGGCCACGATCTCGTTTGTGACGCTAGCGATCTTTTACATCTACATCGGCTGGCTCAATCCCCCGCAAGACATGCTCACTATCGTTGCGGGCTGGCTGCTGATCGCATGGTTTGGCGCAAGTCTTGCCGTATTTCTTGGGGCCCTAGCTGAGAAAACCGAACTCGTCGACAAGATCTGGCACCCCTTGTCATACCTTGCCTTTCCTCTTTCAGGTGCCGGCTTCACGGTCGATGCCCTGCCGCCCGAGGCGCAAAAGTACATCCTGCTGGTGCCCATGGTGAACGGAGTTGAACTGGTGCGGGAAGGATACTTTGGCGCTGAGTTCCACGCGCACTATGACATTGCCTATATGGTTGGATGTTGTGCAACTTTTACCTTGCTCGCACTGGCTCAAGTGGCCGTGGCCAACCGCGAGATCACGCCTGAATGATCCGTCTTGAACACATCTACAAGACTTATCCGACCCGTGCGGGCGACCGAGTGGTTCTGAAGGATATCTCATTCGATTTGGAGCGTGGCGAGAAACTTGGCATTCTCGGCCGAAATGGTGCCGGCAAGTCCACGCTGGTGCGCCTGGTCAGCGGTGCTGAACGACCAACCTTTGGTCAGGTCACGCGCACGATGACAGTATCTTGGCCGCTTGCGTTCGGCGGAGCTTTTCAAAATACCCTCACCGGGCTTGATAACGTGCGGTTTATCAGCCGCATCTATAAGCAGCGTGCTAGGGACAACATAGATTTCGTTTACGAATTCACTGAACTGGGCGCCTATCTTCGAGAACCAGTTCGAAATTACTCATCGGGTATGCGCGCGCGCCTGGCTTTCGCAATCTCAATGATCATCGAGTTTGATTGCTACCTGATCGATGAAATCACGGCCGTAGGCGATGCCAAGTTTTATGAGAAATGCGAGACCGAACTGTTTGGCAAGCGCCATGATCGCGCGATGTTAATCATCTCGCACGATCTCGATTACGTAAAAAAGCATTGCCAGCGCTTTGCCGTCCTTCACGAAGGCCGCCTCTCGTTCTATCCTGAGTTCGACCAAGCCCATGACGTGCACTTGCGCAATTTACATATTGGCGAAGGCTAAGCGGCTGGCGTCGATCGCTTGCCCTGAAACATGATGCGCACATTTGTCGAACTCCTCCCCTATCGCATCGAAGAGGCAATCTCGTGCCGAACGATCCGGGCGGCCCGCACATCCTTTGGGCGTCGACGATCGGCTCCGCTATCCGGCCTGCAGATGTGGGCTGGGCAACGTCGGCTTTATGTGGATATCGCTGTGATCAGCAGTCACGATGCTGGAACCGGTATCCAGCGCGTCGTTCGTGCGCTTGCGCTGGCGTTGATAGATGAGGACGCGCAGTGGGACATCAGGTTCGTTTCGGCCCGGCGCAAGCGGCGCTACTATCGCATTGCCTGGCCCGACCAATCACGCATCATAGCCCCCGAAGAGATGCGGGCACTGCCAGGTGACGTGTTTGTGGGTCTGGACTATTCATTAGACGCAGTCCGCCACCATCGTCGCCAACTCGCCCAATTTCGACGAGACGGCGGATCGCTGTGGTTCCTAGTGCACGATCTTCTGCCGCTCAGACGCCCGGATTGGTTCTCGCGCAACACCGTCCTGCGCTATCGCGCGTGGATGGGGATTCTCGCCCGCACGGCCGATGGCTTCCTGTGCAACTCCTCTCAGACTGAGCTCGAGCTCAGAGAATCGTTGAGCGAATTCTACGGTCTAACCGATGACTATCAGACCCAGGTACTGCCGATGGGAAATGCAATAGTGAATGAAAGCGCTGGGGATAAGCCTTGTCGCACGGCTCCCCGATTTGACGTGTCGGCGCCGTTCACGTTGGTGGTCGGCACACTGGAACCGCGCAAGGGCCATAGTGATATTCTTCTCGCGTTCGAGGCCCTCTGGAAACAGGGGCGCGGCGACAGATTGGTGTTCGTGGGTCGCCTAGGTTGGCAGGTGGATCGACTGCGCGACCTGATCCTTGCGCATCCTGAATTGGGCAGCAAACTGCTATGGCTCGACGATGTAGACGATGCGGAACTGCTTGGCATTTATGAAGCCTGCGCCGGCGTCATCATCGCTTCCTACGGTGAGGGGTTCGGACTTCCGCTCATTGAGGCGTTAGGCCGCGGCAAACCAGTCTTGGCGCGGGATCTGCCTGTGTTCCGGCCACACCAAGGGAGGGGCGTTCATTTCTTCCCTGCCGAGGCGACGATCCATGAGCTGGCCGAGGCAACACGGGTTTGGATTGATGCCGCTGAGGCCGGGCAGATTGTGGTCAAGCCCCCTGCTGGCAGCTGGCGCGAAGCGGCGAGCTTGATGCTACGAAGCATGGAACCAGTAAGGTCAAGACCGGACACATGAATGCCACCGCCTCACACCGCCGTTTTGACGTAGTCACGCCGATGCGTATTCTGATTTGCAGCAACGCCTACCCGCCACAATTCGTTGGTGGAGCCGAACTCATGGCGCATGAGCAGGCCAAAGCGCTTGCCCGCCTTGGTCATGAGGTTCGGGTCTTCGCTGGAGATCCCGGAACAACCCGCTCCCGGTATGTTCGCGCTGATGACCTGCACGAGGGCATCCCCATCCATCGTATCGCACTTGAACCGGAGGACTACAGCCCGGAGTTCCTCAACTTCCTGCATCCGATCGTGGACAATCACTTCCGTGACATCCTGAACGATTTTCAGCCCGATATTGTCCATTCGCACAACTTGGTGGGCCTATCTGCTAAGCTGCCGCTGCTGGCCCGTCTGCACGGTGCAAGCACAATCTGCACGTTGCACGATTTCTGGGGCTTTTGTCTTAGGAATACCGCCGTGCGGCCTGATGGCTCAGCCTGCGATGATACCACGCAGTGCCGCATCTGTCTGCCACGCATTCATGATGGCCGTCGCTTGCACATACCTGTTCGTCTGCGCAAAGATTTCCTGGATCTTGCGCTCGATCAAATCGACGGTTTCATCGCCCCAAGCCGCTTTGTCGCGCAGCGCTATGCCTCAGAGGGACTGTCGTCCGAGCGTTTGCACGTGATCCGCAATGGCATTGATCCTCACCTGTTTTCGCCCGCCAGTGCCACCCCTAGCTTGTCAGATCCGATCCGGATCACATATGCGGGATATTTTGGTGGTCACAAAGGTGTTGCAACCCTGTTGGACGCCATGGCGACCTTGCCCCTGGCCAATGTTCCAGTGGTTCTCCAGTTAGCCGGAGAAGGTCCGGAGCAGGACGCATATGCGAGCCAAATCGAGAGGCTGGGCCTGCAAGGGCGCGTAAGTTTCCTTGGCAAGGTCGCCTCCAGCGACATGCCGACCCTTTACTCTCGAAGCGACGTTGTCGTCCTTCCTTCGGTTTGGGATGAAAATCAGCCGGTTTGCCTGATGGAAGCGATGGCTGCAGGCTTGCCGGTAGTCGCTTCGAGCAAAGGGGGCATCCCCGAGCTTGTGGAACATGGCGTCAATGGGCTGCTCTTTGCAGCCGGCGATGCAATGGATCTTGCGGCACAGTTAACTCAATTGATCGCAAGCGCAGACCTGCGGCAGCATCTGGGACGCGAGGCTCGTCGCCGCGTGAGAAACTTGAGCCATGATCGTCAGGCGCATCTACTGCTCGCGCTTTACAGAGAGACGATCGCCGCAGCGCCGGGCCGGCTTCCTCGTGCCCTCGTACAAACACGCAAAATCTATGGGGCGATTGGCAGCCTACGTCCGAAGATGACCGACGAAAGCATCTCGCTTAGCGACAAACACTATCGTTCGCGTCATTTTGTGCCGCCAAACTGGATATCCGAGAGTTCTCTGCCGATCGGGGGCGTGCTGCTGATGGGTCGGTCATGGTGTGCGCTGCGTCTCTTGAGAATCGACGCGGTGGTGCCCCTTCCCAACTTCGTCACGAAGTGGCTTTACGGCAAAGCCGGTCGCCCCGTACCAGCTACTGAGCGGCTTTTGCAGGCAGCCCGTCATAGACTTTCTTGATCTGTTTTCATGCTTAAGCCATAGCGATACCATCATCTGGGGCTTTAGCTCCGACCTTGCATAGTTAGTTAAGCGCAACTCATGAAAAACGTGCATTCATTTTCGCAGGCGGCAGGTGCCGCCTGTCTTGGCCTTATGCTTTCCGCCTGTGCCATCATGCCGGCCAGCGGTCCTTCAACACGCAGCGTCAACCATAGTTTCGGTGACAAAGGCAGCGGCTCGACCATCGAAATCGTGGACGTGACCGGACCGGTGACGCGCCAGATACAAGCAGCTGACCGTCCCGACCAGTTCGTACAAGACCTAGGCGAAGGCCGGTCTATTGGTTCCATGATCGGCAAGGGCGACGTGCTCGACATCGCGATCTGGGAAGCGCCTCCAGCTGCTCTTTTCGGTGCGGCCAGGGCGGACCCTAGCCTGAGTTCATCTGGTTCCACGGCACGCGGCACCGCCATGCCCGAGCAAATGGTTGATAGCGATGGGAACATCACCATTCCATTCGTGGGTACCGTTCGGGCCGCAGGCCAAACTCCACAGGAAATATCGCGTGAGATCGTTCGACGCTTGATAGGCAAAGCCCACCAGCCACAAGCTATCGTTCGCCTCCTGCGCAACGCGGCATCTAACGTCACTGTCGTCGGCGACGTAGTAACGAGCTCACGCGTGCCCTTGACTGCCAAGGGGGAGCGTGTGCTCGATGTGTTAGCTGCCGCTGGCGGTGTCAAACAGGCGGTTAATAAAACCACCGTCCGCATCACTCGCGGCACTCAGACTTCAGCAATGCCCTTAGAAGCAGTGATCCGCGATCCGCGCCAGAACGTGATCCTCCAGCCCGATGACGTCATGACGGTGCTGTTCCAGCCGTTCAGTTTTGTCGCGCTGGGCGCCACCGGGCGTAACGAAGAGGTGCCCATCGAAGCGACTGGAGTTACCTTGGCCCAAGCACTCGGCCGGGTCTCAGGTCTGCAGGATAGCCGAGCGGATGTGAAAGGCGTGTTCCTGTTCCGCCTTGAAAAACCCGATGCGCTTTCCCTCGAACGGCGCGATCCTGCAAAGCTCACCCCAGATGGCCTCATTCCTGTCATCTACCGCATCAACATGAAGGACCCGGCGACCTTCTTCATAGCACAGAATTTTCCGATTAAAGACAAGGATGTGCTGTATGTATCGAATGCTCCGCTAGCTGACTTTCAGAAATTTGTAAGCGTTGTCTATTCGACGGTCCTACCGGTCGCGCAGACCGCTACGGCAATTAAATAAAGATCAACGAGAAAGCGCTGATGGCCTATACAGACTTCTTCTATACGGCAGACGGTCGACTACCGACAGCGAAAGATCGACGCCAAACACATTGGGACATCGCGATTTCGTGCTATGAACCATTGGAGATGGTCACTGGCGGCATCGGGACCTACACGCGCCTGCTGATTGACGTCCTTTCTGCAGATCCCAGGTTACGGGACAAGAAGATTGCCCTCTTTTGCCGCAAGGCGACTGCAAGCCTTAAGGCTGGTGGACGATCAAACCTGCAGATATTTGAGATCCCGGAGAGCTGGGAAATATATGGCAAACCGGCCGAACGCATCGGTAATGAACATGACTGGTATAGCTGGAACCTGGCACATTTCCTCTTGGACCTGACTAGAAAAAACCATAGTTTTGGCTTTTTTGAATTTTCTGATTATGCGGTCGAATCCTATTTCCCGCTTAAAATGCGCCGAGCTGGCCTGCTAAATATCGATATTGTAGGCGTACGGCTCCATTCACCGGAACTCATGCTATTTAGGGATAATCAGTTACCGGCCCGCACATACGATCCCAATCGCCTTACTCGTATTGCGCGTGAGCTATTTTGCTATAAACACTGCGATAAAATACTTTACGGCGCCCCGGCCATGTTGGAGCGCGTAGCTCAAGAGTGTCGCCGTTTTGGCGTGGAAATATTAAGTCGAGCCGCGCACATTGAACACCCATATCCCGTGCACGATACGACAGACATTCCATATCCCTCGCTTAAGCGAGGCAATATCCACCTTGGATATATTGGGCGATTGGAGATAAGAAAGGGCATATTGCACTTTCTCCGTATCATCGCCGAAAGTGATGAGCTTCGCAAAGTCGTTACCGACCTTGATATTGTGTTCGAACTATTTGGTGCTGATTGCACAGATCATAATGACAGGTCAGTTCGCTCTCAAATCCTGGCGCTGCACACCGTTGCCGAACTGCGTGGACGCATTGTTGCGCACGGCTACATGTCTCAAGAAAAACTAAACAAAAAAATAAGAAATTTAGATGGGTTCATATTTCCGTCTCTTTTTGAAAATTATCCAAACGCGCTACTGGAAGTACTCCACACTGACAAGCCTGTGCTTATCAGTGAAGCGGGCGGGATGCCTTATATTAGCCGTGATCTACCAGGTATTTACCGATTCTCATATAATCATGATTTAACTCGGCGAGTTTCGGAGTTCTTCTGCTCGATACGTCGGACACCGACCCGTCCAACTCAGTACTTTGCAATGGCAAAAAATGTAAATACGTCTATAGCGCAAAGCTACGCCAGCCTAACAACCGTATCTAAGATCGTAGAGGCGCCTAAGAGTAAGGCGAAATGTGCATCTCCCGGCGTAGACTTTGTCATCCCGTTCTTTAACGACGCTCAGCATGTTGCTCAAAGCCTTAGGAGCGTGAAAGCGGTAATGTCCGTCGCGGACACGTTATGCGTCGTGGATGATGTATCAAGTCCCGAAGAATCGTCCAAACTTGAAAAGATTATGGCGGAAATGTTTGGTCTCGACCCTCGCGTGCGAGTGCACAAGATGGCGATTAATTCGGGGCCGTCCGTAGTCCGCAATGTAGGTGCTCGAATGGGGGCAAATGCCTTCGTACAATTTTTGGATGCGGATGATTATCTTAATCCGACAGGCTATCTAGTTACCAAGCAATATTTGGAGATGAACGATGATGTTGATTTTGTTTACGGTATTCAGGATAACTTTGGCGCGCGAAGTCATGTATGGGTCCCGCGCGATTCCAGTGTAATGACTTGTCTCGACGAAAATTATACTCATAGTGCAATTCTAATAACTCGCTTGGCATTTGAAGGAAGTGGCGGGTTTGATGCCGAAATGCGGCTGCACTTCGAAGACTGGCAGTTCAACTGTAAACTAGCCTTTGCCGGTTACCGAGGCGAGGTGGTCCCATTCGTTTCACAGCACTACCGTGTGCGTGAAGGGTCTCGCACATTCCGCAACCTTGAGCGTGAAGCTTTTTCTCGCGACCAGGTGATTGGTCGGTCATGCATGAACCGCCTGCCTCAGCAAACCATGTTCCATGGCGAATTGTTGGAACTCATCGGAAAGTATTCTAGCCTCATCAATGGTCGGTGGCGGGGCAATGAACATGGGATCGCGTTTGATGAGTCGCTCGTTACCGAAATGAGCCTAGCTGACTTGTGCAACCTGGAAGGCGAGGCCTTCGTTCGCGCTGCCTACGGAGTTGTCCTCGGTCGCAGTGCCGATGAAGCCGGCTTAAAATTTTACATGGCGAAGCTTGAGGGAGGTGTTAGAAATCGTAATATTATCGCGGACATGCTTGCGTCTTCCGAAATGCGCAGCAAACGAAGGACTTTGCCAGCGGAGTATTACCGCAACCTTCGGCTACAGCGGTTAGTTCGCTACCCAAAAATTAAGCAGTTTCTGCTGCGTAAGCGGCGCTGATTTTAATCTTGTTTCTGCCTTTTGTTACCTGATGTCCGATTTAAATATAGTATTTCGTGTCTTTAGTAACAGATGATTTTCTGAAGCAATGTTGAGCTGTATTGATGATCTCCATCCTATGAAAGGGATGGTCATTTCAGGATTTTCACCGTGATAGCTAAAACAGTGTGGGGTTAGAAGGCACGTGGAAGAGCGGTCACGAACGTGACGAGTAAGTCGATCCATTGAGCTGGTTGATCCAAACTCGGCGGTCGAATGTTCCCGGCGAGGAAAGTTGGCACGAATTCCGAGCCCCGAAACGTTGAATTCAAACGGTATTAGGCTTGGGTCAGTATCTCGCCAATGCGACGGGCCGTGGCCGTACTGGCGCCAGTCTACCCAACTCTCTCTAAGTCCTTGTCATCGCCTGAAAAGCATACGCCGACGCAATACCTGGAGATGGATCATATTGATGCTAAAAACTACCCCTCTGCATTGGCTCCGAGCAAGCTGGGCACCTCCATTTACCGCTCGCCAAGAGGGCGCTGGGATGATTCACTGGCTCCGAGCAGCGAGGGAGCGCTTGGTACGCTGTTTGTCGATTTTGCCCGCCGACTGAAGGCACGCGGCTATTGCCGATGGGCGGACAGATCGTCGATGCCACATTGGTTGCCGCGCCCCAGCAGCGGAACACCGAGACCGAAAAGGCGGTAGTTAAGGAGGGCAAGAGCGCAGCCAAGATCTGGCCGGATGAGCCGGCGAAGGCGCGGCAAAAGGACACCGACAAGCGCTGGACGGTCAAGTTCGCCAGGGCGCGGCCGCCCGCCGAGGGGAAACCGTTGCCAGACTTCGCAATCTCAGCTTCGGCTACAAAAGCAGCATTTCGGTCTGTCCGCCTTCCGCTTCATCCGCAAGGGCAAGACAACGGACGGTGCGCGCTACGACGGGCGCATGCTGCGCGACGTGGTGACCAACGACAACACCGCCTCGAATACCCCGGGGCGCCCTGACCGCGCGGGCAGAAAGTGCCACGCACGAGGGGCTGGCCGCGGATGGCGGAGCAGATTGATCGCCGGTTGGGCCTGTGCGGGCTGTCAGGCGAGTTGATTCAGGTGACGAAAAAGTGGCGCTCCGAGAAGCGCGCCCCAGACTGCTGAAAGATCCCGTCGTTTGACGACGGGGTTTTGTTTTGAGGATTTGAACTTGCACACCGGTGGCTCCTTTATCTGATGTAGGGTCTGCCCCATGAAGGAGCAGACGAATGAAGAAGAGCCGTGCCGGTGGACGTGCATGAATATCGAACCGGTGGACTCTTGTTATGACTGCGTGCGGAACCAGCCGGGGGCAGATCAAATTTGGGTAGAGCGGTTGTGGGGGAGGTTGGCCGAGGTTGAACGGACTCAGGCGGGTGGAGCTGGCGGGTGAGGGCGATCGCGATCTTTTGATATTCTGAGCCGCTGTAGCGAGAAGGCACTGGCAAGCGACCTTTATTCGCGTCGGAAGCGAGAATAGCGATGGCCGTGCAGTTGCTTGGCGTCGGCAAAGGATCGCCCGACGGTTCCTTGCGGCGTTTTTAGAGGGGGTCGCTCCATGGCGTGAGGTGATGGCTGCCGCTGTGGCTTGGCAGTGCTGGTGCAGGAGGCGAGCGGCGCACTGCCGATAGATGACGGGACTGGATTTAAAGTGCCGATAGCCATTGCGGTCGGTCGTCTTGTAGGTCAGCAATTGCCTTTCAGGACAGCGATCCACCCTGCACCTGCTCCCAATGGAAGCGGTCTTGCGCATCATGCCCGGCTTGAGCGGCGTCGGGTTCCGAAAGCCGGTGCATCGAGAATGCCGCGCTCTTCCGGCCCCCGGGCGATATGTGCGGGGGCATATTCGGCGTCCAGTCCGACGGCCGCGACGGGAAAGCCGAAGCGCTCACGCTGCCGGTCGAGCCGACCGAGTCTCGCACGCTGGCAGGCGTGGCGAATGTGTCGGTGATGATCCCGGATCGACATCCACGGTGCGATGATCGAGGTAGAAGGAGCCTTTAGGCCTGCCGTCGGGACCATTTAGCCGGTGTCCCGATCGGTGCGCAACAGCTTGGTCTCGGCCTCTATGGCCATGGCTCCTTCGGCTTGAGCGACTTCAGCCCGCGCACTCCGCGCTCCTCGGCAATGGCCCGATCGAGCGCTTCCCAATAATCCTAGCGCGACCGCCTTGTCATTTGTTCTTGATGGCGTTGGCCTTGAGATGCGTGCTGTCGGTTTACAGGACCGTGCCGTCCACCAGGCCGTTGCCGGTCGCCTGCTCGACGATCCGGTCCAATATCTCCTGCGCTACCGTCGTGTTACCATAGCGCCGACGCCGGTTCTGCAACAGCGTCGAGGCATCGAAGACCCATCAGCCGCTGCCGCAAAAACCAGCGATAGGCGACGTTAACCTGAATCTCGCGGACCAACTGCCGCTCTGACCGCACCCCAAACAAATGGCGATTATTTACCTTATACAGCGGCGCCGTCAGCTCGTGAATGAAAGTGAAATCAATCACCGCGTCGATCTTGGCAGCACGTGATCCGCAGCAACCAGCTCTCCGTGCGTCACTATCTCAAGCGCCGCCTGCTCCGGTCCAGGCTTTCAGCATAGCCCACAGAATCACAAACCCCCAGCTAACGCCAGGGGTTTGTCAGCAGTCTGAAGCCGCTCCGGGGAGCGCCCCTCCTTCCTGCAGCCGGACGGTTTCGTGCGTGACCGACCGCGTGACGAAGCGATCAGCTCGTCTTGTCGCCAGCGGAGCTTGCGCTCGTGCTGCCGCTCTGGCTGCCGGTCGAGCCGGCTGCCGAGGACCCTGCCGCCGTGCCGGTGCGGGAGCTGCCGATGCCTCCGGTCGTGCTCGACGCACCCGTGCCGGCGCCGGTAGAACCAGGCGAAGACCACCCGGTCGACGCGTTGCTGGCGGCGGCATTCGTGTCGGCGGTATTACTGCCGGTACCTGAGGTGCCGTAGCGGTTCGAGGCGTTGTCCTGCACCCGCAGGTTGTTCTGCACGTGGCGCACGCCGGTGACGCTGTCTGCGACATCCTCGGCACGGCGCTTGGCGTCGCGGCTGTTTACGGTACCTTCCAGCGTGACTTCGCCGTCCTTCGCCGTGACCCGCACGTTCGTCGCATCGACACGCCAGTCATGCGTCAGCTTGTCGTTCACGTCCTCGCGAATGCGATCGTCCGACCGGGTGTAGTCGGACGGGCCACGGCCGCGATGGTCCTCTTCACGACGGCGGGCCGCATCCTCGTCACCGAACCAGCTGGCGATCTCGTCCCCGGCGCGTTGCAGGAAGCCGCGGCTCTCACCCTGCTGGCGCCATGAGTTGTAATCGTCGTCGCTGCCGCTGCGCGAGTTCGAACCGAACCAGTCGCCGCGCGAGAGACCATAGCTCGGACGGTAGGTGTCGCTCGGCTGCATGCCACCCGAAACGCCGCCGCGGTTGGCGTAGAAGTCACGACCGCCGAAGTCCTCGCTGGTGAAGCTGGAGTAGTCAGTGCCGTAGCTGCCGTCGTACGAGCCTCGATAACCGGCGCCACCGCCGCGCGAACCCGAATTGCCGCGCTGGTGGCGATAGTCGGCGTAGGATGGACCGTCTGCCTGGCTGCCGTAGGACTGGCCGCTGTAGCTGCCGCCTTTCTGGTCGCGGTAGCGCGGGTTGCGGCCCGGGCGACTGCTGTCGTGTCCGTAGCCACCTTGCGCGAACCGGCCCTGATCGTGACCCCAATCCGACGAGCGCTCTCCGAAGGCTGGCGAGTAGCCGCCGTAATCGCGGTCCTGCCAGGAACCACCTTGATTCCCGCGGTGACGCTGGCCGCCGCCCTGCCAGTCGCTGCTCTCGTCGCGCGGATCGCCATAATAGCGCCCGTCCGAGTTGCTGTGCCGGCTGCTGAACTCATCGCTGCGCTGGCGCTCGCCGCGATCCTCGTTGCCCCACGGGCTCTGCCTGCCGGACTGGCTGGTCTGGTTGTCGTCATGGTCCCAGCTGCCGCCTGCCTGACGCCCGGTGTCCGACCATTGGCTGGCCTGGCGCGGACTATCCCATGCGTCCTCGTTGCGATTGCCGCCCGATTGCTGGCCGCTGACGTTCTGATCACGTCGGTTCATCGGATGTCTCCTTGATCTTTTGAGCGTATCGCGGCGCCTCACCGGCAGGCACGAAGACGTGCCGGCCGTTTTTGCGTCCGATGTCATGAAAACCCCTGGCGAGGACTTTGCGATCCACTGCTGGGCGTGAAATAACGCGCATCCGTCGCGCGTGCGCTGCAGCGCAAGTAATTGTTACAATTGTATTTCGTTCGCAGGCGCAGCATGGATATCGCTCTCGCCTTGTCCTCAGCCCATTGGCGCGCCACTTGTATGACGATGGTGCATCCCGCTGGCATTCCTTCAGAAATCGAGGCCTGGTTCGGAACGCGAGGCTGGCGCGTGCGGCGCCATCAGCGCGAGATGCTCGAAGCCTCGGATGCGGGCCGGCATGCGCTGCTCGTCGCCGACACGGGTGCTGGCAAGACCCTGTCCGGCTTTCTGCCGACGCTGGCCGCCTTCTGCCCCTCGCGCGTCGAGGATGCCAAGGCGCCCGACGGCTTGCACACGCTCTACGTCTCGCCTCTCAAGGCGCTGGCCACCGATGTGCAGCGCAACCTCATCGCGCCGATCGAGGAGATGGGGCTGCCGATCCGTGTCGAGACGCGCAGCGGCGACACGCCGTCGGATCGCAAGGCGCGCCAGCGTGCCCGCCCGCCGCACGTGCTTTTGACCACCCCTGAATCGCTCTCGCTGCTGCTGAGCTACCCGGAGGCGCCTTCGCTGTTCGCCGGGCTGAAGCGCGTGGTCATCGACGAGGTGCATGCCTTCGCCACGGGCAAGCGCGGCGACTTGCTCGCGCTCGCGCTCTCCCGGCTGCAGGCGCTCGCGCCCGGGCTGGAGCGCGCGGCGCTTTCCGCCACGCTGGCCGACAACGACAGCTATCGCGGCTGGTTGGCGCCGTGGGGTGACATCGATTCGGTCGCGCTGGTCGAAGGCGAGCCGGGTGCCGAGCCGCAAGTCGAGATCCTGCTCCCGATCGAGGAGCGCATTCCGTGGAGCGGCCACGCCGCCACTTGGGCCATCCCGCAGCTGATCGAGGCGATCCGTGCCCACCGCACGACGCTGATCTTCACCAACACGCGCTTCCTTGCCGAATACATCTTCCAGGAATTGTGGAATGCCAACGAAGGCAACCTGCCTATCGGCATCCACCACGGCTCGCTCAGCCGCGAAGCGCGACGCAAGGTTGAAGCAGCGATGGCGGATGGGCGTCTGCGCGCGCTGGTATGCACCGCCAGTCTCGATCTCGGCATCGACTGGGGCGACATCGACCTCGTGGTGCAGATGGGAGCGCCCAAGGGCTCGTCGCGGCTGCTGCAGCGGATCGGTCGCGCCAACCACCGGCTCGATCAGGCCAGCGAGGCGCTGATTGTCCCCGGCAACCGCTTCGAGTTCCTGGAGGCTTTCGCAGCCCAGCAAGCCGTCGAGCAAGGCCAGCGCGACGGCGATCCGTTCCGCCCCGGTGGGCTCGACGTGCTCGCCCAGCACGTGATGGCAGTGGCGTGTGCCGGGCCGTTCGAGGAAGCCGCGCTGCTGGCCGAAGTACGCTCCAGCATGGCCTACGCCTGGGTCGACGAGGCGATCTGGGCGCGCGTGCTCGAATTCGTGGCGACCGGCGGCTACGCGCTCAAATCCTACGACCGCTTCCGCCGCATCGTGCGCGAAAAGGACGGCGCCGGTGACGGGGGAGGCGGCTGGCGATGGCGCCTCAGCCATCCCGAGCATGCGGCGCGCCATCGCCTCAACGCCGGCATCATCGTCGACACCGAGATGCTGGAAGTGCGTTTCCGCAACGGCAAGTCGCTCGGCAAGGTAGAGGAGGGCTTCGGCGCCAGCCTGGAGCCGGGCGACACATTCCGCTTCGCCGGCATGGACCTGGAGGTCGAAGCGCTCAAGGACCTCGAGCTGATCGTGCGCGCAGCCAAGCGCTCGGCGACGATCCCCAGCTACATGGGGCAGCGCATGCCCATCTCCACCCACCTTGCCGACCGCGTGCGCGAGATGCTCTCCGACCGGGCTGGCTGGGGTCGCTTCCCGGAGGACGTGCGCGAGTGGCTCGAAGTGCAGGACTGGCGCTCGCACTTGCCCGCGCCGGGGCGGTTGCTGGTGGAGAGCTTCCCCCACCGTAACCTCGCCTATACCAGCTACTACACGTTCGAGGGGTGGAACGCGAACCAGTCGCTGGGGATGCTGATCACGCGGCGCATGGAGGATCGTGGCCTCGGCCCGCTAGGCTTCGTCGCCACCGACTACACGCTGATCGTCTGGGGCCTGAAGCCTGTGGAGGACCCTGCCGCGCTGCTCTCGCCCGATATTCTTACGCACGAGTTCGTCGACTGGGTGCAACAGAGCTACCTGCTGCGCCGGGCTTTCCGCGAAGTGGCGGTGATCGCGGGGCTCGTCGAGCGCCAACAGCCCGGCAAGCGCAAGTCCGGCCGGCAAGTGACATTCTCCACCGACCTCATTTACGATGTGCTGCGCAAGTACGAGCCCGACCACTTGCTGATCGAGGCCGCCTGGGCCGATGCGCGCGCGCGCATGACCGACGTCGGCCGCGTCGCCGATGTCCTCGATCGCGCCGCGCGCGAGATCGACCACGTCTACCTCGACCGCATCAGCCCGCTCTCGGTGCCGGCACTGTCGATGATCGGTCGGGAGAACCTGCCGAGCGGCGCGGCCGACGACGACCTGCTGATCGAGGCGGAAAGCCTGGCCTCGCTGGCGATGCGGGTGGAGGCGACGGAAGAGGGGGAGTAGCAGGGAGACTTGTCGTCTCCATCCAAGGAAAAAGGGGCCGAAGCCTTGCGGCGCCGACCCCTCCCCGATCCCGTGTCTCGGGTCGCCCCGGACTGCGAGTGATTGGAACGCTTACCTCGCAGCGTTGACGTCGTCCGTCGTCACCGGCGTGATCTTGATCTCGACGCGGCGGTTGAGGGCGCGACCCTCGGGCGTGGTGTTGTCCGCCACCGGGTAGTTCTCGCCCATGCCCTGCGTCTGGACGCGCGCGGAGGAAACGCCGCGGCTGCTCAGATAACGCGCGACCGAATCGGCACGGCGCTTCGACAAGTCCATGTTGTAGGCTTCCGAACCCGTCGAATCGGTGTGGCCGTACACGTCGATCAGACTATTCGGATACTGGATCATCGACTGGGCGACCTTGTCCAGGCTCGCCTGGAACGTCGGGCTGATCGCGGTGGAATCGACCGCGAAGGTCACATCGGGCAGGTTGACGAGGATGCCGTCACCTTCCTCGCGCACGTCGATGCCCGAGCCGGCGGTCTGCTCCTTGAGCTCCTTGATCTGCTTGTCCATCTGATAGCCGACGACGCCGCCGGCGACACCGCCGATGCCGGCGCCGACGATGCGTGCGGTCTTGCCGCCGATGACGCTACCGAGCAGATAGCCGAGACCGGCACCGCCGAGGCCGCCGAGCGCGGTGCGCGAAACCTTGCGTTCGCCAGTGTTGGGATCGGTGACGCAGGCCGAGACGCTGACGAGCGCCAGGACCGCAGCTGCCGATGTAATGAGGCGCGACTTTTTCATGATTATTGGCCTTTCCTCCGGTGTGCCGCCTTATGTTGGCTGGCGGCGCTTGTGTGCAATTGTGCGAATGAACGGCGAGTTGATGCTGCGGAGAACTCCTGATCGCGCCGGGCGTTCCCTCGACCGTTCACAGTGGCTACCGAGGTCGCGGCGCGCTTTCCGCAACGCGCCGCTTCGCCTTGCCGCCAATCTCTGCTAGCGCATGCCCATCGTGACGCCCTTCCCCTGGACCGACCTCTTCATCATCGCCGGCCTCATCCTGCTGAACGGCCTGTTCTCCATGTCGGAACTGGCGATCGTCTCCGCGCGCTCGGCGCGGCTGCGGGTCTCGGCAGACAAGGGCAGCCGCGCCGCGCAGACCGCGCTGGACTTGGCCGCGGACCCAGGTCGCTTTCTGAGCACGGTCCAGATCGGCATCACGCTCATCGGCATCATCGCCGGCGCCTATTCGGGCGCCAGCCTGGGTGGCCCAGTAGGCGAGCGGCTCGCCGCGCTGGGCCTGCCGCAGCGGTTCGCGCCGGAGGCCGGCTTCACCCTGGTGATCATCGCCACCACGTACTTCAGTCTGGTGGTGGGCGAACTCGTGCCCAAGCAGCTGGCCCTGCGCATGGCCGAGCCGGTCGCGCTGGTCATGGCGCGGCCGATGGCGATCATGGCGCGCGTGATGGCGCCGTTCGTGTGGCTGCTCGACGAATCTTCGGGCGTGATCCTGCGCCTGTTCTCGATCCGCAGCGGCAACAACGAGCAGCTCACCGCCGAGGAACTGCACATGATCTTCGCCGAAGCGACGCGCTCGGGCGTGATCGAGGAGGAGGAGCGGGCGATGATGGCCGGCGTCATGCGCCTTGCCGATCGTCCGGTGCGCGAGCTGATGACGCCGCGCAAGCAGATCGACTGGATCGACGTCGACGCCGACGAAGCGGCGCTGCGGGCCAAGATCGATGCTTCTCCGCACTCGCTCTTGCCAGTTGCCGAGGAAGGCGCGCCGGACAACGTGGTGGGCATTCTCAAGGTCAAGGAAGCGCTGGCGGCGATGGTCGCCGGCCGGACCGTGGTGATCCGCGACATGATGCGCCGGGCCGAGATCATCCCGGACCAGCTCGACGCCATGGACGCGCTGCGCCGGCTGCAGACCGCCGAAGTCGCGATGGCGCTGGTCCACGACGAGTACGGCCACCTGGAAGGGCTGGTAACGCCCTCGGACGTACTTTCCGCGTTGGCCGGTACCTTCGTCGCTCATCAGGACGAGGGCGACGAGCCGATGGTGGTCGAGCGCGAGGACCGCTCGCTGCTGGTGTCGGGGCTCATGCCCGCGGATGCGCTGGCCGACCGGCTGGAGATCACGCTTCCTGAAGACCGCGAATATGCCACGGCCGCAGGGCTGGTGATGGCGGTGCTCAAGAAGGTTCCGCGCGAAGGCGAACACTTCGCCGAGCAGGGCTGGCGCTTCGAGGTGGTCGACATGGACGGACTCAGGATCGACAAGATCCTGGTGTCGCGCCTGGACGAAGAGGCCTCTGATGACGGCGTGGCGGGCGACGGCTGACGGGTCCGCCTCCCGGAACCACGCGAGGTCGACCTCCTGTAACGCAAAAAGCCGGGCTTTCGCCCGGCCTTTCACATGGTCCAGAAGCTGAGCTCAGCCGGCGGTGGCGACTGCCGTCTGGGCGTCGCGGCCATCGCCTTCCGGGGCGGCGAGGATCGCGCGGGTGATCTGGCCCTTGGCGACGGTGTAGGTTCCCGGATCGCCCACGGTCGAGCGGATCGCCGGGTCGGAGGTGCCGGCAAGTCCGAGAGTCGTCTTTTCGATGTCCGAGCGCGCCTGGGGGCCGCCGAACAGCGCGTCGAGCGTCTGTTGCTGCAGGTTCTCGTCAGCCGGGCGCGGCTGCCCTTGCTTGGGTGGCGTCAGCGCGAAGTCTGGCGGAACCACCAGCGGCGACTGGCGCTGCACCGCGAACTCGTCCGGGCGGCTGCGGTTGAACAGGCCGGTGCTGCCGCAGGCCGAGAGCATGACCGCGCCGGCGGACACGAGAAGGAGGGCACCGGTTTTCTTCATGGGCATCGCTAGTCAAATCTCCGGGGCGGGGTCCGCCGCTGCTACGGGCTTTTCGCGCGAAAGCAGGGAACGGGCAAGGATTATCAGGACGCCGACGGTGATCGCGGCATCGGCGAGGTTGAAGATCAGGAACGGGCGAAACTCGCCGATGTGCAGGTCGGCATAGTCCACCACGTAACCGCGCAAGTAGCGGTCGAGGATATTGCCGGCAGCCCCACCGAGCACCATCCCGAGCGCGGCGATGTCGGGCAGCTTGCGCTCGCGCAGCAGCCAGGCCAGCACGAACAGCGCGATCGCGCCGGTCATCGCTACCAGCGCCCAGCGTCCCTCGGGCGAGCCGGCGGTGAACAGCCCCAGCGACACGCCGTAGTTCTGCATCCAAGTCAGGTTGAAGAACGGCAGGATGACGATCTGGCCGACGCTCTGCAGGTGCAGGCCGAACATCACCCAGCTCTTGATCGCCTGGTCGAGCCCGAACACCACGAGCGCGAGCAGCAGCCCGAAACCGCGGTTGCGCCAGGCTGCACCGTCGCTCACGAGACCGCGTCCATATCCGCGACGACATCCGCGCAGCGGCCGCACAGGGCGCCGTCCTCGACCACGTCGGGCAGGTGACGCCAGCAGCGGCCGCACTTGGCATCGTGGGAGGGAGTTACAGTCACTCCGTCGCCATCGCCGCGTGTCACCGAACCGGTGATGAACAGCTCGGCAAGGTCACCACCGGGCGCGCTTGCCGGCACCGTCACTTCGGCGGCCAAGCTGGAGCCGATTACCTTCTCGCGCCGCAGCGGCTCGATCGCTTCGGTCACCGTTGCGCGCAGCGCCCGCAGCGCTGCCCAGCGATCTAGGTCGGCCTCGGCCGCCGGCACTTTGGGCCAGGTCAGCAGGTGGACGCTTTCGCTGCCGGGATAGCGGCTCTGCCAGGTTTCCTCGGCGGTGAACACGATCACCGGCGCGGCGTAGCGCACCAGCGCGTGGAACAGCACGTCGAGCACGGTGCGATAGGCGCGGCGCTTCGGGTCCGATGGCGCATCGCAGTAGAGGCAGTCCTTGCGGATATCGAAGAAGAAGGCGGACAGGTCCTCGTTGCAGAAATCGAGCAACGCGCGGGTGTAGGTGTTGAAGTCGAAGGCATCGACTGCGGTGCGCAAGGTGGCATCGAGCTGCCCCAGCAGCGCCAGCACGTAGCGCTCCAGCTCGGGCATTTGCGCCACGTCCGCAACCCGCTCGGCCTCGTCGAAGCCGTCGAGCGCGCCCAGCAGGTAGCGCAGCGTGTTGCGCAGCTTTCGGTACTGGTCGGCCACGCCCTTGAGGATCTCGTCGCCGATGCGGTGGTCCTCGGTGTAGTCGACCGAGAGCGCCCATAGGCGGATGATGTCGGCGCCGTTGGTCTCCATCACCTTCAGCGGGCTGATGGTATTGCCGAGCGACTTCGACATCTTGAGGCCCTTGGCATCCATCGTGAAGCCGTGGGTCAGCACCGCCTTGTAGGGCGCGTGGCCGCGCGTGGCGCAGCTTTCCAGCAGCGAGGACTGGAACCAGCCGCGATGCTGGTCCGAGCCTTCGAGGTAGAGATCGGCCCTGGGGCCGGTGTAGCCCTCAGGACGCAGCAGGTCGGGCCAACGTCCGCTCTCGAGCACGAAGGCGTGGGTGGAGCCCGAATCGAACCAGACGTCGAGAATGTCGGTGACGCGCTCGTAGTCCTCGATGCTGTAGTCGTTGCCGAGCAGCTGCTGCGCCGCCTCGTCCGACCATGCGTCGACCCCGCGTGCGAGGATGGCGGCCTTGATCCGCGCGTTCACCGCCGGATCGACCAGGTACTCGCCGCTCTTGCGGTGCACGAACAGCGTGATCGGCACGCCCCAGGCGCGCTGGCGGCTGAGCACCCAGTCGGGCCGCCCCTCAACCATCGCGCCGATGCGGTTGCGGCCCTTCTCGGGCACGAACCGCGTGGCGGCGATGGCGGCGAGCGCGGTTTCGCGCAGGGTGGAGCGGTCGATTGGCCGATCCATCGGCACGAACCATTGCGGCGTGCAGCGATAGATCACCTTGGCCTTCGAGCGCCACGAATGCGGGTAGCTGTGCTTGTAGTCCGCGCTCGCCGCCAGCAGCCCGCCCCCTGTTTTGGCGGCGGCGCGCAGGTCCGAGCAGATCGGGCCGTCGGGAGCGTTGAACTTGGGGTTGATGACGCTGCCCTGGCTACCGAGCCAGGGCCAGTCCTCGCGGTACTTGCCGTCCGCCTCGACCGCGAACTTGGGGCCGATGCCGTGGGCCTTGCACAAGTCGAAGTCGTCCTCGCCGTGATCGGGCGCCATGTGGACGAGGCCGGTGCCGCTGTCGGTGGTGACGAAGTCGCCGGGCAACAGCGGACGCGGCTCGGCAAAGAACCCGCCGAGGTGGTGCATCGGGTGTTGGACCGCCGCGTGGTCGAAAGCGCCTTTCGCAAGAGGTTGCTCGGCTTCGATCGGCAGGCCGATGCGCTTGGCAAATTCACCCAGGAGCTTGTTGGCCACGACGAAGCGTCGTCCGCCCGCCTCGATCTCCGAATAATCCACGTCCGGCCCGTAGGCGAGCGCTTGATTGACCGGGATGGTCCACGGCGTGGTCGTCCAGATCACGGCGTGGGCCCCGACGAGATGCTGAGCATTAGGCGCAGCCACAATCTCGAACGCCACGTCGATCTGGGTCGAGACGATGTCCTCGTATTCGACCTCGGCCTCGGCCAGCGCGGTCTTTTCCACCGGGCTCCACATCACCGGCTTGGCGCCGCGGTAGAGTTGGCCGGTTTCGGCGAACTTCAGCAGCTCGCCGACGATCGTCGCTTCCGCTTGGAAGTCCATCGTCAGGTACGGGTTGTCCCAGTCGCCGTTGACGCCGAGGCGCTTGAGCTGCTCGCGCTGCACGTTGACCCAGTTCTGGGCGTAGGCGCGGCATTCGGCACGGAATTCTTGCGGGGGGACTTCGTCCTTGTTCTTCTTCTTCTTGCGGTATTCCTCCTCGACCTTCCACTCGATCGGCAGGCCGTGGCAGTCCCAGCCGGGCACATAGGGCGCGTCCTTGCCCAGCAGCGTCTGGGTACGCACCACCATGTCTTTGAGGATGTGGTTGAGCGCGTGGCCGATGTGCATGTCGCCATTGGCGTAGGGCGGGCCGTCGTGGAGGATGAACTTCTCCGCGCCGCGACGCGCATCGCGCGTCTTCGCGTAGATGTCCTCGGCCTGCCAGCGCGCCAGGATGCCCGGCTCCTTCTGCGGGAGCCCGGCCTTCATGGGGAAATCGGTCTTCGGCAGGAAGACGGTGCTGCGGTAGTCTCGGCTCTCGGTCATGACCGGCCGCCACTAGAGCAAATGCGGCGGGGTTGGAAGGGGACGACTAGCCCAGCAGCGCTCTTGCCCGCTCGCAGTCGGCGGCGATCTGCGCGGTGAGCGCATCGAGCGTGTCGTACTTCGCCTCGGGCCGCAGGAAGTGGCGGAAGGCGACCTCGATCTCCCGGCCGTAGATGTCCTCGGCAAAGTCGAAGAAGTGCGGTTCGAGCAGCTCCTTGGGCGGATCGAAGCTGGGGCGCACGCCGATGTTCGCCGCGCCCTTGAGCGCGCGGCCGTCGGGCAGGCGGGCGGTGACGGCATAGATGCCATAGCGCGGGCGCAGGTAGGGGCCCATGTCGAGGTTGGCGGTGGGAAAGCCGATGGTCCGGCCCAGCTTGTCGCCGTGCTGGACTGTCGAGCGCACCGCGAAGGGTCGGGTGAGCAGGCGGCTTGCGGTTTCGCAGTCGCCGCTTTTCAGCGCGGCGCGGATGCGGCTGGAGGAAACGGTGCCGCCCGCGTCGCTGACCGGCCCGACCGTGCGCGCCTCCAGCCCATGCGGGGCGCCGATCTCGCGCAGGACTTGCGGGTTGCCGCTGCGGCCCTTGCCGAAGGTGAAGTCCTCGCCGGTGATGACCCCGGCGGCGCCCAGGTGGCGCACCAGCATCGCCTCGATCCACTCGACGGCCGGCATCGCGGCCATCGCCGCGTCGAAGTTGAACACCAGCATAGCATCGGCGCCGGCGGCGGCGAACAGGTCCTGCCGCTGGTCGAGGTTGGTGAGGCGGAACGGCTCGGCCTCGGGGCGAAACAGCCGCATCGGGTGCGGGTCGAAGGTGGCGACGATCGCCGGGCGCCCGGCGGCACGGGCCAGCCGGATCGCCTCGCCGACGACCGCCTGGTGGCCTTGGTGAAAGCCGTCGAAGTTGCCGAGCGCCAACACGCCATGGCGGAAGGCATCGGGAATGGCTTGGCGGCTGTCGAGGCGAATCATGGCAGGCGAATCATGGTCGCAGCGCCTATAGGTCGCGGCGCAGCGTCACGAAAGCATAGGCCGGGCGTCCGTCGAGGGCCGGGTGCTCCTCGCGGGCGATCTCGCGCCATTCGGTGCCGAGCGGGGGCATTATGGTGTCGCCCGGGTAGTCGGCGTGGATCTCGGTGATCTCGGCCAAGGTGGCGTGGGGCAGGAACAGCGCGTTGATCTCGGCGCCACCGATGACTGCGACATCGCCGTCCCCGGTCAGCTCCAGCGCGTCCTCCACCGAATGCGCGACCTCGGCGCCATCTGCCCGCCATGTGCGATCGCGAGTGAGCACGATATGGCGGCGGCCGGGAAGGGGCGCGGGGAAGCTCTCGAAGGTCTTGCGGCCCATGATCATGGGTTTGCCCGCCCCATCGGCTCCCATGGTCAGCGCCTTGAAGCGCTTCAGGTCGGCCGGAAGCCGCCACGGCAGCGCGCCGTCGCGGCCGATCACGCCATTGGCCGCCCGCGCGGTGATGATGACGATCTCCTGCGCCATGGCTCGCCCTCTCAGACCAGCGTCAGCCGGGTGACGTGGCCCATCTTGCGCCCGGGTCGCGCGGCCGCCTTGCCGTAAAGGTGCAGGTGGTTGGCCGGGTCCGCCAGGATCGCAGGCCAATCGTGCGCCTCGTCGCCGATGAGGTTGCGCATGACCACGCCCTTGGCGGCCAGGCCCGTGCCGCCTAGCGGCAGGCCGCAGATCGCGCGCACGTGGTTTTCGAACTGGCTGGTGACCGCGCCCTCGATCGTCCAGTGGCCCGAGTTGTGCACGCGAGGCGCCATCTCGTTGAACACTGGGCCGGCATGGGTAGCGAAGAACTCCAGCGTCAGCACGCCCACATAGTCGAGCGCGGCCGCGACCTTGCCGGCGAGCGCGCGGGCGGCGGGCACCTGCTCGAGCACCGCGGTGGGCGCGGGAAGGGTGCTGGTGGCGAGGATGCCGCTCTCGTGCACATTGTGGGCGCTGTCGAAGAAGCGGATGTCGCCATCGCCGCCGCGGCACAGGATCACCGAGAACTCGGCTTCGAAGGTGACGAAGCCCTCGTAGATCAACGGGGTGGCGGGCAGTTCGAGGCCCTCGGCATCGGCGGGCGCCATGATCCGCCACTGGCCCTTGCCGTCGTAGCCATCGCGCCGGGTCTTGAGGATGCCGGGGGTGCCGATCTCGGCGATGGCAGCGGCCAAGTCGCCGGCGCTGTCGACCGGCGCGAAGGGGGCGGGCGTGCCGCCGAGATCGGCGACGAAGCGCTTCTCGGACAGGCGGTCCTGCGCCGTCTCCAGCGCGCGGGCGTGGGCCAGCAGCGGCGTGCCGCCCAGCGCAGCGAGCGGGGCGACGGGGACGTTCTCGAACTCGTAGGTGACGACCGCGCAATCTGCGGCGAAGCGCGCCATCGCCGCGGCATCGTCCCAGGCGGCGCAAGTGAACTGGGCGCAGACGTCAGCCGCGATCGAGTCCGGCTCGGGCGCGTAGACGTGGCAGCGGTAGCCCAGCTGCGCCGCGGCGATCGCGATCATGCGCCCAAGCTGGCCGCCGCCGAGGATACCGATCGTTTCGCCGGGAGGGATCATGCCGCCTTGTCGCCTAGCTTGAAGGTCGCTCGGCAACGGATTCGGTCTGCGCCGCGCGGAATTCCTGCAGCCGCTGCGAGAGCGCTGCGTCGTTGGTTGCGAGGATCGCAGCCGCGAGCAGGCCGGCGTTGGCCGCGCCTGCCTCGCCGATCGCCAGCGTGCCTACCGGGATGCCGGCGGGCATCTGCACGATCGAGAGCAGGCTGTCCTTGCCCGACAGCGCCTTGGACTGCACCGGGACGCCCAGCACCGGCAAGTGCGTCATCGCCGCGACCATGCCCGGCAGGTGGGCCGCGCCGCCGGCACCGGCGATGATGACCTTGAAGCCCTCCGCCGCCGCGCCCGTGGCGAATGCCACCAGCCGCGCCGGCGTGCGGTGGGCCGAGACGATGCGCGCATCGTAGGTCACGCCCAGCCCGTCGAGCATCTCGGCGGCGCGCTTCATCGTTGGCCAGTCGGACTGGCTGCCCATCACGATCGCGACGAGAGGGGCGCCCCCGTCCACTGTTCAGCGCTCCGAGAGGTAATAGCGGTCGAGTACCGCCAAGTCGTCGGCAAGGTCATAGACGATCGGCTGGCCGGTCGGGATTTCCAGCCCCGTGATCTCCTCGTCGGAGATGCCCGACAGGTGCTTCACCAGCGCGCGCAGCGAATTGCCGTGCGCCGCGACCAGCACGGTCGAGCCGGCCTTGAGGTGCGGCACGATGGTGCCCTCGTAGTAGGGCAGCACGCGGGCGATGGTGTCCTTGAGGCTCTCGGTCTGCGGCACCGCGATACCGGCGTAGCGCGGATCGGACGAGAGGTCGAACTCGCTGCCGATCTCCAGCACGGGCGGCGGCGTATCGAAGCTGCGGCGCCAGATCTTGACCTGCTCGTCGCCGTGCTTGGCCGCGGTCTGCGCCTTGTCGAGCCCGGTAAGGCCACCGTAATGCCGCTCGTTGAGGCGCCAGTCCTTGGTCTCGGGCACCCATAGCACGCCGGCGGCTTCGAGCGCGAAGTGCAGCGTCTTGATCGCCCGGGTCTGCACCGAGGTGAATGCGACGTCGGGCAGCATGCCCTTGTCCTTCAGCAGCGCGCCGGCGGCACGGGCCTCGGCCTCGCCCTTTTCGGTCACGTCGACGTCCCACCAGCCGGTGAAACGGTTTTCCAGGTTCCACTGGCTCTGGCCGTGACGAAGCAGGATCAGGCGGGGCAAGGCGGCACTCCCTTTCTGGCGCGGCCTCGACGGGCGCGCGCTGGCGTCTACCGGCGCAGCCCCTAGCTTTCCGGCGGCGATTTGGGAAGGGCAGGCGCAGCGATATCGCCAGCCGGCGACGCGGCAGCGGCCTCATCACCGGATTCGCCGGTCGAGAGCGCGCGCGCCTGCGCCTTGCGGCGGCGCAGGTTCTCGCGCAGCTTGGCGGCCAGGCGGTCCTCGCGGTTTGGCTTGTCGCCGGGCGGGTTCGGTGCGGGCATGGCAAGCCTCCTGCCGTCCTGCGCCGCGGGACGCAAGCCGCGCTTGACATAGCGGCCTCGCGCGGACAATAGCGCGCCCCTGCCCGGACGCCTCGTGCGGCCGCCGGCGCTGCTGTAGCTCAGTGGTAGAGCGCACCCTTGGTAAGGGTGAGGTCGGGAGTTCAATCCTCCCCAGCAGCACCATTCCCCATCATCGCCGAGTGTCCCGCATCGAAGCGATCGCGCGCTCACATCGCCGATTGCGACGTGCTGCACTTGCGATATAGCTGTGTGGCGATGGGGAAGCACTCGAATCGGATAACGCTCGGCGCGCTGGCGCTGGTCGGCCTCATGGCCGGCGGGGCAGCGCGCGCCGACGTGATGCAGATCGGCGCATCTGGAGCCGAATGGGTCACCGGCGGACCGGCTGGTTTCGTAGCTGAGAGCGGTGTGGCGGGGGATGTCAGCGCGGATACGCAGTCCGGCGTCGGGTTCGTCGGCGCAGCGGCTCCACCCGTCGCGGACCCCGTGGCCGCCGATCTCGCCGAGGCGCCCGTCGCGCTTCAGTCCATTACCCAGGTGCTCGGCGCCGCGGGACCGGCCCGCTGGCGCGAGCGCGTAGCCGCGCTGGCGGCGAAGTACGACATCAGCCCGGCCTTGCTGGAAGCGGTCGTCTGGCAGGAAAGTCGCTGGAACGAGCTTGCCATGTCCCGCGTCGGCGCGCGCGGCCTTGCTCAGCTGATGCCCGGCACCGCGGCGCAGATGGGGGTCAACGCGGCCGACCCCCTGGCGAACCTGGAAGGCGGCGCGCGTTACTTGCGGTTGCAGCTCGACGCCTTTCATGGCGATGTCGAGAAGGCGCTGGCCGCCTACAACGCCGGTCCGGCGCGGGTCGCCGCTGCCGGCGGCATTCCCAACATCCGCGAGACTCGGGCCTACGTCGCCTCGATCATGGCGAGGCTGACGAACCAGGTCCGGCAATAGGGGGTCAGGCCCTCGCACCCACGTGGTGCAGGGGCCAGACGCTCAGCCCAACAGCTTCTTGGCGATCGCGCGGATTTCCTCGCCCATGTCGGGACGGTCGAGCGCGATCGCGAGCGTCGCTTCCACGAAGCCGACCTTGGAGCCGCAATCGAACCGACGCCCGGCGAAAGTCACGGCGTGGAACGGCTGCTGGCCGATCAGCTTGGCCATCGAATCGGTCAGCTGAATTTCGCCGCCCGCGCCTTTGCCCTGGGTTTCGAGCAGGCCCATTATTTCGGGCTGCAGGATGTAGCGGCCCGATACGATCTTGTTCGATGGCGCCTCGTCCACCTTCGGCTTCTCGACCAGGCCCTTGACCTCGGTCAGCGCGCCGTTCTCGGCGCCGGGCGCGATCACGCCGTAGCTGGAGACTTCCTCCATCGGCACTTCGAGCACCGAGACGAGGTTGCCGCCCACTTCGTTGTAGGCCTCTACCATCTGCGCCATGCAGCCGGGCGAGCCGTACATCAGCTCGTCGGGCAGGAAGATCGCGAAGGGCTCGTCGCCGATCACGGCGCGCGCGCACCACACGGCATGGCCCAGTCCGAGCGGCACCTGCTGGCGCACGGTGACGAGGTTGCCCGGCTGGATGCGCGTGGGATCGAGCGGCTCGAGGCTCTTGCCGCGCCCCGTCATCGTCGCCTCCAGCTCGTAGGCGGTGTCGAAGTGCTCGACGATCGCGGTCTTGCCGCGGCCGGTGACGAACACGAACTCCTCGATTCCGGCCTCGCGCGCCTCGTCCACCGCGTATTGGATCAGCGGCCGGTCGACCACCGGCAGCAGCTCCTTGGGGATCGCCTTGGTTGCCGGAAGGAAGCGGGTGCCGAGACCCGCGACGGGGAAGACGGCCTTGCGGACGGGCTTGCGGAAAGGATTGTCGCTCATGGACGGATGCATTTGCCTCGCTTGTGTTGCAACGCGGTTAAAGCGGCTCGACGGCGCGCATGCAACCGTCGCTTGATCAACTAACGGCAGCTGTCACCGAACCGCTTGTGCGCAGCGGCCCGCCTGCCCGCCCGTTGCCCCTGCGGCGTTTCCCGCTAAAGGGGTTCGGATGGACAAGATCATCATCGAAGGCGGCAAGCGCCTGTCGGGCACCATCACCGTCTCGGGCGCCAAGAATGCCGCACTTACCCTGCTGCCTTGCGCGCTGCTCACCGACGAGCCGCTGACGCTGCGCAACCTGCCGCGGCTGGCCGATATCGATGGTTTCCAGCACTTGATGAACCAGTTTGGCGTGTCGACCATGATCGCCGGCAGCAGGCCGGAGGACTTCGGCCGGGTGATGACGTTGCAGGCCACGCGCATCACCAGCTCGGTCGCGCCCTATGACCTGGTGCGCAAGATGCGCGCGTCGATACTGGTGCTGGCGCCGATGCTCGCGCGCATGGGCGAGGCGACCGTCTCGCTGCCCGGCGGCTGCGCCATCGGCAACCGCCCGATCGATCTGCACCTCAAGGCGCTTGAAGCGCTCGGCGCGCAGATCGAGCTTGCCGCCGGCTACGTCAAGGCGATCGCGCCCGACGGCGGTTTGCCGGGCGGACGCTACTCGTTTCCGGTGGTCTCGGTGGGCGCGACCGAGAACGCGCTGATGGCCGCGGTGCTGTGCAAGGGCAAGTCGACCCTCCACAACGCCGCGCGCGAGCCCGAGATTGTCGACCTGTGCCGCCTGCTGGTGGCGATGGGCGCACAGATCGAGGGGATCGGTTCCTCGGATATCACAGTCCACGGCGTCGATCGTCTGCACGGCGCCACCTACATGGTCATGCCCGACCGCATCGAGGCAGGCTCCTACGCCTGCGCCGCGGCGATCACCGGCGGCGAGGTGATACTGAAGGGCGCACGGATCGAGGAGATGGAAGCGACCGTCCAGGCGCTGCGCGACGCCGGCGTCCACGTGGAGCCCACCACCGACGGCCTGCGCGTCGCTGCCGACGGCAAGCTGCGCCCCGTCACGCTCTCGACTGCCCCCTACCCGGGTTTCGCCACCGACATGCAGGCGCAGCTCATGGCGCTGCTGTGCCTCGCCGACGGGTCGAGCGTGCTGACCGAGACGATCTTCGAGAACCGCTACATGCACGTGCCCGAATTGAACCGCATGGGCGCGCGGATCGAGACCAAAGGCCGCACTGCGATCGTCCACGGCGTTTCCGGCCTGACCGGCGCCGACGTGATGGCGACTGACCTGCGCGCCTCGATGAGCCTGGTGATCGCCGGCCTAGCCGCGCAAGGCCAGACCAGCGTCCACCGCCTCTACCACCTCGATCGCGGTTACGAACGGCTGGAGGAGAAGCTCGCGCTCGTCGGCGCGCAGATCGAACGGGTCGGCGGGGACTAGGCCGGCGCAAACCTGCGTCGGCAACCCTGCGCGTTCTGTCGCGTTCTCCCCTCGCAACCCATAGAGGGAGACAAGACATGGGCCTGTTCAAAATGGCGGCCGCAGGCGCGGTCGGATACGCGCTGTACAAGTACGCGACGAAGAACGAGAACACCGGGGCGCTCGCCGGCAACGGCAACTTCTCGCAAGTACGGGACTCTGGCCCCGAGCACATGACCACGCCGCCGCAAAAGTGGTCGAAGACCGACGAGGCGATCGACGAGAGCTTCCCGGCCAGCGATCCGCCGTCGACTTACTGATCCCACGCGATGCTTCGCTGAAGGCGGTGGCGCTCCGGCGCCGCCGCTTGTCGCGTGTTCGGACGGCATTTCGCCGATCATTCTCGCAGCCGGCTCGCGAGCCAGACACGGATTGCGCCGGCGAGGCCGGGCGGGGTTTCCGCCTCCAGCCGCTCGGCATCGATGCGGGCCACCAGTGCGTTGAGCGGCAGGCCCTCTGCTTCGGCATGCGCGCGCAGCCACTCCCAGAAGACCGGCTCCAGGCTGACCGAGGTCTTGTGCCCGGCGATCTCGACCGACCGCTTGACGGGAGGATGATAGGGCGTCGCCATCGCAGCCTCTGTACAGCCTTCTCAGCGGCTGCGGAACCAAACTCGACGTGGGGCCTTGTACCCGCCGCATGACCCAGATCGACGCCCGCGGCGAGCGGCCCTGGTGGGAAACGGGGGCCATCTACCAGATCTACCCGCGCTCGTTCCAGGATTCGGACGGGGACGGGGTGGGCGATCTTGCCGGCATCGAGGTGCGGCTGGACTATCTTGTAGACCTCGGCATCGATGCCATCTGGATCTCGCCGGTCTTCCCCTCGCCGATGGCCGACTTCGGCTACGACGTGGCCGATTACTGCGACATCGAGCCGATGTTCGGCGATCTGGCCGCCTTCGACCGGCTGCTGGCGGCGGTTCACGCGCGCGGGCTGAAGCTGCTGCTGGACTTCGTGCCGAACCACACCTCCGACCAGCACCCCTGGTTCCTCGAGAGCCGTGCCTCGCGCGACAATCCCAAGCGTGACTGGTACATCTGGCGCGACGCGGCGCCCGGTGGCGGTCCGCCCAACAACTGGGTCAGCGACTTCGGCGGCTCGTCGTGGGAGTGGGACGAGGCCACCGGGCAGTACTACCTGCACGCCTTCCTCAAGGAACAGGCGGACCTCAACTGGCGCAACCCCGAGGTGCGCGCAGCGATGAGCCAGGTGCTGCGCTTCTGGCTGGACCGGGGCGTCGACGGCTTCCGGATCGACGTGCTGTGGCACATCGTCAAGCACGCGGCCTTTCCCGACAACCCGCTCAACCCAGACTGGGCGCCCGGCATCAACGAGCGCGACCGGGTGTTCCAGGTCCACTCCACCGACCAGCCCGAGGCGCACGCGATCTCGGCCGACATGCGCGCGTTGGCCGACAGCTACGGCGCGCGGGTTCTGATCGGCGAAATCTTCCTGCCCAACGAGCGCCATGCCCGGTGGTACGGCACGCCCGAGCGGCCCCAGGTGCACTTGCCGTTCAACTTCCAGTTGATCGAAAGCGAGTGGAACGCGGCGACGCTGCGGCATGTCATTGCCAATTACGAGGCCTCGCTGCCGGCGTTCGGCTGGCCCAACTGGGTGATCGGCAGCCACGACGCACCGCGTATCGCCGCGCGCATCGGCGAAGCGCAGGCGCGGGTCGCGACGATGCTGCTGCTCAGCTTGCGCGGCACGCCCACACTCTACCAGGGTGACGAGCTGGGCATCGGCAAGGTCGACATCCCGCGCGAGCGGATGCGCGATCCGCAGTTCTTCCGCCAGCCGCTGGCCGACGTCGGCCGCGACCGCTCGCGCACGCCGATGCCGTGGGATGGGTCCGCCCATGCCGGTTTCAGCACTGTCGAGCCGTGGCTTCCGCTCAACTCCGACTGGCCGACCCGCAATGTCGCCGCGCAGGCGAGCGATCCCGGCTCGATGCTGGCGCTCACCCGCGCGTTGCTGGCCTTGCGCCGATCGAGCGCCGCGCTGAGCCAGGGCGCGATCGAGCTGGTCGAGAGCGACGAGGACGTCGTGTCCTACCGCAGGGTTCATGGGGACGAGGAGGTGCTGGTGGTTCTGAACATGGGTGATCGAAAACGCAGCTATGCCGTGCCGCCGGGCCGACGTGCCGAGGCTGTGCTGGCGTCCACGCTGGAGATCGGCGAGATCGACGGCACTGTCAGGGCCGACGAAGGCCTCGTGCTGCGCCTGGCGCGGGAGGGCTGAGCATGCGCATCGCCATGCTCGCGCCGATCGCCTGGCGCACGCCGCCACGCCATTATGGCCCTTGGGAGCTCGTCACCAGCCTTCTGACCGAGGCGCTCGTCGCACGCGGGGTAGACGTGACTCTGTTCGCGACGCTCGACAGCAAGACCTCCGGCCGGCTCGACGGTGTGGTGCCCGCGCCCTACGGCGAGGACCCGGCGATCGACGCCAAGGTGTGGGAATTTCGCCACCTGTCGCACATGTTCGCGCAGGCCGACCGTTTCGACGTGATCCACAACCAGGCGGATTTTCCCGCGCACGCCTTTTCTCGGCTGGTGCGCACGCCGATGGTGACGACCATCCACGGCTTCTCGTCCGAGCGCATCATGCCGATGTACGAGCCGTTCCAGGATCGCGTGCACTACGTCGCGATCAGCGAGGCGGACCGGCATCCCAGGCTGCGCTACGCTGCCACGATCCACCACGGCATCGACATGGCCGAGTTCCCGTTCGACCCGATCGGCAGCGAGGACCTGCTGTTCTTCGGGCGCATCCACCCAGACAAGGGCGCGATGGAAGCGCTCGACCTCGCCGCCACGGCGGGCAAGGCGCTTAATATGTACGGCATCGTTCAGGACGAGGGCTATTTCGAACGCGACGTGAAGCCCCGGCTTGGCGACCGCGCGCAGTTCCATGGCCCGGCCGGCGGCGCGCAGCGGCTGCAGGCGCTTGGCCGCGCCAAGGCGCTGCTCCACCTGATCAACTTCGACGAGCCGTTCGGGCTGTCGGTGATCGAGGCGATGGCTTGCGGCACCCCGGTGATCGCCACCCGCCGCGGCTCGATGCCCGAGCTGATCGAGCACGGCGTGAACGGCTTCCTCGTCCACGACACCGACGAGGCGCTGGAGGCGCTGGCGATGGTCGACACGCTGGACCGCCGCAAGGTCCGCGCCAGCGTCGAGCAGCGCTTTAGCGTCAGCCGGATGGCGGACGAATACCTAGCGCTCTACCACAGCATCCTGGAAGACCGTGCGGCGGCTTGAGTAATCCCTCCCCACGGGGAGGAGGATCATGCACTGCCCTTTGGCAAGGCATACGCGACCACGCTGTCGCCCACCGGCGTCTCCATGAAATGGTGGCCGCCGGCGAAGATCACGAGATATTCGCGCCCGCCCTGCTCGTAGACCATCGGTGTCGCCTGCCCACCGGCGGGAAGCGCGGCGGACCACAGCGTCTTGCCGGTGCCGAGGTCGATCGCGCGGATCAGGTCGTCGGTGGCGGCGGCGACGAATACCACCCCGCCGGCCGTCGTCACCGCACCACCGTTGTTGGGTGTGCCGATCTCGAGCGGCAGGTAGCTGGGAATGCCGAACGGACCGTTCTTGCGCGCGGTGCCGAACGGGCGGTCCCACAGCGTCTTGCCCGTCGCAATGCTGATCGCGCGAATGCCGCCATAGGGAGGGCGCTTGCACAGCAAGCCGGTGAACGGCATCCGCCAGCCGGCATTGACGCTGATAGCGTAAGGCACGCCCCATTGCGGGTCGATCGAGTGCGACTTGGTCGAGATCGTCTTGCTGGCGAAGCGCGGCTTGATGCCTTCCTTGTCGGCCTCGGCGCGGGGCACCAGCTTCACGTAGTTGGGCATGTCGTTGTAGTTGGCGACGATCACGCCGCGCAGCGGGTCGACCGAGATGCCGCCCCAGTCGGTGCCGCCATTGTAGCCGGGGTACTCCACCGAGCGGCGGTCGGCCGAAGGGGGCGTGAAGTAGCCACGGTAGTCGGCCCGCCGGAACTGGATGCGGCAGATCATCTGGTCGATCGGCGACATGCCCCACATGTCCGCTTCCACCAGCGGCGCCTTGCGCAGGGTGTGCCAGTCGGAGACGATCTGCGTGGGCGAGCGCTCCTGCGGCTCCATCCCGCCGCCGGGCACGCGAATGGTGCGGATCGGTGTCAGCGCCCGCCCGGTCCTGCGGTCCAGCACGTAGATGTCGCCCTGCTTGGACGTGACCAGGATCGCCGGCGTGCCCTTGTAGTCGACCAGCGTCGGCTGACTGCCGAAATCGTAGTCCCACACGTCTTTCTTCACCGCCTGGAACGACCAGCGCGGCTTGCCGGTCGTCACGTCCAGCGCGACGATCGAGGTGGCGTAGCGGTTTTCCTCCGGGTGGCGGTCACTCGAAACGTAGTCCGAGGCCGAGTTGCCCAGCGGCAGGTAGGCCAACCCCAGTCGCTCGTCGGCCGAACTGGCCGTCCACATGTTCGGCGTGCCGCGCGCCCAGGTCTGACCCGCGGGCGGATAGCCGGTCCAGTCGGGGTGCATCATGTCCCACGCCCAGACGAGCTTGCCGGTGCGCGCGTCGAAGCCCTGGATCACGCCCGAAGGCGCATCGTTGTACTGGCCGTCGAGAATCTGGTGTCCGACCACGACCACGCCGCGCACGATCGTGGGCGCCGAGTTGATCGAGGCGAGCCCCGGCGGGACGGGACCCATGCCGATCTTGGTGTCCTGCTGGCCGGAGCCGTTGAAGTCGGTGCAAGGGCGGCCGTTCAGGGCATCGACCGCGATGAGGCGCGAATCGAGCGTCCCTTCGATGATACGTCCGGCGCAGGGCGCATTCGCCGCCATGCCGGGTGCGCGGTAGTACGACACCCCGCGGCAGGCGGTGGTATAGGGAATCCACTGGTCAGGCACTTTCGGATCGTAGCGCCAGACCTGCTTGCCGGTGGCGGGATCGAGCGCGACGACGTGGTTCATCGCGGTGCAAGTGTAGAGCAAGTTGCCGATCTTGAGCGGCGTGTTCTCGGTCCCGTAGAGCTTCTGATAGGCGGCGCTCTGCGGCATGCCGCCGGTGTGCGCTTCCCAGACCTTCTCGAGCTTGCCGACGTTGCCGGCGTTGATCTGCGTCAGCGGCGAGAAGCGGCGGCTCGCAGCGGTGCCGGCATATGCGGGCCAGTCAGCGCCGGTCGCCACCAGCGAAGGGTCGGCCATCAACGCGCCCGGAGCGGGCAGGGCCGCGGGCGGGGCGAACTCGGTGGCGGAAAGTACGGCGAAGATGGCGACGGCGAGCACGACGCCGCCGCCGATCCCTGCGAAACTCGCACTCCAGCGCCATGACCTGCGTTGCGGCGAAGCCCTCAGGGTCGGTGCGA
>Ga0070667_100000274_pt1 | contig 58415 bp, 52 predicted proteins | sample KBSS33metaG_FD_64659 | JGI IMG/M metagenome (GOLD analysis project Ga0070667, IMG submission 64659) | Switchgrass rhizosphere microbial communities from Kellogg Biological Station, Michigan, USA - KBS S3-3 metaG | ecosystem: Host-associated > Plants > Roots > Rhizosphere > Soil ...
CCAGGCCGATGCCGAGGCCCATGAGCACCATCTGCGCAACGATGGTGGCCCAGTAGGCAGTGCCGGTGTCGATGCTGCGGGCGATCCAGGCCATCGCGGTGCCGAAGGATGCCAGGCCGCTGACCACGACGACGCGGGTACCGATACGCGGCGCGAGCAGCCCGCCGGCGATGGAGCCGATCGCGATGGAGCCGGCAACGGGCAGGATGCGGGCGCCGGTCGAGAACGGGCTGAATCCGCGCAGCACCTGGAAGTACTGAGTAATCAGAAAGATGAAGCCGGACAACGCGAAGAAGGTGACGGCCACCGATGCGCTGGCGGCGCTGAATCGGCGGTCGGTGAACAATCTGACATCGAGCATGGGGTGCTCTGCCGCCTGCTCGATCGTCACGAATGCCAGGGCCAAGGCGGCGGCAGCAACGAAGCCGAACAAGGTCGTGGGGCTGTGCCAGCCCCGGGCGGGGGCTTCGATGATGGTGTAGACGAGTACGCCGAGTAGTGCGGCCGAGGTGATCAATCCCCGGATGTCGAGCGGGGGCACGCCCGCGTCGCGTGATTCCGGTACCAGGAAATAGGCGAGAGCTGCCGCCAGCAGCGCCAACGGGATGAGTGCCCAGAAGACGCTGCTCCACGAGAAGTGTTCGAGCAGAAGGCCTCCGGTGACCGGTCCGGCGGCGACGCCGACGCCGACCACTGCCCCCCAACCGCCGAGTGCTGCGGCGCGCTGGCGTCGGTCCGAGAAAGTGTTGGTGATGATCGACAGGGTGGTGGGGAAGATCAGCGCCGCGAAAACTCCCATGCCGAACCTCGCCGCGACGAGGGCTGCGGTGCTGCTGGCCATGGCGCCGATCCCGCTGGTGGCGGCGAATCCGAGTAGCCCGATCAGCAGAGCCGGGCGACGCCCGTAGCGGTCCGACAGACTGCCTGCTGCCAAGACGAGGGCCGCGAACGTCAGGGTATAACCGTCGACGACCCATTGCAGGCCACGGGTATCGGCGTGCAGTTGGGTCGCGATGCTGGGCAAGGCGACGTTGACGATCGTCACGTCGAGGTTGATGGCAAGGACGGCGACGTAAACGGCGGCCAGGATGCCCGCTTTGCGACGCGGGTCGTTCTGGCGGGCAGACGCGGCGGTGGTCATGACGACCTCGCCGGCGTGCGCCGGGCTTTATGCCACTGCTGTTGGCCGGTGGGTCCTTCTGCGATTGTCATTGCCAACCTCCACACGTTGGTTGATATAATCAGCTGTACTTTAAATTAGCAAGTAGGTGATGATGAGTCGAGACTACGGCCAGTACTGCGGACTTGCCCGGGCGCTGGATGTCGTGGGTGACAGGTGGAATCTGCTGATCGTCCGCCAGCTGTTGATCGGCCCTGCCCGCTTCGGCGAGCTGCGTGAGGGGCTGCCGGGGATTGCGACGAATCTCCTGACCGACCGGCTCCGCGATCTCGAATCCGCCGGTGTGGTGGAACGGCGCCTGTCCGGCGAGGGCAACGCGATCACGTATGCCCTCACCGATTGGGGTGCTCAACTGCGGGAGCCGATCTATGCCATGGTCCGCTGGTCGACACCGCTGATGATCCGCGGTCCCGAAGGGGATTCCTTCCGCGCCGACGGGCTTCTCGTGGCTCTGCCTGCCCTGTTTGCCGGGCGTGCGCCCCGTCGTCAGTCGGCGGCGGTGGGAATCGTGGTGGACGGCGTCACCGTCCAACTGAACGCGACCGAGGCCGGCATCGACGTCGGCTGGCCCGACGGTCGCAAGCTCGAAGCCGTGCTGACGGCCGAGGCGCAGATTGTTCTGGGCCTCGCGGCAGGCCTACTCGCACTTGACGACGTCGCGCCGCTCGTCGACGTCAAAGGCGACATTTCCGCGTTGCGTGTTTTCTTCGACGCGCCGACGTCCGCGGTCGATGTCGCGAAGTGATCCCGGTTCGTCAGCGCCGCTGAACCAGCAGCGTCTGCGCTGACGTCCCGATGAAGCCCTGTTCGTCGAACAGCTCAGCCGTGGTCGACCCGAGGCCGTCGGGCCCGATCGAGCCGCGGGCACGCAGGCAGAACTCCGACCCGACGGGGGCGCGGTGCAGGTGCACCGTGGTGTCGGTGTTCATGAACATGAACTCATTCGGATCCAGCGTCGCGCCAACGCCATTCGCGGAATCGACCACCATCGCCAGCCGCTGCAGATTGGTCAGTTCCTCATCGTCAACCAACGAAATGAGCGGCCGCATCCACACCACCGAGGCGTTGGCGTCGTCGGGCTGCGGCACCCAGGTGACGGTTTCCAGATAGCCGGGCCGGCCCTGCCAGGAATGCCGGAAACCGGTGTCGGGCACCCGCGGCATCGGTGGGTACCGATCCAGGGCCGCGTCATGCGTGTCGGTCGTCGCCAAAAGCCACGCCGACATCCGCGCGACCGCACGTTCCGAACCGTCGCGCTGGGCGGCCGTCATCTCCGCGGTCATCATGCAGATTCGCGCGCCGGGCCGGGACACCCAGGCCCGAACCGCAACGGGCGCAACGGGAATCGCGCCGAGGATGTCGAGGGTCAGCCGGCCCACCTGCATACCGCTGCCGGCCGCCAGCTCTTCGATGGATTTGGTCAGCAGCGCCAGCGGCGGCGACCCGTGCTGGATGCTTTCGTCCCAGTTGCTGCCGGTGCCTTCGGTCGACTCGAAGCGCTGAAGACCGCCGACAACGCCACCGCCGTCCAACCGGCGGTAGTAACAGTCGATCATGCGGCCCCGAAGTTCTCGGGCCAGCCTGGGTACGGCGGGGGTGTGCCACCGAAGGCGGGGCACAGGTCTTGATGGGTGCACCAGGAGCACAGCTTCGACGGATTGGGGCGGAAATCGCCCGTCTCGCCGGACTTCTGGATGGCATGCCAGATGGCCATCAGGGTCTTCTCGAACCTCTCCAACTCGGCCAGATCGGGGCTGTAGTCCAGCACTTGACTGTCCGCCAGATACAACAGCCGCAGCCGCGCCGGCACCACGCCACGTATGCGGAGCAGAGCCACCGCGTAGAACTTCATCTGGAACATGGCCTTGAATTCGGCCAGCGCCCGCGCTTCCGGCGGGGCCTTGCCGGTCTTGTAGTCGACCACGCGCAGCTCACCGGTCGGCGCCACGTCGATCCGGTCGACGAATCCGCGCAGCAGCGTGCCGTCGGACAACTCGACCTCGACGCGTTGTTCGCAGCACTGCGGGTCGAAGCGCGTCGGATCCTCGAGCCGGTAATACCCCGACAGCAGGGCCCGTGCCTCGGCGAGCAGCGTCTCCCGCAGCTCGGGCGCGATCTCCTCGGCCAGCTCGGGCTTCTCTGCCACTACGGCATCCCACGCCGGTGTGACGAGGGACAGCGCGGTCTCCGGCACGCGGTCGGTGGCCGGCAGCGCGTACAGCTGCTCCAACGCGGCGTGCACCAGCGAGCCCCGCAACTGCGCGGTCGACGACGGCTCCGGCAGCCGGTCGATGGCCCGGAACCGGTAGAGCAGCGGGCACTGTTTGAAGTCACCGGCCCGCGATGGCGACAGCGCTGGCCGTCGGGTGGGAGCGGCAGCGGAGGTCATGCCAGCAGCTTATGTGGGGGCAACGACAAAGTTGCCGAACCCCGACCGTCTGGCGGGAGGGGTCGGCTGGCAGGCTGGCCCGGTGAGAATCACCGGACCCTTCACCGTCGGCGACCGCGTCCAACTGACCGACGCCAAAGGGCGGCACTACACGATGGTGCTGTCGACAGGTGGGGAATTCCACACCCATCGCGGCATCGTCGCGCACGATTCGGTGATCGACCAGCCCGAGGGCAGCGTCGTGAAATCCACCAACGGCGACCCGTTCCTGGTGTTGCGCCCGCTGCTGATCGACTACGTGCTCTCGATGCCGCGCGGCGCGCAGGTGATCTATCCGAAGGACGCCGCGCAGATCGTCCATGAGGGCGACATCTTCCCGGGCGCACGGGTTTTGGAGGCCGGCGCCGGCTCCGGTGCGCTGACCTGTTCGCTGCTGCGGGCCGTCGGCCCGGGCGGTTCTGTGACGTCCTACGAGGTCCGTGACGACCATGCGGTGCACGCGGTGCGCAACGTCGAGACCTTCTTCGGTGAGCGGCCCGAGAACTGGAACCTGGTCATCGCCGACCTCAACGACTACGACGGCGGGGAAGTCGACCGCATCGTGCTCGACATGCTCGCGCCGTGGGACGTGCTGGAGACGGTCGCGAAGGCGCTGGTTCCGGGCGGCGTCCTCATCGTCTACGTCGCGACGGTCACCCAGTTGTCGAAGACGGTCGAGGCGCTGCGTGCGCAGCAATGCTGGACCGAGCCGCGGTCGTGGGAATCACTGCAGCGCGGCTGGGATGTCGTCGGCCTTGCGGTGCGCCCGCAGCATTCGATGCGGGGTCACACCGCTTTCCTGATCAGTGCCCGTCGCCTCGCGCCGGGTGCGGTGACGCCGCAGCCGCTGCGGCGCAAGCGCAACATCTAGTCGTCGCTGCTGACCAAGCCGCGTCGCACGGACAGCAGTTCGATCTCGGGACGCCCCGCCACCTGGCGTTCGGCGGCGTCGAGTACCTCGACGACGTGATGGCGGTCGGCCGCGACGACCGACACCCCGATCGCCGCGCGGCGGTGCAGATCCTGGTTGCCGCTCTCGGCCGCGGACACGAAGAACTTCCGCTGCAGTTCGGCGATGATCGGCCGGATCGCCGAGCGCTTCTCTTTGAGAGAGCGCACATCGCCGAGCAGCAGGTCGAATTCCAGCCATCCGACCCACATCGGCAGCTCAGCGACCGGGCGTGGGTGAAGCGCCCGAAGCGCCCGAAGCGCCCGGGCCGCCCGGCTGCCCCAGCTTGAGGAGCAGGTTCGCGGTCTGGCGATTCAGCTGCCAGGCATCCCGGATAGGGCTGAATTCCATGGGGAACGTGAATTTGTTGTCCGGTGCGGCGACCGAACTCATCGTGATGGTGGCGATGACGTCGCCAGGCTGCCCGGCCGACCACAGCAGGTCCGTCGCCGTCACGTTCATCGGATTGAAGCCATTGTCGCGGAGCGCCTTGGTGAAGCTGTCCAGCCCGGCCTGATCCTCGGCGGTGCCGTATTGGATCAGCCCGATCTTTTGTGCCGAAGGCACCGCCGGGTCCGCGATCTTGTACAGCACCGCGGTGATCGCATCGGGCGACGGCAGCGGTGCCGCCGCGGGTGACTTGGCGTCGGTGGTCAGCAGTGACCGGGGCATCGGGTCGGCCGGCGGCTCGACGTGTTCGCTGCACCCAGCCAACCCGATCGCCGCCACGACGACGACGATCAAGGTCCCTCTGGTCGGCTTCACCGGGCTGGTCCTTGCGCCTACTTCACCGACGACAGCAGGGCCATGGCCGACCCCTTGGACAGTTGCCAGCCGGTAGGACTGGGGCCGGCGACGAAGGTCAGCGGCTGGGACGCTGTTGCGCCGGTGGCGGCGGTCGCCGTGACGTTGGCCGTCGCGGTGCCGTCGCCGAGGTCATCGATGTCGGCAATGGCGAAGCTCATGGGGAACACACCCTGCTTGACGGCGTTGCTGTACGCCCGGTCGGCGGTGATGGCCTCAAGGCGGCCGACGCCACCCTGGATGTAGCTGCCCTTGGACCCGGCGAAGCTCCCGGCGGCCGTCAGGCCGCTGAGTGTGGACACCAGCGTCGTCTGCAGGCCCGGCGCGGGCGCCTGGGGCAGCGGCACCTGGCGCACGACCGGCGCGACCGTCGACGTTCCGGTGGTCGGGATGGCCGGCCGCGAAGCCACGGTCGTACCGGCGGCTGCAGCGGCGACCAGGGCGGTGGCTGCGATGCCGGTGACGAGGGATTTGACGATCACTGCGGTCCTTTCGATGAGCCCGACTCGCGTATGAGATTAACAGCGCGGTCAGAGGGACACCCGTGTGTCGCAATTCCTTCGACGCCCATGATCGGCAGATCGCCGGTAGCGTTGAGGTATCCGCCGCACCAACTTCCGGTGTGGGAAAGGAGCGCAAGATGTCTGAAATGGATCGCCCGGACGCCTTCGGCAACCCGGGCATACCTCGTCAGAACCCCATGTCCAGCACCGATGCCGCCGAGTTGGCGCGGCTTCGCAGCGAGACGGCGGTGCTGCGCGAGCAGCTCACGACTGCAGCCGCAACGCATCGCGGACCGCGTGACGTGCAGCAGCTCGAAGCCCGCATCGATTCGCTGACGACCCGCAACGGCAAGTTGATGGACACCCTCAAAGAGGCGCGGCAGCAGTTGCTGGCGCTTCGCGAAGAGGTGGATCGGCTGGGGCAGCCGCCCAGCGGGTACGGCGTGTTGCTGCTCGCCCACGACGACGACACCGTCGACGTCTTCACCTCCGGTCGCAAGATGCGGCTGTCGGTCTCGCCGAACATCGAGGTGTCCGAACTCAAGCAGGGCCAGACGGTCCGCCTCAACGAGGCGCTGACGGTGGTCGAGGCCGGCTCGTTCGAGTCGGTCGGCGAAATCTGCACCCTGCGCGAAATCCTTAACGACGGAAAGCGCGCGCTGGTGGTCGGCCACGCCGACGAGGAACGCATCGTGTGGCTCGCGGAGCCGCTCATCGCGCTCGAATACCTGGACCCCGAGATCGTCGAGTTGCTCGACGGCGTCGACGACTTGTCGGACGAGCGGGCGCGCAAGCTGCGGCCGGGCGACTCGCTGCTGGTCGACAGCAAGGCCGGGTACGCCTTCGAGCGCATCCCCAAGGCTGAGGTCGAGGACCTGGTCCTCGAAGAGGTGCCGGACGTGGCCTACAGCGACATCGGTGGTCTGACGCGGCAGATCGAGTTGATCCGCGACGCGGTGGAACTGCCGTTCCTGCACAAGGACCTGTACAAGGAATACTCGCTGCGGCCGCCCAAGGGTGTGCTGCTGTACGGCCCTCCCGGTTGCGGCAAGACGCTCATCGCCAAGGCCGTCGCGAACTCCCTGGCCAAGAAGATGGCCGAAATCCGCGGCGACGACGCGCGGGAAGCCAAGAGCTACTTCCTGAACATCAAAGGCCCCGAGCTGCTGAACAAGTTCGTCGGCGAGACCGAGCGGCACATCCGCCTGATCTTCCAGCGGGCCCGCGAGAAGGCCTCCGAGGGCACCCCGGTGATCGTGTTCTTCGACGAGATGGACTCGATCTTCCGCACCCGTGGCACCGGCGTCAGCTCCGACGTGGAGACGACGGTTGTGCCGCAGTTGCTTTCGGAGATCGACGGTGTCGAGGGCCTTGAGAACGTCATCGTCATCGGTGCCTCCAACCGCGAGGACATGATCGATCCGGCGATCCTGCGGCCCGGCCGCCTGGACGTCAAGATCAAGATCGAACGGCCGGACGCCGAAGCGGCGCAGGACATCTTCTCGAAGTACCTCACCGAGCACCTGCCGGTGCACGCTGACGATCTGGCCGAGTTCAACGGCGATCGTGCGCTGACCATCAAGGCCATGATCGAGAAGATCGTGGACCGGATGTACGCCGAGATCGACGACAACCGTTTCCTCGAGGTCACCTACGCCAACGGTGACAAGGAGGTGATGTACTTCAAGGACTTCAACTCCGGCGCCATGATTCAGAACGTCGTGGACCGGGCCAAGAAGTACGCGATCAAGTCGGTGCTGGAAACCCAGCAGCACGGCCTGCGGGTGCAGCACCTGCTGGACTCCATCGTCGACGAATTCGCCGAGAACGAAGACCTGCCCAACACCACCAATCCCGATGACTGGGCGCGGATCTCGGGCAAGAAGGGCGAGCGGATCGTCTACATCCGGACTCTCGTCACCGGCAAGAGCTCGTCCGCGAGCCGGGCCATCGACACTGAATCCAACCTGGGTCAGTACCTGTAACAGCACGACCGGTGTGAGGGCTGTGCGCGCAATTCTCCGGAATTGTCCGCACAGTCCTCACATTCGTTTGCGGTCGGCGAGGTAGCGGTCGCGCGCGTCGAGCCGACGACGCAGGCTGTCGATCTGGGGGTCGACGAACTCGGCGCGGTACTCGGCATCGGTCGTGGTGCGCGCGGTGATGTACATGAAGGTGAGGGCGCCCAGGAAGAGCGTCGTCTGGAGCAGCGCTTCCGGAATCGGCAGCGTCATGCCGAAGATGGTGCCGTCGAGCGATCCGTTATTGCGCGTCCATTCCGCCAGGAGCCGCGGGCTGATCAGGATCAGGCCGAGCACCAGAAAGATGAATGCGGTCACCAGGGCGACGATGAGCAGCTGCAGCACCTGCGACATGGCCAGGACGAACACCACGTTGACACGTTCGGTGCGGGACAACGGCATTCGATGGTCGGGCGTGGGCAGGTGCGCGAACGGTGTGTCGGCCAATACCGCGTCCTGGGTCTCGGGTGCCTCAGGGGCCGATGCGGTCAAGATCGGCCGCACCCGGTCGATGGTGGTCGCGATGACGAACGCCACGGCGATCAATGCCAGGAAGCCCAGCGCGGACCACAGCCGGGCTCGGCTGACGGTGGCCGCCATCAGCCAGACGTAGGTGTTGAAGAACACCAGAACTGTCAACAGCATGATCGGGAGGGCGCGCACGAACAGGCTGCCCACGAGCGTCAGGCTGTGCGCCGTGGTGTCCAGGGCCCAACCCAGGATCGAGCCGATGCCGGTCGCGGTGCAGACCAGGATGACCGCGATGACCACGCCGACGTAGATCAAGTTGCCGCCGACCTTCGGACCGGGACCACCGAATGCGGTGCCGACGGCACACACTGCCACCGACACCGCGGCCGCGCCGGCGCGATTGCGCCACGACGAGATGCGCGAGACCAGCCATCCGGCGAGCGCGGCCACCGGCGCCACCAGCAGGAGCAACGCCAGGACGAACCACTCGGTCCGGGTGGGCTGACCTTCGATGTTGATGGTGTGTTTGCCGGTGACGGCGGTGACGAGGATCGAGTTCGCCATGAACACCGCGAACGCGGCCAGCGCCGGCGCCGAGCGCTGCCACAGCCGTCGTACGAGCGCCCCCGGACGCAGCACCGCGGGCAGCCCCCGGCGCAGAAACCAGGTCTCGGCGGCGACCCGGTCGGACGGTGATGTGGTCATGCGCCCCATCGTCGCGCATCGGACCCCGTCTAGGCTGTGCGGCATGCAACGGATCATCGGTACAGAGGTCGAATACGGCATTTCCTCGCCGTCTGATCCGACCGCGAACCCGATCCTCACGTCCACCCAGGCAGTGCTGGCGTACGCGGCGGCCAGCGGCATCCAGCGGGCGAAGCGCACCCGGTGGGACTACGAGGTCGAGTCCCCGCTGCGCGACGCCCGTGGCTTCGACCTGAGCCGCTCCACCGGGCCGGCGCCGATCGTCGACGCCGACGAGATCGGCGCCGCCAACATGATCCTCACCAACGGTGCCCGGCTGTACGTCGACCACGCGCACCCGGAGTACTCCGCGCCCGAGGTCACCGACCCGATGGACGCGGTCATCTGGGACAAGGCCGGCGAACGCGTCATGGAGGCCGCTGCACGGTATGTGGCGAGCGTCCCGGGCGCGGCCAGGTTGCAGCTGTACAAGAACAACGTCGACGGCAAGGGCGCGTCGTACGGCACGCACGAGAACTACCTGATGAGCCGGCAGACGCCGTTCAACTCGGTGATCGCCGGGCTGACGCCGTTCTTCGTGTCCCGTCAGGTCGTGACGGGTTCCGGCCGGGTCGGCATCGGGCAGTCGGGCGACGAGCCGGGCTTCCAGCTGACCCAGCGCGCCGACTACATCGAGGTCGAGGTCGGGCTCGAGACGACGCTCAAGCGCGGCATCATCAACACCCGCGACGAGCCGCACGCCGACGCCGACAAGTACCGCCGGCTGCACGTCATCATCGGTGACGCCAACCTGGCCGAGACGTCGACATACCTGAAGGTGGGCACCACGTCGCTGGTGCTCGACCTGATCGAGTTCGGGCCGGCCGAGGGCATCGATCTGTCCGATCTGGCGTTGGCCCGCCCGGTGCACGCGGTGCACGTGATCAGCCGGGATCCGTCGCTGCGCGCGACCGTGGCCCTGGCCGACGGCCGTGAGCTGACCGCCCTTGCCCTGCAACGCATCTACCTCGACCGGGTGGCCAAGCTGCAGGAGCGGCGCGACCCCGATCCGCGCGCCGACCACGTCCTCGAGACCTGGGCACACGTGCTGGACCTGCTGGAGCGCGATCCGATGGAATGCGCCGAACTTCTGGACTGGCCGGCCAAGCTGCGCTTGCTGGAGGGCTTCCGGCAGCGGGAGAACCTGGGCTGGAATGCCCCGCGCCTGCATCTGGTGGACCTGCAGTACTCCGATGTGCGGCTGGACAAGGGGCTGTACAACCGCCTGGTCGCGCGCGGCTCGATGAAGCGGCTGGTCACCGAGCAGCAGGTGTTGGATGCGGTGGAGAATCCGCCCACCGATACCCGCGCCTACTTCCGTGGCGAGTGCCTGCGCCGGTTCGGCGCGGACATCGCCGCGGCCAGCTGGGACTCGGTGATTTTCGACCTCGGCGGGGAGTCGCTGGTGCGGATTCCGACGCTGGAACCGCTGCGCGGAAGCAAGGCCCACGTCGGTGCGTTGCTCGATTCGGTGGACAGTGCGGCCGAATTGGTGGAACAGCTCACCACGTAAACGCTTGTGTTCCCGGGGAACCCGGGCGCGGACCGGTAGTGTGAAGTCAGATATCGAGCAATCAGGAGGCGGCGATGGCTCAGGAACAGACCAAGCGCGGTGGCGGCGGCGGAGAGGACGACGACGTCTCGGGCCCGTCTGCCGCAGGTCAGGAACGTCGCGAGAAGCTCGCCGAGGACACTGACGATCTGCTCGACGAGATCGATGACGTGCTGGAAGAGAACGCTGAGGACTTCGTGCGCGCGTATGTCCAAAAGGGCGGCCAGTGACCCCTGCGTTCGAGCCTTTCTCTGATCGACTGGATGTCACCTCACCCCACCTGAACCTGTCCTCGTTTTCGGACTTTCTCAGCCGGCAGGCGCCCCACCTGCTGCCGGTGGTGGCGGGGGCTTCTATGGCCACCGGTGCCGATCTGCCCCATGGCACGACGATCGTCGCAATCAAATACCCCGGTGGTGTGCTGATCGCGGGAGACCGGCGGGCCACCCAGGGCAACATGATCGCCAGCCGTGACGTGCAGAAGGTGCACATCGCCGACGACTACACCGCGACCGGTATCGCCGGCACCGCGGCCATCGCAGTCGAGTTTGCGCGGCTGTACGCGGTCGAGCTGGAGCATTACGAGAAGGTCGAGGGCGTTCCGCTGACCTTCCGGGGCAAGGTGAATCGGCTGGCCACCATGGTGCGCGGCAACCTCGGTGCCGCGCTGCAGGGTTTCGTGGCGCTGCCACTGCTGGTGGGTTACGACCTGGACGACTCCGACCCGGGCAATGCCGGGCGCATCGTCTCGTTCGACGCGGCCGGTGGCTGGAACATCGAAGAAGAGGGCTACCAGTCGGTGGGCTCCGGGTCGCTGTTCGCCAAGTCATCGATCAAGAAGCTGTATTCGCATGTGACCGACGCCGATTCGGCGCTGAAGGTCGCCATCGAGTCGCTGTACGACGCAGCTGACGACGATTCGGCCACCGGCGGACCCGACCTGACCCGCGGGATCTATCCGACCGCGGTGCTGCTCGGTGTCGAGGGTGCCGAAGAGGTGACCGACGAGCGGATCGCCGCGCTGGCCCGGGAAGTCATCGCCAACCGGACGCGTGCGAGAGGTAATGCCTGATGAGCTTTCCGTATTTCATCTCGCCCGAACAGGCGATGCGGGAACGTTCCGAGCTTGCGCGCAAAGGCATTTCGCGCGGTCGCAGCGTGGTCGTGCTGGCCTACGAGGGCGGCGTGCTGTTCGTCGCGGAGAACCCGTCGCGGTCGCTGCAGAAGGTCAGCGAGCTGTACGACCGGGTCGGTTTCGCCGCGGTCGGCCGGTTCAACGAGTTCGACAACCTGCGTCGCGGCGGCATCCAGTTCGCCGACACCCGCGGCTATGCCTATGACCGCCGGGATGTCACCGGCCGGCAGCTTGCCAACGTCTACGCCCAGACTCTCGGCACCATCTTCACCGAGCAGGCCAAGCCCTACGAGGTCGAACTGTGCGTCGCCGAGGTCGCGCACTACGGCGAGACGAAAGCCCCTGAGCTGTACCGGATCACCTACGACGGGTCCATCGCCGACGAGCCGCATTTCGTCGTGATGGGCGGTACCACCGAGCCGATCATCGCCGCGCTCAACGACTCCTTCGAGGAGAACGCAAGCCTGGCTGACGCGGCGAAGATCGCCGTCGAGGCGCTGCATGCCGGTGCCGGCGACCGGGTACTGGGTGCGTCGACGCTCGAAGTGGCGATCCTGGACGCCAAGAAGCCGCGTCGTGCATTCCGCCGGATCACCGGTGCGGCGCTGGACGCGGTGCTGCCCAAGGCTGAGGCGGAAGCCGACGTCAAGGACGAAGGCAAGGCCGAAGACAAGCCTGAAGGCGACGTCGCCGAGTAACTACCTGGCCGATGGCACCGTCGCCAGCCCGCGCAGTAGCACCGTGACGCCGAACTCGAAGGCGTCGTCGGCGCGTTCGGGTTTCGTGTTCCCGGTGGCCAGGGCCGCGGCGAACTCTGGGCCGACCTCGGCGCCGGCCTGCCATGGTTCGTCGGGCGCGGCGACGTCGAGTGCCGAGCCCAACACGAACGAGTCGATGAGCGTGATGGCGCGCAGCGTGTCCGCGGGATTGAATCCGGCGCGGTCGAAGGCGACGGCCAGCGTGTTGTACATGGTGAGGGCGTGGTCGCTGTTCACCGCATGCGCCGTCAGCAGGGGGATGAGCCGCGGGTAGCGGGCGTAGCTCTGGCGGTAGGACCGCATGATGTCGGCGACGACGCCGGTCCATGGGCGCTGCGGGTCGTCGGCCGGCAGTGCGACGTCGGACATCGCCCGTTCGCGCAGCAGCTCGACGATCTGTTCACGCCCGGCGACGTGGTTGTACAGCGATGACGGGCTGACCTTGAGGGCCCGGGCCAGTTCCGGGACGGTGAAGCCGCCGGTCTTGTTGACCAAATCCATTGCTGCGCTGGCGATGCGATCCGTGGAAAGCAGCGGTTTGGAGGGGCGGCCCATGGCATATGTCTACTACCTCTTTACAAGCAGGGGTAAGTGGGGTGACAATAAAACGAATCACATTCGTTTTAGGAGCCCAGCTGATGATCACCCTGACCGCCACCGCACCTGCGTCGCTGTCCCGCAGCGCCGAGTCGACGCGACCGCCGGTCCGGGTAGGTCTGGTGCAGCACCGCTGGCGTTCCGATGCCGACGAGCTCGCCAAGGTGCTGCGCGACGGCATCGACCGGGCGGCGGGAGAGGGCGCCGCGCTGGTATGCCTGCCGGAGATCACGCTGCTGCGGTACCCCGCGGACACCCCGGCCGGCCCGAACCCGGGCGACACCGCCGAAGACCTGCTGGGCGGCCCGACGTTCGCGCTGGCCGCCGAGGCGGCTCGGGCCAACGGTGTCTTCGTGCACGCGTCGCTTTACGAGAAGGCCCCGGCGACAGACGGTTTGGGCTTCAACACCGCCATCCTGGTGACCCCGTCGGGTGAGCTCGCCGGCCGGACCCGCAAGATGCACATCCCGATCTCCGCCGGCTACTACGAGGACACCTACTTCCGGCCCGGCCCCGCTGAGGGAAACCCCTACCCGGTCTACGAGCCGGCGGGGCTCGGCGCCAAGCTGGGCATGCCGACGTGCTGGGACGAATGGTTCCCCGAGGTGGCCCGCAACTACTCGCTGGGCGGTGCCGAGATCGTCGTCTACCCGACGGCCATCGGCTCCGAGCCGGTCTTCCCGGCCTTTGACACCCAGCCGCTGTGGCAGCAGGTCATCGTTGCCAACGGCATCAACAGTGGCCTGTTCATGGTGGTGCCCAACCGAATTGGCGATGAGGGTGCCGTGACCTTCTACGGCTCGTCGTTCATCTCGGACCCCTACGGCCGGGTGCTGGTGCAGGCCCCGCGCGACGAGGAGGCCGTGCTGGTCGCCGATCTGGACCTCGACCAGCGCCGCGACTGGCTGGAGCTGTTCCCGTTCCTGCTGACCCGGCGGCCGGAGAGCTATGGCACGCTGACCGCGCCTGTTGACGCACAGCGTCCGTACGGTGCCGGCCACGAGGCCACCGCGGTGGTGAAATGACGAACTACGTGATGCCGGCGGAGAGTGCGCCGCAGGACCGGGTGTGGATGGCGTTCCCATCGGAGGGTTATTCGTTGGGGGACAACGAGGCCGAACACCACGAGGCCCGCTCGACGTGGGCTGCGGTGGCACACGCGGTGCTGGAATTCGAACCCGTGACCGTCGTGGTGGACTCCGCTGAGATGGCTGTCGCGCGGCGCTACCTGTCCACCGAGGTCGACATCGTCGAGGCGCCGCTGAACGACGCCTGGATGCGTGACATCGGCCCGACCTTCGTACATGCCGATGACGGTTCGGTGGCCGCTGTGGACTGGGTGTTCAACGGCTGGGGTGGTCAGGACTGGGCGCGCTGGGATCGCGACGCGAAAATCGCTGTCGCAGTTGCCGGTTGGGCCGACGTGCCGGTGGTCAGCTCGACGCTGGTCAACGAAGGCGGCGGCATCCAGGTCGACGGGCAGGGCACCGTCCTGGTCACCGAGACCGTCCAGATGGACCCGGGCCGCAATCCCGGTGCCACCAAGGCCGACATCGAGGCCGAGTTGGCCCGCACCATCGGGGCCACCCACGCCGTGTGGTTGCCCCGCGGCCTGACTCGCGACTCGGAGCGGTTCGGCACCCGCGGTCACGTCGACATCGTCGCCGCCATCACGTCGCCGGGGCGCCTGTTGCTGCATGCGCAGCGCTCGGCGGCACATCCGGACCACTTGGTGTGCAAGGAGATTCGCGAAGCGCTCGCCGATGCCTGCGATGCCGCGGGCCGGCCGTGGGAGATCGTCGATCTTCCCGCTCCGGACCTGCTGACCGACGCCGGGGGCTACGTCGACTACAGTTACATCAATCACCTCGTGGTCAACGGCGGCGTCATCGCGTGTGCGTTCGGTGATCCGCGCGACGCAGATGCAGCGGCGATCCTGGCCGAGCAGTACCCGGGCCGCCGAGTGGTCAGCGTCGATGCGCGGCCCTTGTTCGAGCGCGGCGGCGGCATCCACTGCATCACACAGCACCAGCCGTCGCCGCTGTGATCTGAGTCTTTTGGGATCTCAGCTGTTTGGCTGATGCCCGGCTGCCCGAGTGGTGCTTTATTGAAGTCATCGCGCCATGGACGCCGCTGATTGTTCGGGAGGTCGCGACGACTCCTCGGCCGCGACCTGCAATGCCCGACAAGTGACTTCAGAAGGCGGCTTCTCATGAAATACCTCGTGCAATGGCATGCTATCGATCCCGCCCGGATGCGGCCGACGGCTGAACACTTCCTGAAGACGGGTGCAAAACCGCCCGATGGCGCGACCCAACTCGGACGGTGGTTCGGCCTCAATGGCAGCGGCTGCTCGGTGATCGAGGCTGCTGACACCAAGCCGGTGTTCGAGCTCATCTCTGAATGGCAGGAGTATCTCCAGATAGAAGCCACACCCGTACTCGAAGACGACGAGTTCGGCGCGATTGTCGCCAAGCTCTACGGGTAACCGGCGCTCACGGCGGTCCGCCGAGCGGTTTGACCGAGGTCCTGCTGGGTACCATCCACGGCATGGCCATCAAACTCGAGAATGTCGGGATTGCCGTCCGCGATCTCGACGCGACGATCGCGTTCTTCACCGACCTCGGCCTGACCGTTGTCGGCCGCACCACGGTGAGCGGCGAGTGGACCGACACGGCTGTCGGTCTCGATGGCAACCACGCGAACATCGCGATGCTGGAGACCCCGGACGGTCATGGCCGCATCGAGCTGTTCGAGTACATCCATCCCGACGCGAACGAATCGGAACCGACCCGTCCCAACGATATTGGGATGCACCGCGTCGGGTTCTCGGTCGATGACATCGATGCGGCCCTCGAGATCGCCGCTCGCCACGGGTGCCACCCGCTCCGTGGCGTGGCGACCTACGAGGACATCTACAAGCTGACGTACGTTCGTGGCCCCAGCGGCATCATCGTGATGCTGGCCGAGGAGCTCAAGAAGAGCTGACCGCCATCAAGCGGCTGACCGCGGCGCTGACCCGGTCGCGGTTGCCCGCGCCGTTGCGCACCACCCACGACGTCAGGTGCTCGATCAGCTCCCGGATTTCCAGCAACGCCTGAATGCGTTGGCTCTCATCGGTCTTACCGACCAGCACCTCGGACCACAGGCTGTCGAGATCGAGGATGTCGCGCACCGTCGCGTAGGCCATCGCCACATCGGACGTGCTCACCGAGAGCCGTTCCTGCATGCGATAGATGGTGCCGGGGCCGACGCGGTTGATCAGCTCACCGGCCACCGAAGTCGCGACGATCTCGCGGCGCAGCGGGTGGTTCGCGATCTCGGTCCGAGCCTGCTCGGCAATGCCGGCCGGGAAGTACTGCTCCAGGCGGCCGACGAACATCTCATGGTCCGGCACGTCGGAGGCCAACAGCTCCTGCGACACCAGGTTCTTGGATTGCGCCAGCAGCACGGCGATTTCAGGACGGGTGAGCCCCAGCCCGACGAGGCGACGGCGGTCCAGTTCCTGCTTGGACGGCAGTCCTTCGACGTCGGGGTCGACGCCGGCCTCCGCTTTCAGATTGCCGATGAGCCGGACGTGGCGGTCCAGCAGTGAGCCGGCCTCGGCGGCCGCCATGCTGATCGCCAGGATCTGGTCGGCGTTGTCGGCCAGCACCCGCGCGGCGACGTCGTCGGTGGCGCCGGCCAGCAGCGTATTGCGTTGTGCGGTGGCGATGTTGCCGGAGTCCAGTGCGATCTTGAGGTTGACTTCGAGGTCCGACGTGGCGACGCCGGCGGCGTTGTCGATGAAGTCGGCATTGACCCGGCCGCCGTTCAGTGCGAACGCGATACGGGCCTGTTGGGTCAGCCCCAGATTGCCGCCCTCGCCGATCACCTTGCAGCGCAACTGCGATGCGGTGACCCGCACCCGGTCGTTGGCCTTGTCCTGGGCGTCGGCATCGGTCTCGTCGTCCGCGCGGACATAGGTGCCGACGCCACCGTTCCACAGGAGGTCGACCGGTGCGCGCAGGACCGCGTTGATCAGTTCGTCGGGTGTGCATTCGGCCGTCGCGATGCCGAGGCTCACCCGGGCCTGCTCTGACAGTGGAATCGACTTCGCGGTACGGGGCCACACCCCGCCACCGGCCGAGATCAGCGCCGGGTCGTAGTCCTGCCAGCTCGATCGGGGGAGGGTGAAGAGGCGTTCGCGCTCGACGAACGAGGTCTCCGGGTCGGGGTTCGGGTCGAGGAAGACGTGCCGGTGGTCGAACGCGGCGACCAGCTTGATGTTGCGGGACAACAGCATTCCGTTGCCGAAGACGTCACCCGACATGTCGCCGATGCCGGCGACGGTGAACGGTTCGACGTCGATGTCGTGGCCGGCCTCGGCGAAGTGCCGGCGTACCGACAACCACGCGCCCCGGGCGGTGATGCCCATGGCCTTGTGGTCGTATCCGGCCGACCCGCCCGAGGCGAACGCGTCGCCCAGCCAGAAGTCGTATTCGGCGGCAATGGAATTGGCCAGATCCGAGAACGTGGCGGTGCCCTTGTCCGCGGCCACGACGAGGTAGGCGTCGTCGCCGTCGAGGCAGACGGTCCGGTCCGGGTGGCGGACGGTGCCGTCGACGATGTTGTCGGTGACGTCGAGCAGACCGCGGATGAAGGTGCGGTAGCCGTCCGCGGGATCGACAATGGCAGAACGCAAGACGAAGGCACCCTTGGCGCCGGTCGGTACGATCGGGGCGTTCTTCACGGCCTGCGTCTTCATCAGGCCCAGCACCTCGGTCCGGAAGTCCTCGGCGCGGTTGGACCAGCGCAGTCCACCCCGGGCGATGGCGCCGCTGCGCAAATGCACGCCCTCGACGGTGTCGGAGTGCACGAAGATCTCGCGGTAGGGCACAACGGGTCCGGTGATCGACAGCCGCGACGAGTCGATTTTGAACGACACGTAATCCTTGGGCTGGCCGTCGGATCCGACCTGGAACCAGTTGGTGCGCAACGTCGCGGCGACGAACGCGTGCAGCGCCCGCCGGATCCGGTCGTCGTCCAGTGAGGTGGCGGCGGCCACGAGGCCGGCGACCTCGCGATCCGCCGGTTCGATGTCCGCGGTCGTGTCCGGATTGAACCGGGCGTCGAAGAGGGTCAGCAGTGCGTTGACGAATTCGGGTGCGGCGACGAGGGATTCGATGATGTAGTCCTCGGAGAACCCCAGCCCCGTCTGCCGGAGGAACCGGCAGGCGGCGCGGATCAGCACCGCCCGGCGCCAATCGATGCCGGCGGCCGCGATGAGCATCGCGTACCGGTCGACGTTCCAGTGTTCCGCAATTGCGGCCTCGCAGGCCTGCGCGACCAGGTCACGGGTCGCGTCGGCGAGCGAGAGGTCGCCGAACTCGTAGCAGTGTCCGGCGTCATCGGAGTGGTGGTAGGAGGCGACGCGCAGTCCGAAATGCTCGAACATCGCGCAGACATCGGCCAGCAGCGGAGGCTGCCCGGGCCACTGGATTTGGGCGTGGTTGTATTGCCCGTCGGCGTCGAAAGACACCCGGGCAGCGGAACTCTGCATGGGAGGACTACTCCGGTCTATTTACTTTGGAGGTCTGGGTGTGGGCGGAAGAGAGGGACGAAAGGTATTGCGGCGTAACTACTGAAGAGCGATGTACTTGGTCTCGAGGTACTCCTCGATACCCTCGCTACCGGCTTCGCGACCGATGCCGGATTCCTTGATGCCGCCGAACGGTGCGGCGACGTCGGAGATGACGCCGCGGTTGACACCGACCATGCCGGCCTCGACCGCCTCCGCGACCCGCAGCGCCCGGTCCAGGCCCTGCGTGTAGACGTAGGCAGCCAGGCCGTATTCGGTGTCGTTTGCGGCGTCGATGCCGGCCTGCTCCCCGTCGAAGCCGATGATCGCGGCGACCGGACCGAAGATCTCTTCGCGCAGCAGTCGGGCGTCGGTCGACACGTCGGCGAGCACGGTGGGCGGGTAGAAGAAGCCTTCGCCTTCAACAGGTTTGCCGCCGGTGGCCACCGTGGCTCCCTTGCTGACGGCATCCTGCACCAGCTCGTCGACCGTTGCCCGCTGCTTTGCGGTGATCAGCGGACCGACCTGGCTCCCGTCCTGGTCACCCGGACCGGTGCTCAGCGCCGCCATGCGAGCGGCGAGCTTTTCGGTGAACTCGGCGCGCACCGCGTTGTCGACGTGGATGCGGTTGGCGGCGGTACATGCCTCACCCATGTTGCGCATCTTCGCGGCCATCGCACCGTCGACCGCGGCGTCCAGATCGGCGTCGTCGAACACCACGAACGGGGCGTTGCCGCCGAGTTCCATCGAGGTGCGCAGCACTCGTTCTGCAGACTGCGCCAAGAGCTTTCGGCCGACACCGGTGGAACCCGTGAAGGTCAGTTTGCGCAGGCGCGGGTCCGCGAGGAGCGGGCCGGTCAGGCCGGCGGCATCGGTGGTCGGCAGGATCGACAGCACACCGGCGGGCAGGCCGGCGTCGGCGAACACCTGACCCAGCAGCAGCATGGTCAGCGGGGTCTCTGCCGCGGGCTTGACGATCATGGTGCAACCGGCTGCCAGCGCCGGGCCGATCTTGCGGGTGCCCATGGCCAGCGGGAAGTTCCACGGCGTGATCGCCAGAGTGGGGCCGACCGGCTGCTTGGTCACGAGGATCCGGCCATTGCCGGTGGGCGACTGCGTGTAGCGGCCATTGATCCGCACCGCCTCTTCGGCGAACCAGCGCAGGAACTCGCCGCCGTAGTTCACCTCACCCTGGCTCTCGGCCAAGGGCTTTCCCATCTCCAGGGTCATGGTCAGGGCGAAGTCGTCGCGGCGCTCCATGACCAGTTCCCAAGCGCGACGCAGGATCTCGGCGCGTTCGCGAGCTGGAGTGGCGGCCCACGAGGACTGGACAGCAACCGCTTCGTCGAGAGCGCGGGCACCGTCGGCGGGCGAAGCGTCGGCGACCTCGATGAGCACGGCGTCCGTGGCCGGGTCGTGCACGGCGAAGCGTGCCCCCGTGGACGCGGGCACCTGCAGGCCGCCGAGCCACAGCTCGGTGGGCATGGACTCGAGAAGCGTGGCGCGGTCGATCATCGGGCTGCCGCCATTTCGCGCACGATGTCGCTCAGGACCGCGATGCCCTCGTCGAGCAGTTCGTCGCTGATCACCAGCGGCGGGAGCAGGCGGATGATGTTGCCGTACGAGCCGCAGGTCAGGAGGATGACGCCACGCTTGAACGCCTCTGCCGCAATGGCTTTCGTGAGTATCGGATCCGGCTCGTTTGTGCCCGGTTTGACGATCTCGATGGCCAGCATGGCGCCGCGGCCGCGGACGTCGCCGATGACTCCGGTGTCGGTGAGGGCCTGCAGCTTCGGCAGCACCGAGGCCTCGATGGCGCGGGCCCGGGCGGGCAGGTCCATCTCGGCCATGGCGTCGAGCGTGGCGAGCGCCGCGGCGCAGGCGACGGGGTTGCCGCCGTAGGTGCCGCCCAGGCCGCCGGGGTGCACGGCGTCCAGCAGGTCGGCGCGGCCGGTGATGGCGGCCAGCGGCATGCCGCCGGCGATGCCTTTGGCCATGGTGATGATGTCGGGGACGATGCCGTCGTGTTCGGAGGCGAACCACGCGCCGGTACGGGCGAAGCCTGTCTGCACCTCGTCGGCGATGAACACGACACCGTTGGCCTTGCACCAAGCAACAAGGGTGGCAAGGAATCCCGGTGCGGGCACGATGAATCCGCCCTCGCCCTGCACGGGCTCGATGATCACCGCGGCAAGGGATGCGGCGCCGATCTGGGTCTCGATGCGGCTGATGGCAGCCTTGGCCGCCGCTTCGCCGGTCAGGCCATCGCGGTACGGGTAGGAGGCCGGCATCCGGTAGATCTCGGGCGCGAAGGGGCCGAACTGCGTCTTGTAGGGCATGGCCTTGGCGGTCAGCGCCATCGTCATGTTGGTGCGGCCGTGGTAGGCGTGGTCGAAGGCGACGACGGCCTGCCGGCCGGTGGCGAGCCGCGCCACCTTGACGGCGTTCTCGACGGCTTCGGAACCCGAGTTGAAGAAAGCGGTGCGCTTCTCGTGATCGCCGGGGGTCATGGCGTTGAGCCGCTCGGCGAGTTCCACGTAGCCCTCGTACGGGGTGATCATGAAACAGGTGTGGGTGAAGCGGGCGGCCTGCTGCGCCACTGCCGCGGCGACACCGGCATGCGATGCGCCGACGCTGGTGACGGCAATGCCCGAGCCCAGGTCGATCAGCGAGTTGCCGTCGATGTCGACGATGACGCCACCGTCGGCATCCGCGGCGTAGACCGGCGCGGAGGAGCTGACGCCGGCTGCGACGGCGGCCTGCCGCCGCGCGGACATTTCGGCCGATCGCGGACCGGGCAGCGCGGTGACGATGTTGCGCTTCTGCGCCAGTCGATAGGTGATGTCGGTCATCGGTTGCTCCTGGTGATCGAACGGCTTGTGTACAGCCGATTCTGTGCTGTTCGAGCCCCGATGACTATGTCCATATTGTCGATTTGATCGTCGGTATACGCGCCATTTTGTCAACGTGTGCGGCAGTTGTCCCGAAACCACACTGTGAACACCGCCAACAACACAACCGGATCGGCCCCGCCCACGATGCGAACATCGACATCGACTCGATGGGCAGCGGCATATTCGACGGCGGCATCAGTGCGTGCCTGAGCGACCTGGTGCGCTTCGGTTCGCTGTATCTGAGTGACGGGGTGTCGCTGCTGGGTGAGCAGGTGCTTCCCGCCGCGTGGGTCGCCGATACCGTTGTTCTCCACTTTGCGCGCGTTCGACGCGGTGTCGGCCGCGCTGCTGTGAGCCCGGCGCCGAGTTACGGCCGCGGCCTGCGGAAGTGGCTCGGCGCGGTGCCTTCCCAACGCTTGAAAGCGTGGGTGAAGTTGGCTGTTTCGGCGTACCCCAGGTGGCGGGAAATCTCTTCCACCGACAGGTCCTGCTGGAGCAGTTCGACGGCGAGGTGGCGGCGGACCTCGTCGAGCAACGCGCGATAGGACGTGCCTTCGGCGGCGAGCCGACGGCGCAGCGTGCGTGGATCGACGTGCAGTTCGTCGGCGATGGTCGGCATCGACGGCAACTCACCGGGGTTGTGCAGCAAGCGGCTGCGGACCTGCCCGGCGACGCCGACACGAGACAACCTGCGTTCGAGCAAGTCTCGGCATTGCTGTTCGATCTTGCGCGCCGTGTTCGCGTCGGCGAGAGGCGACGGCATCTCCAGTACTTCGTGCGTGGCGGCGATCCGGTTGGTGCGCCGGCCGGAACGTACGTCGGACACCGGAAGCCCCCACAGCTCGGCGAGCTTCGCGGCGCGATCGGCGTCGAGCGTCGTCTCTGCCCACGCCGGGGTGAGCGCCAGGTTCGCCCCCTGGGTCGCGGCGACGAATCCGGCGAGGTCCCGTTCGACGATGAATGACCTGACATCCGTGGGCAATTCGCTGTCATCGGCGACGAGGTACCCGTAGTCGTCGTCGGTCTCCACCGAGAATCGCAGGTGGGTGGGGGAGAGGGCGAGATAAGGCAGGATCAGTTCCACACCCTGTCTCAGGGTGGGGCCGGCCAGGATCAGGAAGCCGAGCAGGCCGGCCCGTCCCAGTGTGGAGTGCAGTCCCACGTCGATGCCGACGCCTGGCCTGTCGCCAAGTCCCGCAATGAGATTGCGGATCACGTCGAATTCCTGATGGGCCCAGATCTCGGCGTTCTCGTCGTCCAGGTCGGCTTCGGTCAGTCCGCTGCCCGTGAGACATTCCGTCGGCCTCATCCCATGCGCGATGCCGCCCTGCACCATGATGCGGACGCCTTCGGTACCCCTCGGCACCGCCCAGACCGGGGTCATTCCCACTGTCCGAAAATACCAAATCGTCGTCCCGTTGAAACATTCAATCGGGCGGTCAGCCTCCGTAGCGTTTTCTCCGAGACGCAACCAGTGGTGGTTGCCTGACTGTACGGAGTGTCGAATGTCGCCAGTTGGTGTAGTTGATCGGGCGGACAGCGAAGCGGCCGCGCCGACGGCGTTGCCGGATCCGGGGGAGCAGGTACCCAAGCTGGCCTGGCCGACCCTGGCGCTGTTTCTCGCTGGTGGACTGGCATTCGTCGCATCGACCGCCGGCTACATCCTCGGTGTCGTGCCGACGTGGGTCCCCATCGTGGTCAATGCGGTGGTGAGCTTCACGATGTTCACCGTCGTGCACGACGCCGTGCACTACGCGATCAGTTCGACGCGCTGGGTCAACGGGTTGGTCGGACGACTGGCTGTGCCGTTCGTCCAGCCGCTGATCTCGTTTCCGTCGTTCGGATTCATCCACATCGAGCACCACCGGCATTCGAACGATGACGAGAACGATCCGGACACCTTCGCCTCCCATGGGCCGGTGTGGCAGCTGCCGTTCCGCTGGGCCATGCTCGACGTCTCCTACGGCAACTATCTGATCCGCAAGATGGGTAGTCGCCCGAAGGCGGAGGTCGCCGAAACCCTGGCATGCGTGGCCATTTCGGTGGCCGGGTTGACCGTCGCGATCATGTCGGGCCACTTCTGGACGCTGGCCGTCGTCTTCATCATCCCGCAGCGGATCGCGGTGGTGGTCCTGGCCTGGTGGTTCGACTGGATGCCGCACCACGGTCTCGAGGCCACACAACGCAGCGACCGCTACCGGGCGACCAGAACCCGCGTCGGCATGGAGTGGCTCTACACCCCGTTGATGCTGTCGCAGAACTACCACCTGGTGCACCACCTGCACCCGTCGGTGCCGTTCTACCGCTACACGAAGACCTGGCGCCGCAACGAAGAGGCGTACCTGGACCGCAACGCCGCGATTTCCACGGTGTTCGGGCAAGGGCTCGATTCCGACGAGTTCCGGGAATGGAAGCAACTGAACGGCAAGCTGGGACGGCTGCTGCCGGTGCGGATGCCGGCTCGCTCGAGTTCCCCGCACGCGGTCTTCCACCGTATCCCCGTCGCTGCCGTCGATCCCATCACCGCCGACAGCACGTTGGTGACCTTCGCGGTGCCCGAGGCGCTGCGCGACGAGTTCCGATTCGAACCAGGTCAGCATGTCTCGGTACGCACCGACCTCGGTGGTCAAGGGGTGCGCCGCAGCTACTCGATCTGTGCGCCTGCCACGCGAGCACAGCTGCGGATCGCGGTGAAACACATTCCAGGAGGCACGTTCTCGGGCTTCGTGGTCGACGAGCTCAAGGCGGGCGACGTCCTCGACGTGATGACCCCGGCCGGCAGCTTCAGCTCCGCGTTGCACCCGCTGCATCGGAAGCACTACGTGGGCCTGGTGGCGGGCAGCGGCATCACGCCGGTGATGTCGATCCTGGCGACCGTCATGGAGATTGAAACCGAGAGTCGCTTCACGTTGATCTACGGCAACCGCACCAAAGAGTCGACGATGTTCCGCACCGAACTCGACCGCCTCGAATCCCGCTATGCCGACCGCCTCGAAATCCGGCACGTGTTGTCGGGCGAACCGCGGCACATCCCGGAGCTCTCCGGCCGAATCGATGCGGAACGACTGACCGGCTGGCTCACGACGGACCTGCGTCCCGACACCGTAGACGAGTGGTTCCTGTGCGGTCCGGCCGCGCTGTCTACCGGTGCGCGCGAGACGCTGATCGAGCGCGGCGTCGACCCGGAGCGGATCCATCTGGAATTGTTCACGGGCTTCGACCGCACCGGCGCACCGGCGCGCGACTACCAGGCCGCGGCCGTCACCGTTCAATTGTCCGGAAAGAGGCAGACTTTCGGTCTCGCCGCCGGCGACACGATCCTGGAAGGGGCATTGCAGACCGGCAGTAACGCGCCCTACTCGTGCATGGGCGGGGCGTGCGGCACCTGCCGGGCCAAACTGCTCGAGGGCACAGTCGAAATGGAGCAGAACTTCGCGCTCGGCCGCAGTGACCTCGACGCCGGCTACATCCTCACCTGCCAGTCGCATCCGACCAGCCCGTCGGTGTCGGTCGACTACGACGCCTGAGGGCGCTCGAAGGCAAAGTGTTGCACCAGTTGTCGGGCTAGACGTCCCTGAGTTCAATCGCGGCGGCGACCTGCCGGTGGTTATTGAAGTCAGGGACGGGTAGCCGACGAAAAAGGTACCTGGCTTCAATCACGATGGCCGACAAGGCTTTGTGATTGAAGCCAGGTACTTGTTTGGTCGCTTTCCCTCCGCTCAGGGGAGTGGCGGGGTATCCATGGTGAGCGTCTCGCCCCGGAAGTACGCCGGCTGCGCCGCGCGCATGGCGACCATCAGCACCGCGCCGAAGATCAGGATGCCGAAGCCCAGATAGAACACCAGGCCGATGCCGCCGATCTCCGCGCCGCTGCCGCTGGCCGTCGGATCCATGCTGACAAGCACCGATTTCACGAACACGGAGAGCAGCATGATGCCACCGAGTAGCGGGAACACCAGCTTGTAGATGACGTTGTGCGCGTTGAGGAACAGTTCCTTGCGGAAGAACCACACACAGGCGAATGCCGTGATGCCGTAGTACCAGCAGATCATGATGCCAAGGGCGGCAATGGTATCCAACAATGTGCGCTCGGACAGCAGAGTCACGATGGTGTAGAACGCGGCGGTGACGACGCCCGCGACCACGGTGCTGAACACGGGTGACAGCGTGCGGGGGCTGACGCTGGCGAACCGCTTGGGGAAGGCGCCGTAGGTGCCCATCGCCAGCATGGTGCGGGCGGCCGGCAGCACGGTGGTCTGCAGGCTGGCGATCGACGAGGCGAAAACCGCCAGCAGCAGCAACGGGCCGCCCCAGTCGCCGAGGACCGGGTAGGCCAGCGCGCCGAAGACGTTGGCGGCGTTGTCCTTGTTGCCCAGTCCCAGGCCGCTGTCCCCGATCCCGGCATACATCATGACGGCGACCGCGACCAAGAGGTACGTCAGCAGAATCGACAGGACGCAGAGCAATCCGGCGCGCCCGGGGACCTTGGTGGGGTCCTTGCATTCCTCGCCGAGGGTCAGGCAGGTGTCCCAGCCCCAGAACGCGAAGATGGAGCCGATCAGGCCGATCACGAACGCACTCATGGTGAGTCCGGTGAACGGGTCGAACCAGTCGATGTCGAAGCTCAGGTGTCCTTCGGCGCCGCCCGACCGCACGATCGCGATGATCGAGAACGTGACCAGCACGATCATCTGGAAGCCGACCAGGACGTACTGCACCTTCTCGCTGGTCGTGATGCCACGGCACGAGATGTAGGTGGCGATGGCCAGCAGCGCCACGGTGGACCCGATGTTGACCCAGACGTTGTCGGCCGAGAGCGTCGCGAGCTTCTCGTTGTGCAGCACCTTGCCCAGGAATTCGTAGCCGAACTGGACACCGATCGAGGCGAGATTGGACAGCACGATGATGGTGGCGATCACCATGCCCCAGCCGCACATCCAGCCTACATACGGGCCGAAAGCCTTGGTGGACCAGGTGAATGACGCGCCGCAGTCGGGTGCCCGCGAGTTCAGTTCGCGGTACGCGTAGGCGGTCAGGAACATGGGGATGAAGCCGGCGATCAGGATGGCCGGCATCTTCAGCCCGACCGCCGCGACGATCAATCCGATGCTGGCGGTGAGCGTGTAGCCCGGCGCCACGGTGGAGATACCGAGGATGGCTCCGGTGATGGTGCCGATTCTGCCTGCGGCGAGGCCCTTGGCGACGAGGCCTTCTTCCCGCTCTACGCGAGCGAGGTCGGAATCGGCCAGTTGTTCAGTCATTATCAGCCCCTTCATCTTTCGGAACCACGATCATGGGGACCTGCAGGACGCGCAGCATCTTGGCCGCGGTCGACCCCAGGAAGAGCCGGCGGGGCTGTGCGAGCCGACTGGACCCGACCATGATCACGTCGCCGTCATGCCAGCCGAGTTTGTTGACGGCGTCCTCGACGCCTGCGCCGGTGGCGACGCGCGAAGTGACCGGAATGTCTTCCGGAAGAAATGCTTTCGCTTGGTCGAGGGCGTTCTGCGCGTGCTGCTGGGCCAGTTCCAGGTCGTCGGCGTCGTCGACGGCGACCAGCGACACCAGGCGCAGCGGTGTCCCGGTGTCCCGGCAGAGCCGTAGCGCGGCGTCCAGCAGCAGCTTGGCGCCCGGACGGGTTCCGACGGCGCAGGTGACTTCACGGATCCGATCGCCCCGCTTCAGGCGGGCGCCGCGGGGTGCGATGACCACCGGGATCGGTGACGCGTGAACCAGATCGTTGACCACCGATCCCAGGGACAACGAGCCGGCGATGCCGCCGCCGGCGCCACCGACCACCAGGGTCTCGGCCCCGGCGGCCTCTGCCGCCGCGATCAGGCCCGCGGTGCTGGACTCGTCGAAGCTCAGGTGGGTCGTCACCTTGAGGTCGCTGGGTACCCCGGCCGCGGCTGCGGCGAGCCAACTTTCGGCTTCGCGCTGCAAAATGCCGCCGGGCGTGGTGGCCAGTGCCGACCGGTCGCTGGGCAGCACCATGCACAGATCGATCTCGGCGCCGAGGGTTCGCGCGATCTGCTCGCCGACGGCGACGGCGTCGTCACCGCCGGGTGTCGCGAGATATGCGACGGCGATTCTTGGATTGCTCACGACTTAGCCTTCTTCACAGTTGGAGGACATGTGGCACGCCTTCGGCGGTGTCGGCGCCACGTCGATCGAGGGGTTGCGGTCGAAGAAGCCGACAGGCTTGAGCCAGAAGCTGACGGTGTCCGCGGGCATGATCGGCCAGTCTTCGGGGCGGGTGATGTGGTGGATGCCGAACACGTACCACAGCACCACGTCGGTGTTCTCGATCGAGCGGTTCGCCTCGGTCCACATCGGCAGGCCGGTGTCTTCCTTGCTCTGCGTGACGAATTCGCCCGCGGGCCAGCGCTCGTCGGGGGAGTTGGGGGTGACCCACACGGTGTGCTCGATGGCCCGGCAGCGTGCCAGGATCGGGGACTTCGGATCGAACATGGCCGGGAAGGCGCCGCCGGGCACCAGCTTGTACGCCGGCGGGGTGCCGATGCCGTTGCGGACGTTGTCGTTGACGACCTTCCATGCCCGCTGGGTCTGGAAGTTCATGTCCTGCTTGCCCTCGGCCTCGGTGCGCAGCGGGGTGTTGCGCTGGCGCAGCGACAGGCCGTAGGGGTTGTCCGGTCCCATCGGTTCGATCTCGGTCTCGCTGGCGTACACCGTGTTCTCGGTGCCGTCGACGTCGAGATCGAGTCGGGCGACGAGAAAGTGCTGGTGGTACGGCGCGTAGGTGCGGTTGTCGACCAGCGTGCCGTGCGGGTGGGCCTGGCCCTCGGGGAAGTTGCTCACCACCATGATTCCCGTTGCGCGGACCTCACATTCGATGTTGCCGTCCTGGTAGAACCGCCAGTAGGTGAGGTACTCGTAGTTGGCGACGGTGACGTGGAACGACACCGTGAGCCGGCGCATGCGGCGCACCTCGGCGCCGCCGTGGTGGTCGACGTGCTTCCACAGCACGGCATTGTCTTCTTCGTGGATGCAGATGGCGTTCTTGATGGTGTATGGCTCGCCCTTACTGTTGTGCAGCACGGCGTCCAGGTACCGGATCTCGCCGAGACAGTCGCAGCCCAGCTCAAGTGACGTGGTCATGAAGCCGATGCCCCACTCGCCGATGTCGAAAGCCGTCCGGCGGTAATGGTCTTCGCAGTGATCGCGGTAGGGGACCATCATCTCGGCGAACGACATCCGGTTGGCCACCGACCGCACATTGCCGTTGTCGTTGTAGCTCACCGCGTGCAGCGTCATGCCCTCGCGGTAGTTGAACCCCACGCGCAGCGACCAGTTCTGCCACTTCAGCAAATTGCCCTCGAGGGTGAAGGAAACACCCTCGGGCTGAGTGATGTTCAGCGGCTGCAGCGGTTCCCGGGTGCTCGCCTTGCGGATGCGCTCGGGAATGTGTTGCGGCACATACTCACCCATCATCTCCGGCCGGTCGACGGTGAAGGTGTCCTCGATCTCCAGCAGCTCCATGGTGTTCATGTCGATGACACAGTGGAAGCCGTTGACCGGACCGGCGTAGGGGTTGGCGCCGTCGGCGGCCCGCACCCAGGTGTCGGTCCAGCCGAGGCGGCGGTCCTTGTACTTCTCCGGCATCACGACGTCGCCGTAGGTCCAGGTGTCCATGAACACCAGGTCCATGTCGGTGAACCCGCGTTTGGCCAGGGCCGCAATGACGTCCGGGTGCTTGCGCAGCACCTCGTCGGCCTCTTCCCACTCATCGACGGTGAAGTTCGGTTGCACGCCCGGGATGTGGTCCCACGACAGCACCGAACCGGCCGTCAACGACACCAGGCTCTTGTAGGTGCGGTTGTTCGAGGTGTCGAGCAGCGTCGCCAGCGCGCGGCGGTCCGGCGCCGAGCCCGTCGCGTCGAACGCGGCCACCTCGGCCTTGGCCGGTTCCACCATCTCGATGGAGGTGTACCGCCAGCCGTCGCCGACACCGTGCGCCGCCGCGAGAATCTCGGCAACCTTGGCGAATTCGGGTGCGGTCAGCGGGTCGAGGGGGTGGAAGGTGTCGGTCATCGGTGCAGCTCCTGTCGGCAGAGGGTGGAGTCGAGTCGGCGGGGGACGGAAAGAGGGACGGATGGATCAGTCGTGGGCACTCATGACGTGCTTGATCCGCGTGTAGTCCTCCACGCCGTAGATCGACAGGTCCTTGCCATACCCGGAGTACTTGAAGCCGCCGTGCGGCATCTCCGCCACCAGTGGGATGTGGCAGTTCACCCACACCGCGCCGAAATCGAGTGCGCGGCTGAACTTTTCAGCGGTCGCGTGGTCTTTGGTCCACACGCTCGACGCCAGGGCGTACCGGACGCCGTTGGCGAGGTCGATGGCCTGGTCGTCGGAGCTGAACGGCTGCACCGTCAGGATGGGCCCGAAAGTCTCGTCCTGCACGATGGAATCGTCCTGTTTTACGCCGGTGATGATGGTGGGCTCGAAATAGAAGCCCTTGTCGCCCGATTGCTTTCCGCCGGTGACGACGGTGGCGTGCGCCGGGAGTGCGGCGATCTTCTGGCTGACCGCGGTGAAGTGGTTGACGTTGTTCAGTGGCCCGTAGAACGCGTCGGCGTCGTCGGGGAGCCCGGGCCGCAGGGTGTGTGCGGCCTCGACGAGGGCGTCGACGAACTGGTCGTGGATCGACTCGTGCACGAGCACGCGCGTGGCCGCGGTGCAGTCCTGGCCGGCGTTGAAGAATGCGGCCTGGGCGATTCCGGTTGCGGCCTTGGCGATGTCGACGTCGCCGAACACCACCGCGGGTGCCTTGCCGCCGAGTTCGAGGTGGCTGCGCTTGAGCTGCTGGGCGGCTGCCGACGCCACCGCGACACCGGCCCGCACCGAACCCGTGATGGACACCAGGCCGAGGGCCGGGTGGTCGACCAGTTCGGCGCCGGTGCCGCCGGTGCCGAGGATGACGTTGAACACGCCGTCGGGCAGGATGCCCTTGCTGATGCGGGCCAGCACCAGCGTGCTCTCGGGAGTGGTGTCGCTGGGCTTGAGGACGACGGTGTTGCCGGTGGCCAGGGCCGGGCCGATCTTCCAGATCGCCATCATGAACGGGTAATTCCACGGGGTCACCTGACCGACGACGCCGATCGGCTCGCGCCGCACATAGGACGTGAAGCCTTCCATGTACTCACCGGCGGACAGTCCTTCGACCATGCGGGCGGCCCCGGCGAAGAAGCGAACCTGATCGGCGCTCACCGCGACCTCCTCGGCCGCGATCATCGCCTTGAGCTGGCCGGTGTTGCGGCATTGCGCTTCGACGATCTCGTCACTGTGGGCCTCGATGGCGTCGGCGAGCTTCAGGAGCGCCTGTTGCCGCACGCTGGGCGTGGTCTTGCCCCAGGTGACGAACGCTCGTTCGGCGGCGGCCACCGCGGCGTTCACATCGGTGCGGTTGGACACGGGTGCCCGCCCGACCACTGAGCCGTCCACCGGGCTGATCAGGTCGATGGTCTCCGACGATGACGACGCGACGAATTGCCCGTCAATGTAGTTCTGCAGTGTTTCGATCGACATCGCGCCGTCCTCGGGTGAAGTTGGTCAGACAACTGGCTGCCCAAGTGTGCGCCAGGACACACACCTCAGCATCGGACAATACGGGGATTTTCAGTGGAATTTTTCGACATTCTGTACATTCATTGCCGTGACGGTTCCGGTGCGATGGGTACTGGACCAAGCTGATCTGCGAATCCGGCTGCTCGGCGGTGCCGACGGCGTCGGTGGCGAGATCAGTTTGGTCCTGACCACCGAGTTGGCCGACCCGGCCAAATGGCTGTCCGGTGGTGAGCTGGTGCTGACCACGGGGATCGGTCTGCCACCGGCTTCCGCAGACCGGCAGCACTACCTTCAACGCCTACACGAAAGCGGCGTCGCCGGACTCGGATTCGGTATCGGGCTCACCTTCGACGAGGTGCCCGAGGAGCTGGTTTCCGCCGCCGAGGAGCTGGGGCTGCCGCTGCTGGAGATTCCGTTGCGGACGCCGTTCGCCGCGGTTGTGCAACGGGTCGGTTCGCGGATCGCCGCGCTGCAGTACGACGCGGTGCTGCGGGCGTCCCGCGCACAGCCACGGATCACGCGCGCCGTCGTCAGCGGCGGCCCGCAAGAGGTCGCCGCCGAACTGGGCCGGGCATTGCGGGCCAGCGTCGTGGTGCTCGATCCTGCGGGCACGGTGATCGCGTCCCACCCGCGCAATCTCAACGTCACCACCGTCAACCTGGTGCGCGATGCCATCGAGCCCGGCGCCGCATCGGCCGTCGCGGTGCTGGCCGAAGGCGTCACCGTCGCGCAGCAGTCCATCCGGGTCGGTGGCCGCTCGCACGGTGTGCTCGGTGTGGTCAGCGAATCGGCATTGAGCCCGGTCGATCAGGTGCTGTTGGGTCACGCGAACTCGTTGCTCGCCTTGGACTTCGAGAAACCGGTGCGGTTGAAGGAGGCTCAGCAGCGCCTCAACGAGCAGGCGGTGGGCCTCATTCTCACCGGTGAAGCCAACCTGGAGCCGGCCTGGGCACAGCTGGCTCAGGCTGCCGATCAGCGGGGCCGCATCAGGGTGCTGGTCGTCCAGGTGGATACCGACGCGAACGCCGAGGCCGACACCGCGAACCTGCGGAAGAAGGTGACCGCCGCGCTCCTCGATGAGCTGGACCAGGCAGGTCAGCCCGCGTTCGTGTATGGCGCCGACAAGTGGCTGGCGGTGCTGTTGCCCGGTGCGGAGGCCGAGGAGATCGCCGCCGCGCTGGTCGCCCGGATCGATGCGTCGTTGCGCCGGACCATCCGCCTGGGCCTCAGCGGAATTCAGCCGCTGGCCAAACTGGCCGAGGCCGTCGACAACGCCCGGCTGGCGGCCTCCGTCGCGGAGTGCGGGCGGCCGCCGACCGAATTCTCGGCGCTGGCCGGCAGTGCGCTGCTGGCGTTCGGGGAGAGCCGGGATGTGCTGGTTGCGCTCGGGGCTGCCGTCTTGACCCCGATCCTCGATCACGACGCCGAGTTCGGCACGGGGTTGCTCACGTCGCTGCGCGCATTCCTGGAAGCCAACGGCCACTGGGAATCTGCCGCCGCGGCGGTCGGCGTACACCGGCACACGATGCGCAAGCGTATCGAGACCGCCGAGGCCCTGCTCGGTTGCGATCTGGCGATCGCCCGGGTCCGCGCCGAGCTGCTGCTGGCGATTTTGGCGCGGACGCCGGGCGACTGATCAGCCCACCGGTGTGGGGGAGCGCTGTTCGGTTGGCGCCGCCGCCCGGTGACGGAGCCGCAGCGGCCACCAGAACCACCTGCCGAGAAGCGCCGCGACCGACGGTGTCATCAACGACCGAACGATCAAGGTGTCGAACAACAATCCGAGTCCGATGGTCGTGCCGGCCTGGCCGATGGAGCTCAGGTCGCTGGCCGCCATCGACATCATGGTGAAGGCGAACACCAATCCTGCTGTGGTGACGACGCTGCCCGTCTCGCCCATCGAGCGGATGATGCCGGTTTTCAATCCCGCACCGATTTCCTCCTGGAACCGGGAGACCAGCAGGAGGTTGTAGTCGGAGCCGACCGCCAGCAGGATGATCAGACCGAAAACCGGTGCGATCCAGTTCAATTCGAGGCCCAAGAGATCCTGCCACACCAGCACCGAGAGTCCGAACGCCGCACCCAGTGACAGCAGCACGGTGCCGACGATCACCAGCGATGCGACCAGTGCCCGCGTGATGAGCAGCATGACGACGAAGATCAGCGTCAGCGCGGCGGTGCCGACGATCAACAGGTCGTATTGCGAGCCCGACTGGATGTCTCGATAGATCGCAGCGGTGCCGGCGAGATAGAACTTGGCGTCGGTGAGTGACGATCCCTTCACGGATTGATGTGCCGCGTCGAGCGTCGGCAGGACCGCAGCGATGCCGTCCGGCGTGGCCGGGTCCTCGGCGTGCGTGATGATGAAGCGCGCGGCCTTGCCGTCGGACGAGAGGAACAGCTTGAGACCGCGCTGAAAGTCAGCATTCTCAAAGGCTTCTGGTGGCAGGTAGAAGTAGTCTCCGCTGCGGGACGCGTCGAAGGCCTGCCCCATGGCGCCGGCGGTGTCGGTCATGGCGGACATCTGAGTGATCAGACCCGAGAAGCTGCTGTGCAGCGTGAGCAGCGTGCCGCGCATGGACTCCACCGTCGCGATCATCGGTGGAAACTGCGCCTTCAGCTGGGGCAGCAGCGCCACGGTGCTGTCCATGTCGGTGCCCAGGGCGGCCATGTCCGAACTGAACGTGTCGACGTTGTCGATCGCGTCGAAGACGGATCTGGTTGCCGCGCAGACCGGGATGTCGGTGCAATGCTGTTCCCAGTAGAAGTAGTTGCGCAGCGGCCGGGCGAAATCGTCGAAGTCGGCCAGATGATCGCGGAGTTCCTCCATTGTCGTGTGCATCTGGTGCACGTCGGTGGCCAGGCGCTGCGTTGCGCCACTCATCTGGTCCACCAGGGTCTGCAGCCGCTTCATCGGGCCGATCAGCCCGCCGAGATCGTCGCTCATCTTCAGGATGTCGCCCATCCGGTCCTTCATGATCTGGAGGTTCTGCTGGATGGGAATGGACTGGGCGCTGACCTGGAAGGGGATGGACGTGTGTTCGGTCGGCCCACCGAATGGCCGGGTGATGCTCTGCACCATCGCGATTCCGGGCAGCCTGAAGATGTCCTTCGCCAGCTTGTCCAGGATGATCATGTCGGCACTGTTGCGCATATCGTGATCGGTCTCGACCATCAGAATGTCGGGATTCATTGTGGCAGCGCTGAAGTGGCGCTCGGCCGCGTCGTATCCCGCGTTCGACGGCAGTCCGCGGGGGATGTAGAAGCGGTCGTTGAAACTCAGCTTCATGCTGGGCATGAACGTGATTCCGACGAGGGCGACCAGCAGCGACGCGACGAAGATCGGCGCCGGCCACCGGACGGTGGCGGTGCCAATGCGCCGCCAGCCCTTGGTCTTGGTCTTCCGCTTCGGTTCGAGCAGGCCGCGGCGGGTGGCGACCGCCACCACGGCCGGCGCCGCGGTCAGTGCGCCCGCGACGACCACGACCAGCCCCAGTGCCGACGGGATGCCCAGTGCCTTGAAGTACGACAGTCGCGCCAGGTGCAGGCACAGCGTGGCGCCGGCGATGGTCAGTCCGGAGCCCAGGATGATGTGGGCGGTGCCGCGAAACATGGTGTAGTAGGCCGCTTCCGGATCCTGTCCGGCCTGGCGGGCCTCGTGGTAGCGGCCCACCAGGAATATCGCATAGTCGGTTCCCGCGGCAATGGCCAGGGAAGACAGCATGGCGACCACGAATGTCGAGAAGCTCAGCAGATCGTGGTCTCCGAGCAACGCGATCAGGCCTCGGGCGGTGCCCATCTCGAACCCGACCATGACGAGCACCAGCACCACGGTTGCGGCGGACCGATAGGCGATGGCCAGCATGATGATGATGACGACGCCGGTCACGCCCATCATCGTGAGCATGCTCTTGTCGGCGGCTTCGTTCATGTCGGTGGTGAGCGGCGCCGGCCCCGTCACATAGACCTTCAGGCCCGCGGGAGGCGTTTCGCGGTGAACGATTTCCCGCACGCGGTCGACCGATTCATTGCCCAGCGTGCTGCCCTGGTCGCCGGCGAGATTCAGCTGGACGTAGGCGGCCTTGCCGTCGCGGCTCTGCACACCTGCCGCGGTGAGCGGGTCGCCCCAGACGTCCTGGACGTGCTGCACGTGCGCGGGATCGGCCTGCAGCGCTTTCACGAGCCCGTCGTAGTAGCGGTGTGCGTCGGCGCCGAGTTTCTGGTCGCCCTCCAGGACGATCATCGCGATGCTGTCGGAATCCGACTCGTGGTAGGTCGCGCCGATCTTCTTGGCCGCGATCAACGCCGGGGCGTCCTGCGGCGACATCGTCACCGCGTGTGCCCTGGCCACCGATTCGATCTGCGGCACAAGCACATTCATGCCCACGGTCAGCAGCAGCCAGCCGATGATGATCGGCCAGGCGAACCGCCTGATGAACCGCATGTATGCCGGCCGAGCGGTGGTGTCGGCGGTGTTGTCGCCGCTCATGCGTTCTTGACCAGACATGAGGTTTGGGCATCACGTCCGGTTGCGGACTGTTCCTGGCGGGCCTCACCGTCCACGGTGATGCGACAACCGAGCCGGTCGCCGTCGCCCTGCGCCACGACACTCGCGATCGTCGCCGGCGCGGTCGTGCTGATCTCGACGGTCCACGGCAGACCGCGGAAACTTGCCTGCACCGGCTGGGCGTTCTGATCGAGGTAGTTGACGCTGCCCGCGGTGCCGCGGGGGCCGAAAACCTCGTAGACCACGCGCTTGACGTGCGTGGGCTCGAGAGGTGCGGCGGTGGTACCGGTCGCGGTGAAGATTGGTTCGGAGCCGAAGGCGCCACGTAGTTGCGTGACCGCCGCCGCACCGAGTGCAACGGCCACCACGGTCACCGTCGGCACCCAGATTCTCGCCAGGACAGTTGGCATCGTTGTCTCCCTCCGCCAATGGGCTGTGTTGAGCGTGCGCAGGGCAGCGCGTCGGAACCCGTCGCAATCCGATTCGAGATACCCCATGGGGTATCTCCCTCGAACTCAACGTACCATACCCCCTAGGGTATAAAATGATATCGTGGGATGTCGGGCAAGTTTGTTGGCAAATACCCCAGGGGGCATGCTATGAAGGAGGGGTATAGGCCGGGGCGAAGAGCCCGATCGGATCGAATGGCCAAGGAGTGCAACATCGCTCACCAGATCGACCGTCCGTGCGGCCACGGAAGGGAGTGAATCATGTGCCACGCCAAGCGGTGCCCGCAGTGCGGCAAGACCACCTGGTCGGGCTGCGGAATGCATGTAGACGCCGTCAAGGCCACGGTGCCCGCCGGCCAGTGGTGTGAAGGGCATCCCAAATCCGACCGACCGTCCCGCTTGAAGTTCTGGAGGTAAGCACCGGCCGGCCGCTGATACCCTGAGGGGTATAGCGGTTCGGGGTGAACCAACGAAAGGTAGGTGCGACATGGTCGGTGATGAAGAGGCCATGGCCGCAGTTCTGGCCCGGTTGCGTCGGGCGCAGGGGCAGTTGGCCGGGGTTATCTCGATGATCGAGCAGGGTCGCGAGTGCAAGGACGTCGTCACGCAGCTCGCGGCGGTGTCGAAGGCGCTCGACCGCGCGGGGTTCAAGATCGTCGCCACCGGGCTCCGCGAATGCCTGACCGGGAACGCCGAGGAGGGTCGTGCCCCGATGACCGAAGCCGAGCTCGAGAAGCTGTTCCTGTCGTTGGCTTGAGCCGCGGACCGGATCAGCTGGGCCGTTTGATGATCGTCAGCGACTGGTCGATCTTCTTGAACTTCGTGAAAGTTTCTGCGGGAACACCGAACACGACGCTGAGCACGTCGGGCGGCAGCTTGCTGATCGATGCGCCGATGCCGATGTCGTCCTTGCCTTCTTCAGTGCTGGCGTTGAAGACGATGAGCAGATCGAGTTCCTCGGTGCCCTTGTTCTCGAAGTAGTGCAGCGAGCCCTGGGGAGCGAACACCACGTCGCCGACATTGGCTTCGAAGTGTTCGGAGTGGCCCAGCGGGTCGAGCAGGGTCCACGTCGCCACGCCACGGGTGATCACATTGATCTCCCAGGCGCTGGGGTGCCAGTGCGGTTCGCGGATGCCGCCGGGTTCCAGCGTGACCATGACCACGCTGGCCTCTTGACCCATCAGGATCGGCCAATTGCCTTCGTAGGCCTGGCGCAGCGTGCCACCTTCGAACTGGGTCCGGGGCAGGGCGCCGAGGTGGAACATGTGCGGTTGTGCGGTGTTGAGCTCAGCGGGAATGCGGGGATTGCCGAAACGAGCGGCGTCATCGGTCGCGGCCGCTTCCTGAGTGTTGTTGTGTGGCATGGGAGACGAGGGCGCGGGCGTCGAGAACGCGCGATCGGCGCCGGCGCCGGCAAGAGCGGCCACGCCGACTGCGCCGGCTCCGCCGAGAATCGTCCGTCGATTGATCAAGATGTGGCTCCCGTCCTGGCGTCCATCGCAGTGGGCCGGCCCGTCCGGCCGACGTGTTTCAGCGTGGTGCTCGGAGGCTGGTTCGTCGTCACGGCTGGCGTCCAATGGCGTCTACCGGCTAGCTGCAATGCGGAACTGAGGCCTGCGGGAACGACTTTTGCCTGGTCGAAGGCGATGCTGGAGTCAGTCCGAAATCGGACGACCACTTCGACAGAAAGTGCCGATCATGAAGAACCCGATCAAGTTCATCGCCCCCGCAATGGCCGCCGCCGGCATCGCCGGCGCCCTGCTGCTGGCGCCGATCGCCAGCGCCGATACCAACCCGCTGGTGCCCAATGGCACTGACCCGCACTCGTCCTACGTGCTGGGCGAGCACTTCTCGAACCACGACGAAGCCAATCAGAGTGCGGGTGGTCTGGACACTTCGTTCTGAGCGAGCTTCTCCTTTCCGCGCGCCCACGCTCCGTCCGCCGCACACATCGTGTGCGGCGGACGGAGCGCGTTGGCATCAGAAGCGGTGGACGAAGTTCAGAGCGGTGTCGGCGACCTCTTTCCATCCGCCATCGATGGCCAGCGAGTGTCCGCGACCGGCGATTTCGACGATCTCCGTGACGTTCGGGTTCTTCTTGTACTGCTTGTACGACGCGTTGGCGATCGCCCAGGGCACGGTGTTGTCCTGCTCGCCCGAGATGATCAGCAGCGGCCCGCGATCGGGGTTCTTGGTGTCGACCTTGGCCTCGGTGCCTGGGTTGAAGTTGGCCAGTGCGGCCTGGAACAGCGGCACACCTGAGCCGGCGACCGAGTACTCGTCATACAGCCGGTTCGCCTCGTCGGCAGAGACCGCGTTCGCGAATGCGAAGCGGAACTGCTTGGGGGTCAGCGCGATCGCACGTCTGCGGTTCAGCGGGTTGCCGAGCACCGGGAAGGCGGCGCGCAGGGCCGACACCGGAAGCGGCAGCACACCACGGAACGGCGCGGGGTCGATGGCGACCGCGATCTTGACCAGGCCGAGGCCTGCCAGTTTCTGGGTGATCAGACCGCCGAAGGAGTGTCCGATGACGATGGGCTTGCGATCGAGTGCGCGGATCACGTCGGCGTAGTGCTCGGTGATCTCGCCGACGCTCTTGTGCGCGAAGACCGACGGGTCGCGGCGGGCTTCGGCAGTGGTCGCCGGATCATCCGGCCATCCCGGCGCCAGCGTGACGAACCCCTGCTCCTCGAAGTAGGCGCGCCAGTCGTTCCAGCTGTTCGGCAGCAACCACAGACCGTGCACGAACACGACGGGTTGCGCGGCGGACGCGTTTGCGCGGTCGATCTCGGCCTGCTCGCGGGCGGTGATGGCGGACATTGCGGGCTCCTTAGGTAGAAAGAACGGTCGTTCTGCCTGATCCAACCAGTGACCCTGTCGATCTGTTCCCGCAACGAGAAAGAACGTTCTTCGCCGCGGAGTACCGTGGCGACATGACCACCGCCGCGGTGTCCGGACCTCGTGAACGTCTGCTGCGCACCGCCGCGGAGCTGTTCTATCGCGAAGGAATCCACACGGTCGGTGTCGACCGGATACTCGCCGAAGCGGGCGTCACCCGTGCCACCATGTACCGCCACTTCAAAGGCAAGGAAGGCCTCGTCGAGGCGTACCTCGCGCTCGAGGACGAGACCATTCGCGGTTATTTCCGTGACGCCGCGGCCGCGGCCGGCCCGGACACCGACATGCTGGAGTTGGTGATCGACGGCATCGCCGAGGACATCGCCAGATACCACACGCGGGGCTGCCCGTTCATCAACGCCGCGGCCGAGTACCCGGCGCCCGACAGCCCGGTGCGGCAGCTCATCGCCCAGCACCGCAGCTGGTTTCGCGGCGCGCTGCAGGAGGCCGCTGCCGGGCGGGAGAGTCCTGAGCAGGTCGCCGCATCGCTGGTGTTGCTGCGCGACGCCGCGCTGGTCGGTGGATATCTCGACGGAATCGACACCACCAAGGCAGCTTTCGTCCGAGCCGCCCGGCAGGCCGCCGGGATCTCCGGCTGATGCCCGGCCTGTTGCCCACCTAGAACCCAACCCCAACCCGTAAGCTCGATTATGTGCAGCGACGGATCATGGGAATCGAGACCGAGTTTGGCGTGACCTGCACTTTTCATGGTCACCGCCGACTCAGCCCTGACGAGGTAGCGCGTTATCTGTTCCGGCGAGTGGTGTCGTGGGGCCGCAGTTCCAACGTCTTCTTGCGAAACGGTGCACGTCTGTACCTCGACGTGGGCAGCCACCCCGAGTACGCGACCGCTGAATGCGACAACCTCGCGCAACTGGTCACCCACGACCGTGCCGGTGAGCGCGTGCTCGAAGACCTGCTGGTCGACGCCGAGCAGCGGCTCGCCGACGAAGGCATCGGCGGCGACATCTACCTGTTCAAGAACAACACCGACTCGGCCGGCAACTCCTACGGCTGCCACGAGAACTACCTGATCGTGCGAGCCGGCGAGTTCTCCCGGATCTCCGACGTCCTGCTGCCGTTCCTCGTCACCCGGCAGTTGATCTGCGGTGCGGGCAAGGTGCTGCAGACCCCGAAGGCTGCGACGTTCTGCCTGAGCCAGCGCGCCGAGCACATCTGGGAGGGCGTATCCAGCGCCACGACCCGGTCCCGGCCCATCATCAACACCCGCGATGAGCCACACGCCGACGCGGAGAAGTACCGCCGGCTGCACGTCATCGTCGGCGACTCCAACATGTGCGAGTCCACCACCATGCTCAAGGTGGGCAGCGCCTCGCTGGTGCTCGAGATGATCGAAGCGGGCGTCCCGTTCCGGGACTTCTCGCTGGACAATCCGATTCGGGCCATCCGCGAGGTCAGCCACGACCTGACCGGTCGGCGCGCCGTGCGCCTGGCCGGCGGGCGGCAGGCCTCGGCACTGGATATTCAGCGGGAATACCATTCGCGAGCCGTCGACTACCTGCAGACCCGCGAGCCCAACGTGCAGCTGGAGCAGGTCGTCGACCTGTGGGGCCGCCAGCTCGACGCCGTCGAGAGCCAAGACTTCGCCAAGGTCGACACCGAGATCGACTGGGTGATCAAGCGGAAGTTGTTCCAGCGCTACCAGGATCGGTACAGCATGGAGCTGTCCGACCCGAAGATCGCCCAGCTCGATCTGGCGTACCACGACATCAAGCGTGGTCGCGGTGTGTTCGATCTGTTGCAGCGCAAGGGATTGGCCGCCCGGATCACCACCGACGAGGAGATCGACGCGGCGGTCAACACCCCGCCGCAAACCACCCGGGCCAAGCTGCGCGGCGAATTCATCACGGCCGCACAGGAAGCCGGGCGCGACTTCACCGTCGACTGGGTGCACCTCAAGCTCAACGATCAAGCGCAGCGCACCGTGCTCTGCAAGGACCCGTTCCGGTCGGTCGACGAGCGGGTGAACCGGCTGATCGCCAGTATGTGAGCGGTGTGTCAGGGCTGTAGGCGCGGCGGTCAGCGGGCAGCGCACAGCAACCACTTAGTCTGTTTGGCGTGACGACGTCCAAGGTTGAGCGGTTGATGAACCTCGTCATTGCGCTCCTGTCCACCCGTAGTTACCTGTCGGCGGAGCAGATCCGGGCCAACGTCACCGGGTACCAGGACCCGCCGACCGACGAGGCGTTCTCGCGGATGTTCGAGCGGGACAAGAACGAGCTGCGCGATCTCGGCATCCCGCTGGAGACCGGGCGCGCCTCGATGATGGACGTCAACGACGGGTACCGCATCAATCGCACCGCCTACGAGCTGCCGCCGGTCGAGCTGACCGGCGACGAACGGGCCGTCGTCGCGATCGCAACCCAGCTCTGGGAGTCGCAGGAGATGGTCACCGCCACGCAGAGCGCGCTGCTGAAGCTGCGGGCGGCAGGCGTGGACGTCGACGCGCCCGACGCCGGCGTCGCGATCACCACCGGAACCACCCAGGGGCTGCGCGGTTCCGAGGAGGCCTTGGGAATCCTGTTGTCCGCCATCGACTCCGGTCGTGCCGTGCAGTTCGCGCATCGCCCCAACCGGAGCTCGCCCTACGTCGACCGCACCCTGGAACCCTGGGGTGTGGTCACCTATCGCGGCCGGTGGTACGTCGTCGGTCACGACCGGGACCGCGACGACGCGCGCACGTTCCGGGTGTCGCGCATCGCCGGCGAGGTGCGCGCGGTGGGGCCCGAGCGCGCGGTCACCCGGCCCGACGGTGTCAACCTGCGGGACATCGTGCACCGCGCGGTGGCCGAATGGCCGGCCGGCGAGCAGGCGCGGGTCTGGGTGGCCGAGGGACGGGCGACGGCGTTGCGCCGGCAGGCCGTCAGCACGTCACCCAGTGCGCTCGGCGGGCGTAGCGGCGACGAGATCGTCATCGACATCGGCATGGTCGACCGGCTGGCCCGGGAGGTCGCCGGTTACGGCGCCGACGCCGTCGTGCTGGAGCCGAAATCTTTGCGGGACAACGTGATCGGTCGGTTGCGGGCGCAGGCGGGGGAGAGCCTTCACAAATGAGCAATGTGTCCACCCGCCTCGTGCGGCTGTTGAACATGGTCCCGTACTTCCAGGCCAATCCGCGGGTCAGCCACACAAAGGCCGCTGCTGATCTCGGTGTGACGCGGAAGCAGTTGGAAGCCGATCTCTGGCAGCTGTTCGTCTGTGGGCTGCCCGGCGGCGGTCCCGGGGAACTGATCGACCTCGACTTCGAGGGCGACACCATCGAGGTGATCTTCTCGGCGGGCATGGACCGCGCGCTGCGGCTCACCTCGCCGGAGGCCACCGGCGTGCTGATGGCCCTGCGCGCGCTGGTCGACGTACCCGGGGTGGTGGACCCCGACGTGGCGCGCAGCGTGATCGCCAAGATCGAGGCCGCCGCCGGGACCGCCGGCGCGACCGCGGCAACGGTGCCGGCCCCGGATATCACGGGCGATGTCGAGAACAAGGCGACCGCGACGGTGCGGGCCGCGGTCCGCGACAAGCGGGCATTGTCGCTCGAGTACCACTCCGCTTCACACGACACCGTCTCGCAGCGCGTCGTCGACCCGATCCGGGTGGCCCTGATCGGCGACCACAGCTACCTCGAGGCCTGGTGCCGCACCGCCGAGGGTGTGCGGCTGTTCCGCTTCGACCGTGTCGTCGACGCGACCGCACTGGACGAACCGGCCACACCGCCGGCTCCGGCGGTCCAAGCCGGACCTGACACGTCGCTGTTCTCGGCCGAGACCGCGGACCCGACGCTTCCGGTGGCGACTCTGCTGATCGACGCGTCCGCGGCGTGGATGTTCGACTACTACCCGCTGGCCGTGCAGCGCGAGATTCCCGACGGCAGCTGGGAAGCCACCATGAGCTACGCGTCGAACGAGTGGATGGCCCGTTTCGTCCTCGGTTTCGGCTCGGCGGTCCGGGTCCTGGACCCGCCGGCGCTCGCCGACCGGGTACGGGAGTCCGCGGTGGCGGCGCTGGCGGCGTATGAACCCGGCCTTGGCGAGTAGACTCGGCCTCAACTTCTGGAGGTGACCCAAATTGGGCGGTTTGCAACCGTGGCACTGGTTGATCGTCATCGCGGTGTTCGTGCTGCTCTTCGGCGCGAAGAAGCTGCCGGACGCCGCGCGTTCGCTTGGTAAGTCGATGCGCATCTTCAAGTCCGAGTTGAAGGAAATGCAGTCGGACGGCACGTCGGAGCAGCAGCCTGCGCCGCGCCCGATAACTGCCGAGCGCGTCGAGAACCCGGCGCCTGCACCGCAGGCAGCGCCGGACGCCGCGGACAAGCACCCGGCCTGACCTTTGCCGTGATCCCGCCGCGGGCCCAGCGCACGCGGCGGTCGGCGTCTTTCACACTCACGTGCCAGTAACTGGAATGTTCCGAAAGCTTGACCCGCGCCGTCGACGGTCGCGGGTCAATCCTGACGGCACCATGTCGCTCGTCGATCACCTCGAGGAGTTGCGGACACGGTTGCTGATCGCGGTCATCGCGGTCTTGTTGACGACCGTCGTCGGCTTCCTCTGGTACGGGCACAGCTTCTTCGGTTTTCCCAGCCTCGGTGACTGGCTGCGCGGCCCGTACTGTTCGCTGCCCGCGTCGTCGCGCGCGTCGATCGCCCCCGACGGCGAGTGCCGGCTGCTGGCCACCGCACCGTTCGACCAGTTCATGCTGCGCCTCAAGGTCGGCATGGCGGCGGGCATCATCCTGGCCTGCCCGGTGTGGCTCTATCAGATCTGGGCGTTCATCACCCCCGGCCTGTACAAGAAGGAACGGCGGTTCGCGTCGCTGTTCGTCGGCGTCGGCGCGCTGCTGTTCGTCTCGGGCGCGGTCCTCGCGTACGTCGTGCTCTCGACGGCACTGTCGTTCCTGCTGACCGTCGGCAGCGACGTGCAGATCACGGCACTGTCCGGTGATCAGTACTTCGGCTTCCTGATCAACCTGCTGATCGTGTTCGGTATCAGCTTCGAGTTCCCGCTGCTGATCATCATGCTGAACCTGGTCGGGGTACTCACCTACGACAAGCTCAAGGCCTGGCGACGAGGACTGATCTTCGGCCTGTTCGTGTTCGCCGCATTCGTGACACCCGGGTCGGACCCGTTCTCGATGCTGGCGCTGTCTCTGGCGCTGACCGTGCTGCTGGAACTGTCCATTCAGGTGGCCCGGCTCCACGACCGGCGCAAGGCGCGCCTCGAGGCGGAGGCCGTGCCCGACGACGAGGCCGCGCCCATAGACAAACCGGAACCCATTGCTGCGCCCTCTGCTGTACCGACACAGCTGACCATCGATGACGACGCGACCTGAGCCGCAGGAGGTGACCCCGGTCGAGCCGGGCCCTCAGCTGCGCGACTTCGCCGCGGGCCTGTCGTTCACCCTTGACGACTTTCAGACCAAGGCCTGCGTGGCGCTCGAAAACGGTCGCGGCGTGCTGGTCTGCGCCCCGACGGGCGCCGGCAAGACCGTCGTCGGTGAATTCGCGGTGCATCTGGCGCTGGCCGCCGGCCGGAAGTGCTTCTACACCACACCCATCAAGGCGCTGAGCAACCAGAAGCACAACGACCTGGTGGCCCGGTACGGACCCGAACGCATCGGTCTGCTCACCGGCGACCAGGCGATCAACGGCGATGCCGACATCGTGGTGATGACCACCGAAGTGCTGCGCAACATGCTCTATGCGGATTCTCATGCGCTGCATGGACTTTCCTACGTCGTGATGGACGAGGTGCACTTCCTGGCCGACCGCATGCGCGGCGCGGTGTGGGAGGAGGTCATCCTGCACCTGCCCGACGAGGTTCGGCTGGTCAGCCTGTCGGCGACGGTGAGCAACGCCGAGGAGTTCGGCGGCTGGATCCAGACCGTCCGCGGTGACACGACCGTCGTCGTCGACGAGCACCGGCCGGTGCCGCTGTGGCAGCACATGCTGGTGGGCAAGCGGCTCTTCGATCTGTTCGACCTGTCCAAGGGCGCCGCCCCCGACAAGGGGAAAGCCCGCGTCGACCCGGAGTTGTTGCGGCACATCGCGCATCGCCGCGAGGCGGACCGGCTGATGGACTGGCAGCCCCGGGGAAGAAGCGGTGACGGCCGAGGGCGTTCTGGTGGCCGACCGGCGATGTACCGGCCGCCGAGCCGGCCCGACGTCATCGGCACGCTGGATCAGGCCGGTCTGCTGCCGGCCATCACGTTCGTCTTCTCCCGCGCCGGGTGTGACGCCGCCGTCAAGCAGTGCCTCCGGTCGGCGGTGCGCCTGACCAACAAGGCCGAACGCGACCGGATCGCCGAGATCGTCGACCGGCGCTGCGCCGATCTGGCCGAATCCGACCTGGTGGTGCTCGACTATCACGAATGGCGCGAAGGCCTGCTGCGCGGTCTGGCCGCCCACCACGCCGGCCTGCTTCCGGTGTTCCGGCACACCGTCGAGGAACTGTTCACCGCCGGTCTGGTCAAGGCCGTGTTCGCCACGGAGACACTGGCTTTGGGCATCAACATGCCGGCCCGCACCGTCGTGCTGGAACGGCTGGTCAAGTACAACGGCGAGCAGCACGCCCCGTTGACGCCGGGGGAGTACACCCAGCTGACCGGCCGCGCCGGGCGCCGCGGCATCGACGTCGAGGGCCACGCCGTCGTGCTGTGGCACGCCACCGACGAGATGGCCGATCCGGCGCAGGTCGCCGGCCTGGCGTCGACCCGGACGTTCCCGCTGCGCAGTTCCTTCGCGCCGTCGTACAACATGACCATCAACCTGGTGCAGCACATGACGCCGGCCGCGGCACACCGTCTGCTCGAGCAGTCGTTCGCGCAGTATCAGGCGGACCGGTCGGTCACCGGGCTGGTGCGCGGCATCAAGCGCGGCGAGCGGATGCTCGCCGAGATCGCAGCCGAGCAACGCGAGAGTTCGGATTCAGCGCAGGGTGGCGATTGGAACTCCGTGCTGGAGTACGCCCGGCTGCGGGCGACCATTACCGAACGGGAACGGGCGCAGTCCCGGGCCGGTCGCCTGACGAGGCGCAAAGGCATCGCTGATGCGTTGGGCGCGCTGAAGCGCGGTGACGTCATCGCCATCGGCCTGGGCCGTCGCAGTGGACTGGCCGTGGTGCTGGAGGAGGCGTTCGACGCCGACGATCCGCGGCCGTTGGTGCTGACCGAACATCGTTGGGCGGGAAGGATTTCCGCCGCCGACTATGCAGGGTCGTCGCAGCGTCTGGGCAGCATGTCCCTGCCCAAGCGGGTGGAGCACCGGCAACCCAAGGTGCGCCGTGATCTGGCGTTGGCGCTGCTGCGGGCGGCCGACAGCCTGGACGTGCCGTCGGTGCGGCGCAGTCGCGGTTCCGCCGAGGCGACCCCGGATATCGATCCGGAGCTGGCCGGTCTGCGTGAGCAGATGCGCCGGCACCCCGCGCATCAACTGCCCGACCGCGAAGCCAAAGTGCGTGCCGCCGAACGGTATCTACGCATCGAACGCGACAACGACCAGACCGAGCAGAAGGTCGCCGCGGCCACGAACTCCCTGGCCCGCACCTTCGACCGCATCGTGTCGCTGCTCAGCGAGCGGGGCTTCATAAAAGGCGCCGACGGTGAGCCGGCGGTGACCGACGACGGGCGGCTGCTGGCCCGGATCTACAGCGAGAGTGACCTTCTGGTCGCCGAGTGTCTCCGCAGCGGGGTGTGGGACGGCCTGAACCCCGCCGAACTGGCCGCTGTCCTGTCGGCGGTGCTGTTCGAATCGCGCGGCGACGGCCCAACCGTGCCGCCGGGCTCCGAGCAGGTCACCGACGAGGTGCGTCGGGCACTGGCGCAGACCCGCAGGTTGTGGACCGACATCCGGGGCGACGAACGCAGGCATCGGTTGCCGTTCAGCCGCGAACCCGACGCCGGATTTGCCGCCGCGATGTACAGCTGGGCCACCTATGGTGACCTGACGGGCGCGCTGCTGATGTCCGACAACGGCACCGGAAATGCGTTGCCCGCAGGTGATTTCGTGCGGTGGTGCCGTCAGGTGCTGGATCTGCTGGACCAGGTGCGGCTCGCCGCGCCGTCGCCGCAGCTGCGCGTCACGGCCAAGCGGGCCATCGGTGCCGTGCGCCGCGGTGTCGTTGCCATCGACAGCATGTGACCCGCCGCCGGCTCAGGCCAGGCTCAGATCCAGCCAGTCGTCGACCATGAACCGGTCGCCGCGCGCCACGATCGTCGCGCCACCGTGGCCGGCATAGTGCGCGGGGACCACCACCGCCCGCCGTCGGGACGCCTCGGTGAACACCCGCTTTCGGGTGACGGTCGCTTCGGTCGCGTTGACGTCGTAGGCGCACGGATCGTCCGGCCGGGGAATCTGGATCGGACAGTGCGTCAGGTCGCCGACGAACACGGCCGGCTTGCCGGCATCCAGCCACAGCACCGACGAGCCCGGTGTGTGGCCGGGGGCCGGCCGCAGCCACACCGAGTCGCTCAATTGATGGTCGCCGGAGAACTGCACGGTCTGGTCGGCTACCGGGATGATGCTGTCCTCGAACACCGTTCGCATCTCGTCGGTGGTGTCGGGGTTGTCGGGTGCGAAGAACCGGTAGTCGGCTTCCGGCATCAGGTAGCGGGCGTTGGGGAACGTGGGTGCCCAGGCGCCGTCGACCAGATGGGTGTTCCAGCCGACGTGGTCGGTGTGCAGATGCGTGTTGAGGACGACGTCGACGTCCGCCGGGTCGATGCCGGCGGCCCGCATGTTGTCGAGGAACGGCGTGTCGAGGTGATCGAGCGGCGGCATGTGCGGCCGGTCCCGGTCGTTGCCCGCGCCGGTGTCGATGACGATGGTCAGCCCGTCGACCTGCAGCACCCAGCTCTGGATCGCGATCCGGAACAGGTCGGTCTCGGGGTTCCAGAACCGCGGTGCGAGTAGGTCGGCCTCGGCGTGCCAGGCCTCCGGCGGCGTCGACGCCCACAGTGTCGTGGGGATTTGTACCTGGGTTTCCGCGATACGGGTCAAGATGGCGTTGCCGAGCCGGATTTGGTCCGTCATACCGCGAGACTAAGGCCGACCGATGCTTCCGGCTGGAACAAACGCGGGGTGGTTCGTCAGCCGATGGCCAGACACGCGCCCCGCGGAAGACTGTGCAGGTCATCCACGAACGGATGCAACGGTAGTGTGGTTGACCAGCAGCCCGGAGTCGCTGACGTCCGGGTAGGGGAGAGCACCGAGGAGAGACGATGAGCGGTCCAGAGGGAACTGACCCGTCACAGCAGTGGCAGGGTCAGCAGCCCGCTTGGGGGCAGCCGGCGCCCGGCGCTGAGCAGCAGCCGACCACTGCCGCCCCGGCGTGGGGGCAGCAGCCGGCCTACAACCCGGAGCAGTATCAGCAGCAGTACCCGGCGGTTCAGCCCGGTGCCGCGCAACCTGGTGCTCAGCCGACCCCGGGCTACCCGCAGCAGCAGTACCCGGGTTACCCGCAGCAGGGGTACCAGCAGCCAGGCGCCTACGGCCAGCCGCAGTACGGCCAGCCGGGTCAGTACGGCCAGCCCCAGTACGGCCAGCCGGGTCAATACGGTCAGCCGCAGTTCGGCGAGGGTGCCGCGGGTCAGCAGTTCGATCAGCAGTTCGGCGCACCGGCCGCCAAGAAGGCCAGCAGCAAGACACTGCTGATCATCGGTGGGGTCGTGGCCGTGGTCATCGTCGCGGTGGTCGGCGTGCTGGGGTTCCTGTGGCCGGGCTTCTTCGTCACGACCAAGCTCGACATCAACGCCGCGCAGTCCGGCGTGCAGAAGATCCTGACCGACGAGACCAACGGTTACGGCGCCAAGAACGTCAAGGACGTCAAGTGCAACAACGGCACCGACCCTGAGGTCAAGTCCGGGCAGACGTTCGACTGCGACGTGAACATCGACGGCACCAAGCGCACCGTCAAGGTCACCTTCAAGGATGACAAGGGCACCTACGAGGTCGGCCGCCCGAAGTAGCGGTCTCTGCCGACCAGATGTAGATGTCCCCGACGCGCCGAGCGTGTCGGGGACATCTACATCTGGTCGGGTGTCAGAGCCGGTCGAGCGCCTTCTGCAACCGGGCGATGGAATTGGTGACGCCGTACTTGCCGGCCAGTTCGGCCACCCGCTGCGGGTCGCGGGCCGCCAGCGGCAGGGCGTCAGATTCGGTCGACAAGGACACCGGCGCATCGGTCGCGACCAGGACGACCGGTAATGCAGCGGTGATGTAGTCGGCGGCCGCCAGCAACTTCTTCCGTTGCACCGCAGCCATTTTCGATGTGGGGTCCTGGGCTGCGGCCTCGATGGCGGCCAGTGAACCGTAGGTCTGCAGCAGGGTCGACGCCGTCTTCTCGCCGATGCCGGCGACGCCCGGCAGGCCGTCGGACGCGTCACCGCGCATCAGCGCGAGTTCGGCGTAGGCGGCGCCGGCGCGTTCAAGTGGCACGCCGTAGGCCTCGGCGACCTCGGTGGGCCCGTAGAGCACCGCCTTGGCCAGACCGCGGCCGATATAGAACACCCTGATTCCTGGCCCGTCATCGCTGGCGAGCTGCAGCAGGTCGCGGTCGCCGCTGACCACGATCGCGGGGTCGGTCTGTTCCCGCGTCGCCAGCGTGCCCAGGACGTCGTCGGCCTCGAAACCCGCGGCGCCCGCCGTGGCGATGCCGAACGCGTCGAGCAGCTCCATGATCATGTCGACCTGGGGCGTCAGCTCGTCGGGCACTTCCTCGACATCGGGTTCGCCGTCCGGGTGTTCTTCGAGCACGCGGTGCGCCTTGTAGGACGGGATCATGTCGACGCGCCACTGCGGCCGCCAATCCAGGTCGAGGCACACGACCAGGCGGCCGGGGCGGTGCTGCGTGACCAGGGCGGCGATGTTGTCGATGAAGCCACGGACGGCGTTGACGGGACGGCCGTCGGGCGCGGTGATCGAGGACGGCACCCCGAAGAACGACCGGAACCACATGCTGGCGCCGTCGAGGAGCAGGATCGGCTGGGTCGCGCTGGGCTGGCTCACGCCGGGCTCGTTCATGCGGCAGCCCGCCTGTCACGGATGTCGATCAGCATCGCACTAGCCTATTGCCATGAGCTCTGGCCGATTCAACACCGACGTCTATGCCGCGCGTCTGCGCTCGGCCGCCGCGGCTGCCCACGCCGCCGGCCTGGCCGGGCTGGTCATCACGCCGGGGTACGACCTCCGGTATCTGGTGGGGTCGCGGGCGCAGACCTTCGAGCGGTTGACGGCCCTCGTGGTGCCGGCGGACGGCTCGACACCGACGGTCGTGGTGCCGCGGTTGGAACTGGCGTCGCTGAAGGAGTCGGCGATCCTGGAACTGGGCCTGGCGGTGCAGGATTGGGTCGACGGCGACGACCCGTACGCGCTGGTCGCCGCGGCGCTGCCCGGGAACCTGGTGGCGGTGACGGACGCCATGCCCGCACTGCACCTGCTGCCACTCGCGGCGGTCCTCGGCGCGGTACCGGTGCTCGCCACCGATGTGTTGCGGCAGCTGCGAATGATCAAGGACCCCAGCGAGATCGAAGCACTGGCAAAGGCCGGAGCGGCCATCGACCGCGTGCACGCTCGGGTGCCCGAGTTCCTGGTACCGGGGCGCACCGAGGCTGATGTGGCCGCCGATATCGCAGAAGCGATTGTCGCCGAGGGGCATTCGGAGGTGGCGTTCATCATCGTCGGCTCGGGGCCGAACGGGGCGGACCCGCACCACGAATGCTCCGACCGAGAACTGCAGGTCGGTGACATCGTCGTCGTCGACATCGGCGGGCCGGTTGAGCCTGGCTACAACTCCGACTGCACCCGGACCTACAGCATCGGTGAGCCTGATCCCGTGGTGGCGCAACAGTATTCGGTGCTACAGCGGGCGCAGGCGGCGGCGGTGGCCGCGGTCCGCCCGGGAATGACGGCCGAGCAGATCGACGCGGCGGCCCGCGAGGTGCTGGCCGCCGAGGGCCTGGCCGACGTGTTCGTGCACCGCACGGGCCACGGCATCGGCCTGTCGGTGCACGAGGAGCCGTACATCGTGGCGGGCAACGCGCTGACGCTGGAGCCGGGCATGGCGTTCAGCGTCGAGCCCGGTGTGTATTTCGCGGGGCGGTGGGGCGCCCGGATCGAGGACATCGTCGTCGTCACGGACGACGGCTGCGAGTCGATGAACAACCAGCCGCACGAACTGGTGGTTGTGCCGGTTTCGTAGCGGGCTGTTGTCAAGATCGACTAAGAAAGACAAGATCAACGCCATGGCTGAAATCCGCCGTGGCCGCACGGGACGTGCCGCCAAACTGGCAACCCTTCCTGCCGGGATCGCCGGCCGCGCCGTCCTGGGCGTCGGCAAGCGCATGGCCGGGAAGTCGAAAGAGGACGTCAACGCCGAGTTGGTCGAGAAGGCTGCCGAGCAGCTGTTTCAGGTGCTGGGGGAGCTCAAGGGCGCCGCGATGAAACTCGGACAAGCGCTTTCGGTGATGGAGGCCGCCATTCCGCCGGCATTTGCCGAGCCCTATCGCGAAGCGCTGACCAAACTGCAGAGCGACGCCCCGCCGCTGCCGGCGGACAAGGTACACCGCGTGCTCGACAGCCAGCTGGGCACGAAGTGGCGCGAGCGATTTGAGTCTTTCGACGACACGCCCGTCGCCTCCGCGAGCATCGGTCAGGTGCACAGCGCGGTGTGGAGCGACGGCCGCCGGGTTGCGGTCAAAGTGCAGTACCCGGGTGCGGATGAGGCCGTGCGCGCCGACCTCAAGACCCTGCGAATGCTGACCTCGCTGTTCAAGCAGGTGGTTCCGGGCGCGGACGTCAAGAGCATCATCGACGAACTGATCGAGCGCACCGAGGAAGAACTGAACTACCGGATCGAAGCGGACTATCAGCGCGCCTTCGCCAAGGCTTTTGCGGGGGATCCGCAGTTCTACGTGCCGGCGGTTGTCGCGTCGTCTCCGAAGGTGGTCATCACCGAATGGATGGAAGGCCGCAAGCTCTCCGAGATCATCGCCAGCGGCACCGAAGACGAGCGCAACCGGTGCGCGCACATGCTGCTCGAGGTAACCATCAGCGCCCCGTATCGCTGCGGCCTGCTGCACGTCGACACTCATCCGGGCAACTTCATGCTCCTTGACGACGGGCGGTTCGGCGTCATGGATTTCGGTGCCGTCGCAGTCCACGAGGGCGGGCTGCCGCGGGCAACCGGGCCCATCCTGCGGCTCGCGCGGGACGAGAAGTGGGAGCAGATGACGGACTACCTGCGGGACGAGGGCTTCATCCCGGCCGGGGCGACCGTCTCTCACGAGGAGATCAACGCCTACCTGTTGCCGTACATCGAACCGTTGCGGCACGAGAGCTTCCACTTCAGCCGCAAGTGGTTGCAGGGCATCGCCGCCACCGCCGCGGACATTCGCAGCGAACAGTTCGCCGCCACGTTCAAGACCAGCCGTCAGCTGAACCTGCCGCCCAACTATCTGATGATGTTCCGGGTGCTCGGCGGTCTGCTCGGCATCGCCGCGCAGCTGGACGCGACCATCAACTACGCCGAGATCGTCGACAAGTGGGTGCCCGGATTCCGCGAGGACTGACGAGTCGCCGCCTACGACCGATACGGCGTGAGGCGTGGAATCCAGGCGCGCACCGATTCGCGGTAGCGGCCGGCGCGTTCACTGGTACTGACCTGTCCCCACGGCGAGTTGTCCGGTCTCGCCGAACAACTCGGGCTGCCAACGATTCAGCAGGTCCGTGTTGTCCACGTCGTTGGGATGGAAGCCGACGGTGTTGTACTGGCGGAGCCGTTGGCGCACAGAACGTTTCAGAAATGGCGTACGACGCAGTTTCCACAGGCTGCCGAACAGGCGTGCGGGGCGGTAGGTGGCGCGGTCCGCGAGCATCGATAGCGCGGTGAATGCCACAACGCTGCCGACGAACGTGCAGGTCACCATGCGCATGGTCCAGATGCGACGCTGCTCGCTGCCGCCTACCGCGCGGTACACGTCGAAGGCGACGGCGCGGTGCTCCGATTCTTCATATGCGTGCCATAGCAACATTTTTCGTACCTCGGAGGCGCCGAGCAGAGCCTGTGCGTCCGGGTCGCTGAGCAACGCTTCGGCGAATACGGCGGTGAAATGCTCCAATGCCGCGGTGATCGCCAGGCAGGTCAACGGCGAGTATCTGCGCTCATCCCATCGCAGCGCCCTGCCGGTGAATCGGTCATTGAACTTCGTGGGATATCCCAACTGGTGCAGCCGTTCGTTGAGCGCGATGTGCTCGCGGCTGTGCGTCACTTCCTGGCCGATGAATCCTCTGACCTGTTCTTTCAGCACGGGGTCTGTGACTTGATCGGCGTAGCGGCGCACCGACCGCACGAAGAATTCCTCGCCTTCTGGGAAAGTCGAGGACAGGTAGGCGATGACGTGGCTGAGTACCAAATCGCCCTGGACGTAGTGACGGTCAGAGACACCGCCCGAGTAGTCGAAGTGGATGCGGCGAGCGCGGATTGGGCGCGGGTGGGTGTCAGCCATGCGATTCTCCGATGGTCGTCTGGATCAACATTGCGGTGAAAAAGGCACGTACTTCGGCGATCTTCTTGCGATGACTCTCGCGAGTCAGGTCGTACAGGCTCAGCCCGTCGTAAAGTGCGGCAACGGTGCGCAGCAACACGTCCATCGACTTTTCGGCGGCGGAATCGGTGAAATACTCGGCGCCCTCCTGGCGCAAGATGTCGATGAACATGTCGTCCCAGGTCGACATCAAGGCACGTAGTTCCGAGTCGTGGCGGGCCGCGATCGAGAGTTCCATCAGCGCGCGGCACTCGGGTTGCTCGTAGTACGACCACAGGATGTCCAGCGCTGCTGCCGGGGTGCGCTGTTGTGGATCGAGCCCTGCCATTCGGGCTTCGAAGTCCATGGCGCGCTTGGCTACCAAGTGACTGGCAGCTGCGTTCACCAGCGCCGCCTTGGTAGGGAAGTGGTGCGCAAGGGCGCCGCGGGAGACCCTGGCCCGCCGAACGATGTCGTTCGTGGATGTGGCGGCATAGCCCTTGTCGACAATGCACCACAATGTGGCCTCCAGAAGACGCAACCGCATCGCTGCCACGCGCTCGGCACGCGGGATGCGAACTCGTTCGTCTGCGTTGCGGTGGCGGGAGCCGGCTGCCATATCCGGACGCTAGCCCTGATTTAACAAACAGGCAAGCCTGCCTGTTATTGATCGGCGACGGTCCGAGCGGCGTGGCCAGCGTCGCGGTGACTTGCCGATGGCTAACATCGTCATCAAATGGCCTGAGGCGGAGGTGACTTCGGCGTGACGGACAGCGCGGCAGTGGAGCCGGACTTCATCACGTTGACGCGCGACGGCTATGACCGTGCGGCTGCGCACTACGTTCAGCGCTTCCAGAACCACCTCGACGACCGGCCGCTGGACCGCGCCATGATCGGTGCTTTCGCCGAACTGGTGGCCGCAACCGCCACGCCGCGCGTGCTGGACGTGGGCTGCGGCACCGGGGTGGCCACCGCGGCGCTCGCCGCTGCCGGCCTGGATGTCAGCGGAATCGATCTGTCGCCCAACATGATCGAGCAGGCGCGGCGGCACTACCCGGGTCTGCTGTTCCGAGTCGGGTCGATGCTGGAACTCGACGTGGCCGACGGCAGTCTGGGTGGGCTCTGCGCCTGGTACTCGGTCATCCATGTGCCCGACACGCAGCTGCCGCGGGTCTTCGCCGAATTCCATCGGGTACTGGCCCCGGACGGTGTGCTGCTGTTGGCATTTCAGGTCGGTGATGAACCGCGCGTGCTGACGGACTTCGACGGCGAACAGGTGAACTTGACCTTCGTCCGCCGCCGGCCGGAGCTCGTCGCAGACCTGTTGTCGAACAGTGGTTTTCGCATCTATGCCGAACTGGTCCGGCAACCCGATGGCGGACTCGAATCCACGCCGCAGGCCTACCTCATTGCGCGTCGAGCAGCTTGACCAGACGCTTCGCCGCGACCAGCCGGAACGACGCGTCCAGCAGCTCCCGGACCTCGTCCCAGTCGACTTTCGCCGCGGTGAAGTCCAGCCCGAGCCAGCCTGACGGGCCCATGTAGGCGGGGTAGTAGAAGCGTGAATCCTGCTGCAGCGCTGCGCGGTCGGATTCGTCGACCTTGACCAGCAGTGAGTGCGGGTAGGAGACCATCTCACCCGTCGCTTTCGAGTTGCCGCCGTACATCGCGAACATCTTCGGCGCGCAGAACACCGGGCGGCCCCAGGACACCTTCTCGAAGGCCTCCGGGAAGCTCAGCGCCACTGCACGCAGCTCCGCCAGGCGGGGGTCGTCATCGTCGAACATGATCGGATGCGGCACGTTGCCACGGTAACCGCAACGGCGCGGCAGGGCGACCAACCTTCGGAATGACTGTGCATCGGGCTGGTGATTCCTGTGCGATGGGTAATTGTCGCGCATCATGCATTCCGGATGACAGCTGGACGTCACCGGGGCCGGCCTCGTAGCGATCTTCATGGCGCCGCCTGCCGCGGCCTGCCGCCGTCGGTCAATACGGATCCGCAGGTGCCGCTGAGTCCGGTGGCCGCCTGCACGGTCCTCGTAGCGTGCGGGATGGCATCGGGGATCATCGCGGCTTAGTGGCCTGATCCGTGTCAGACCCCTTCGCTAGCCTTACCGGGTGAGCTCACCCGATCCCGACGTGCGCCGGCAATGGCAGGAACTGGCCGAAGAGGTTCGCGGTCACCAGTTCCGCTACTACGTGAAGGACGCACCGATCGTCTCCGACGGTGAGTTCGACAAGCTGTTGGGGCAGCTGCAGCAGATCGAGGAGACATACCCCGAACTGCGGACGCCGGATTCGCCGACGCAGCTGGTCGGCGGCGCCGGGTTTGCGACCGAATTCGGCGAGGCGCAGCACCTCGAGCGGATGCTGTCGCTCGACAACGCGTTCAATACCGATGAGCTGACGGCATGGGCGGCGCGACTTACCAACGAGTTGGGCAGTGACCTCGAGTACCTCTGCGAGCTCAAGGTCGACGGCGTCGCGCTGGCGCTGGTCTACCGCGACGGCAAGCTGGTCCGCGGCGCCACCCGCGGCGACGGGCGTACCGGTGAGGACGTCACCCTCAATGCCCGCACCATCACCGACGTCCCCGAGCAGCTGACCGGCACCGACGAATTCCCGGTGCCGGCGGTGCTGGAGGTGCGCGGCGAGGTGTACTTCCGCATCGAGGATTTCGCCGCGCTCAACGCCAGCCTCGTCGAGGAAGGCAAGGCGCCCTTCGCCAATCCACGCAACAGCGCCGCCGGGTCGTTGCGGCAGAAGAATCCGGCCGTCACCGCCCGCCGCCGGTTGCACATGATCTGCCATGGTCTGGGCCTCACCCAGGGCTTCGAGCCGGCATCGCTGCACGACGCCTACCGCGCGCTGAAGGCCTGGGGCCTGCCGGTGTCCGACCACACCACCCGCGTCACGGGCATCGCCGCGGTGGCCGAACGCGTCGCCTACTGGGGCGAACACCGTCATGACGTCGATCACGAAATCGACGGCCTGGTGGTCAAGTTGGACGACCGCACACTGCAGCGACGCCTCGGTGCCACCAGCCGGGCGCCACGTTGGGCGATCGCCTACAAGTACCCGCCCGAGGAAGTCACCACCAAGCTGCTCGACATCCGCGTGAGCGTGGGCCGCACCGGCCGGGTCACGCCGTTCGCCTACATGGAGCCCGTCACCGTGGCGGGATCGACTGTCGGGCTCGCGACGCTGCACAACGCCACCGAAGTGAAACGCAAGGGCGTGCTGATCGGCGACACCGTGGTGATCCGCAAGGCCGGCGATGTCATTCCCGAGGTGCTCGGTCCGGTCGTCGATCTGCGTGACGGCACCGAGCGCGAATTCGTCATGCCGGCAACATGTCCCGAGTGTGGCAGCACGCTGGCGCCGTCGAAGGAAGGCGACGCCGACATCCGTTGCCCCAACACCCGGTCGTGTCCCGCACAGCTGCGCGAGCGAGTTTTCCATGTCGCGGGCCGCGGTGCCTTCGACATCGAGGGCCTCGGCTATGAGGCCGCCACCGCGCTGCTGGCCGCCGGCGTCATCACCGATGAGGGCGACATCTTCGAGCTGACGGCGGACGAGCTGTTGCGCACCAACCTGTTCAAGACCCAGAAGGGTGAGCTCTCGGCCAACGGCGCCAGGCTGCTGGCCAACCTCGGCAAGGCCAAGCAACAGCCGCTCTGGCGCGTGCTGGTGGCGCTGTCCATTCGGCACGTCGGCCCGACGGCGGCCCGGGCGCTGGCCGCGGAATTCGGTGATCTGCAGGCCATTACCGAAGCCTCCGAGGAACGGCTGGCCGCGGTCGAGGGCGTCGGACCGACCATCGCCGCCGCGGTGATCGACTGGTTCAGCGTCGACTGGCACCGCGCCATCGTGGACAAATGGTGCGCCGCGGGTGTGCGGATGGCAGACGAACGTGACGCAAGCATCGAGCGGAACCTTGAGGGCTTGTCGATCGTGGTCACCGGCTCGCTGACTGGCTTCTCGCGCGACGAGGCCAAGGAGGCCATCCTGGTCCGCGGCGGCAAGGCGGCCGGTTCGGTGTCGAAGAAGACCGCTTATGTGGTGGCCGGCGACGCGCCAGGATCCAAGTACGACAAGGCCGTCGAGCTCGGCGTGCCGATTCTCGACGAAGACGGCTTCCGGCGATTGCTGGAGGAGGGGCCGGAAGCGCGCTGAGCTCGATGGCGGCGCCAGTGTCCCGCAGAATCCCGGAAATCACCGCACGATTCTGGGTGAGCAAGACACTGATCACCGCGGCGTCGGTGTTCTGGCCTGACTATCTCTACGACCACTTGGGCCGGTGGATCGCGACGCCACTGCTCATGGCGGCGGTGGCAACAGCGCTTGTGGTTCAGCTGTGCGGCGGCCGATTGCGGCGGTGGGCATTCTGGTCCGCCATGCTGACCGCCAGCGCTGTGGGAACCGAGATCGCCAATGGGCTGCACGTGGCGCTCGGCCTGGGTTACCCGGCAATCGCCGTCGTGTGCCTTATCGGTGTGACAGCGTTGGTCGCGACCGGTCACGCCACGATGGGAATCGGCTCGTTGATCGCTGTTGACAGTCGCCGCTCCGAGGGTTACTTCTGGTCGATTTCCTTGCTGGCCTTTGGAATCGGGACTGCGCTGACCCACCTGACACCGGCCCGGATATTGCCGTATCCGGTGCTGCAGGTCTTGCTGTGGGCTGCGCTGATCGTCGGTGTGGCGCTGGCGTGCCGTCGGTTCGGCGGGACTTCGACGGTGGGCTTCTGGAGCTGCTTCGTCCTGACTCGGCCACTGGGTGCCGCGGTGGCGTTCCTGCTGACCAACGCGACTGTGGCCGGCGGACTCGGCTTGGCGCGGCAT
>Ga0070667_100000281_pt1 | contig 58155 bp, 46 predicted proteins | sample KBSS33metaG_FD_64659 | JGI IMG/M metagenome (GOLD analysis project Ga0070667, IMG submission 64659) | Switchgrass rhizosphere microbial communities from Kellogg Biological Station, Michigan, USA - KBS S3-3 metaG | ecosystem: Host-associated > Plants > Roots > Rhizosphere > Soil ...
GCATCGTCTGAACAGAGCCAAAGAACCGCCCGAGCCATTTCAGCAGGCGTACCGAGCCGACCGATCGGGGTGCCGAAAAGGAGGCGGTCTCGCATGGGCCCGGGCAGGTTGGCGAGGAATGGCGTATCAATCGGACCCGGGCAAAGCGCATTTATCCGAATGTTCTTGTCAGCATAGTCGATGGCTGCCGCCTTGGTCAGTCCCACCACGCCGTGCTTAGTTGCCGTATAGGCGGAGAGCCGATATCCGCCGATCAGGCCAGAGGCTGAGGCAGTATTCACGATCGCCCCGCCGCCACGCTTGAGCATCAAGGGGATCTGGCCCTTGAGGCAATAGAAAACCGAAGAGAGGTTTACATCCATCAAACGGCGCCAGTTGTCGGAAGACAACTCGGCGAGCGGAACCAGGTCGGCTTCGATGCCGGCGTTATTGTGCGCGATATCCAGGCCACCGAACCGTTGCTCGATCTCGTAGAGCAGGGATTGAACGCTGTCTTCCGAAGCGACATCGACCTTTACAAATTCGGCAGTGCCGCCTGCGCCGCAGATTGCGTCCACCGCAGCCGTTCCGCTCTCCTGAGCGATGTCGGCAACCACGACCGCAGCTCCAGCCGCAGCGAAAGCCTCCGCCGTGGCCCGGCCGATGCCCGAGCCTCCACCCGTAACCAGGACGACTTTTCCGGTGAAATCGAAAGTGACGGTCATGATCGGCTCCGCATGCTGCAACAAGGGGAAATTGCTATTCACGAGAACATGTCCGGTCAAGTGCTATGACAATTGACACGCAAAATCTGTCAAAAACCATTGTTGTCTGGACAAACTTATGCGCGGACTTGGGTGCCCGGCGCTCGCGGTTTTGGCGCTACTGATCGGTCGTTCACGCCATCGCGCTGATGGCTTGTGCTGTACGGCGTAATGCCGGAAGATAACGGGTGCGCAACTCCGCCATGGTCACGCGCCCGGCTTGCATACCGATATTGATCGCCGCGACCACCTCTGTCCCCGCCATAACGGGAACCGCGACGGAGCGCAGCCCGATCTCCAGTTCCTGGTCGACGATCGCATATCCGTCCGCCGCCGCCTTGTTGAGGCGCTCGAACAGGGCGGATCGGTTGACCTCGGTCCGCGCCGTGAGCGGAGCAAGCTCGGTACGGGACAGATAGGCTTCCTGCTCGGACCGGCGCAGTCCCGCCATCAGGATGCGTCCCATCGACGTGCAGTATGCGGGCAGTCTACTGCCGACCCTCAATGCAACCGACATGATGCGCGAAACCTCTGCACGCGCCACATAGTAGACCTGATCGTCCTGGAGCACGCCCAGCGAACATGACTCACGCAATTCGTCACGCAGCTTATCGAGCAAGGGCTGCGCACGAAGGGCGAGTGAGTTCGAGGATACATAGGCATGTCCAAGTGCCAAGACCTTGGGAGTCAAAGCATACTTTGATCCGTCCTGCGCCGCATAATCGAGTCGGACGAGGGTGTGGAGACACCGCTTCACGGCGGGTCGGCTTAGGCCGGTCATGCGCGCGGCCTGCGCGATCGTCATGGGCTCGGCGCGGTCCGCGAAGCAGCGCAGAACCGTAAGCCCTCGGGCCAGCGAGGTCATGAATTCGGGATCACCACGCGCGCTCAACGCATCCATTACGCTTCCCTTCGAACGATAATCGGTCATTATGCCGTTTATCGGTTGACGGCAAGCAACCCGCGCGCAAGCTCGCTTCATCAACAAGCAGGGTAGGGGAGGCCTTTATGGACAAGTCCATGACCTCGGCGGCCGAAGCCGTGGCCGACATCAAAGATGGAGCCTCGGTCATGCTCGGGGGCTTTGGCACGGCCGGCATGCCCGACCAGCTCATCGACGCACTGATCGGGCAAAACGTTGGCGATCTCGTTGTCATCAACAACAATGCGGGCAACGGGGAAACGGGGCTGGCGGCCTTGATCAAGGCGGGACGGGTCCGGAAGGTTATCTGCTCCTTCCCGCGCCAGATCGACTCTCATCATTTTGACGCGGCTTATCACGCGGGAAAGATAGAACTCGAGCTCGTGCCGCAAGGCAACCTTGCGGCGCGCATCGAGGCGGCCGGAGCCGGTCTTGGAGCGATCTTCACCCCCACGGGCTATGGAACACTCCTTGCCGACGGAAAGGAGACCCGCGAGATCGACGGACGCTCCTATGTCCTAGAATATCCGATCCACGCCGATTTCGCGCTGATCAAGGCGCACCGTGGTGATCGCTGGGGCAATCTCGTTTACCGCAAGACGGCTCGCAATTTCGGACCAATCATGGCCATGGCGGCAAAGACGACGATCGCCCAAGTGTCGGAAATCGTGCCCCTCGGCAGTCTCGATCCCGAGGTCGTGGTCACGCCCGGGATCTTCGTCCAGCGCGTCGTGGCGATCCCACAGGCCTCGGGAGCACTTGCATGAGCCGGTGGAGCCGAGAGCAGATGGCCGCGCGGGTGGCGCGGGACATTCCGGAAGGCGCCTATGTCAATCTCGGAATTGGGCTTCCCACCAAGGTTGCAAACTATCTTCCCATGGATCGTGAAATCCTGCTGCACAGCGAGAATGGCCTGTTAGGCATGGGCCCCGCGCCAACGCCCGGTAACGAGGACTGGGAACTGATCAACGCCGGCAAGCAGCCCGTCACCCTGCTAGCGGGCGGCGCCTATTTCCACCATGCCGACAGCTTCGCAATGATGCGGGGAGGCCACATCGACATATGCGTCTTGGGCGCTTACCAGGTTTCAACCAGGGGAGACCTCGCCAACTGGCACACGGGCGAACCCGGAGCGATACCTGCAGTCGGGGGCGCGATGGATCTGGCGATCGGCGCGAAGCAGACGTTCGTAATGATGGAACTCTTGACCAGGCAGGGTGAAAGCAAGCTGGTCGAAGCCTGTTCCTATCCGCTGACAGGACTTCGCTGCGTCTCACGCATCTACACCGATCTCGCTGTGTTCGAAGTCGGCGTAAACGGCGCGAAGGTCATCGAGATGATTGATGGACTGAATATCAGCGCTCTGAACGACCTGACCGGTCTCAATCTATGTAAGCAGGGCTAATCAAATGCATGAAGCTTTCATCTGTGATGCCGTGCGCACGCCGATCGGCCGGTACGGCAGGAGCATCGCGCGCGTCCGCGCGGACGATCTGGGTGCCGTGCCCTTCCGAGCGCTCTTTTGCGTCACATCCCAACCTTGATCCCGAGGCGATCGAAGAGGTCTTCTATGGTTGCGCGAACCAGGCGGGCGAAGACAATCGCAATGTCGCGCGAATGTGCCTACTTTTGGCAGGCTTGCCTGCGGCGGTGCCTGGAGTAACGGTAAACCGCCTCTGCGCCTCAGGCGTTCCGAGGGGGCAGAACCGGCAGGCCTCGACCAGATGCGGTCATTGACATCAGCGATTGCGGAGGTCTCCTTCCAGACGAAAGCTGCCAGTTATAGAGCCATCACGGAAGTTGTCGTGCCGTTCGCCGCACGTTGCGCGCGATCTCATCGAGATGCGTCGCCCAGGATCCGCAACATCCGCCAAAGATATCAATATGCGGATGGCGTTGCGCCAAGGTGCCGATGCGGTTGCCCAGGTCGACGGGATCTCCTTCTTCCAAGTGACCGATGGAGCACAACTCGCCCTTGTCCTTTGCGCTCGCATTTGGCCGCAAACTTCGCAGGCGCCGGACCCAGTCTCCCGGCTCGAGCGCGGGTTCGAATTCAAGCGGATGCGAGCAGTTGATGCCGTAATAGTCCGGCATGGCGTCACCTGCCTGCGCATCGACGGTCTCTATAGCTTCCTTGAGGCTTGCGCCCGATTTGAGTCGGTGATCGCTATCCAGCATGAAGGAGATTCCGAGCGGCAGACCAATCCGCGCGGCCGCTCGGGCCACGCCGACCGCCTCTGGGATGCCGTTGAAGGTGGCCGCCCAAACGAAGTCCACCTCCGCGCGCCTTAGCACCTCCAGTTGAAAACTGTGATAGTCCTCGGCTTCGTCGGCCGTAATCGTTCGATTGAGCGAGTAGGCGTCCCCACGCGGACCGACTTGCCCGCCGATGAGGATTTCCGTGACCTGTCCCCGATAGGGCTGCGCGACTGTGCGGAGAAATGCGATTGAACGTTCCAGTGCGTTGGCTAGCCCGTCGCGGGAATAGCCGAGCTTGTCGCCCCAGTCCGGGCTGCCGCGATAGTCGAGCCCGGACAACATCGCAACAAAGCCGTTCTCGGCAGCGACATCGAGTACGCGGCTATACATGCTAGCCAGGTCGGACATGGCGGCGGGATTGTCGAGCAGAGGATACATGGCGAATTCCGGCAGATCGTGCCCGTACCGATACTGTATCTCGGTTTCCTGTCCGCCTTCCGTCAAATAAAAACGTCCGTCTTTTTGCGCGGGAAAGCCTGCCATCTTGCACATCCTTGACGTGAAGGTGCCTATCCTACCTGACCGAAAGTTATACTTGAAGTCCGGCGGCGATCACCGTTTCAAAAGGTTGTCATCCGAGGACCACCTGCTCGTAAAGTAAGGGCGGGAATCGGCCCGGTCGCGAGCGTAGTGTGAGAATGGCCAATTGGAAATTGAATGTCGGGTTTCGATGTAGAAGCCGTCGTTGTATCGGGCGCGAGCGGATGGCCACTCAGTCCCAAGCGCCCGTGTCCGGCTCTCCTCCGGAAACGGGCGCCGGCGGGCTTATATCTCCGTATTCTCGGCGAGGGCAAGAGCATCCTCCACGTCGATTCCGAGATAGCGGACGGTATTCTCGATCTTGCTATGGCCGAGCAGGATCTGAACGGCGCGAAGGTTGCTCGCTTCGATCCGTGCCTGGCGCTTGGCGGCGTTGGGATCGACATCATGGGCAAGTTGCCTGCGAGCTGCATCGCGTGCTGAACGCGCCTCGGCGAATGTGATTTCAGGATACGACCCCAGCGCCAGCTTTCGCTCCACGCCGTTACGCCGATATTTGACGCGCCAGAGTTTGCTGCCCCCCGGATTGACCAGCAGGTAAAGCCCTTGCCCGTCCGTGACCTTGTAGGGCTTGTTCTTGGGCTTCGCGTTGCGGACTGCGGTGTCGGTCAGCGCCATTTGGGGGCCTCGCTGATGTGGAGGGCCTGGCGAGGCCCCCAAATTTGCCCCAATTTAGAGGCAAACAGAGGCAGTCGCTGACGATCAGCGACTGCCTCTAAACTGGCAGAAATCTAAGGTTTTTTCAACCATCAGCACGCATTTGCTGACAGGGTACTGGAGCCGTAGAGCGAGCCGGAATCGAATTGGACTACCAACGTGTTGATTCAGAAAGGCGATTATTCGCTTTCTAGAATCCTGTCCATCAATCACACCATCGAAGCGGATTTCAATTCGGGTTCGATTCTTAAAGCCGGAATCGAGCACCTCGCTCGTCGATTCGCGAATCGTCAGAAGCGAGCCTCGTCCGAACATGAGGCTCCTACCTTGATGTGCACGAGAGCGTAGCAGCGCTTTCTGTAACGGACGAAAGCGCGGCCGCTGTCGCCAACAGACCTGCCGTTCAGCTGTCCAAATCAGCTCTTCGAAACCGGTCGTCCGTTCATTTGCGCCGAGACGACGACGAACGGTCGGAATCAGGGTTGTAAATCGGTGCCCGAATGGCCCGGTTGGTCGGGGGGAGCGGACATTAGCAGCGACTATCCCGTCAGCCCCGTCAGACACCGCCGCATGGCTTATTGAGCTGAATTTTCACTTGGGGAGAAAGAACTCTTTCATCCAATTAAAGACGCTACGTTTTCTCGAAGGTAAGTGGTTGTTTTGGATTTCGCCCGGGAATCTAAAGTCGGGGTTTCGCCAATATTTTGGAACGCTGGTCGCCGCGCGCTCAAATGCTTGAGCATCTGACGCTTCAGCGATGAGTCTATCTGCGAACGCTGCACCTCCGTGAGTTTCAGCTTGGTTTTCGAAGCCATAACCGTTGCAAGCAAGGATCATTGCGGCCGCGAGATAAAGCCCGGCCCGAATCTGATCGGCGTCCGAGCGAAAGGTGAGAGTGAGGAAATAGTCTCCATTAGAAATTTTGAATTCAGAGGTCGAACATTCTGCAATGTAACCAAAGAGCGAATCGGAATCATCCACATCAGTGGCCTGCTCGGTGGAAGCTTCTAGTATGACGGGCCGACCTTCAAATTGAATAGAGAGGCCTGTTCGAAAATCGGTAACTTCAAATGGCGTTGGAGGGGCGTTTTCGAGCCGAAGTGGATATCCCAACGACTTCAAAGACTCTTGCAGATCTTCTGCGGTCGGCCAGTCCGCTTCATGGACTGCGACGAAATAGTCAAAACTCATTCTTGCGGCCCTCTGTAACGTCTCTTCTTGCCGCATGCCCGCATCGTCCGCAATGTTGGCGCATCCGGAACGGCAGTTCCCGGTTAAATGTTGAAAGGCTGCCGTTTGCTTGCGGCATGGATGGACCGGCAGTAGCCGCCGACATAGGAGACATTCAACGCTTCCTATTGGCTCCCTGAAAGCGGTCCTTCGTTCATCGAGGTAAAGGGCTGGGGGCACCGTCTGGCGGTGGGACTTTGCCGCCGTTCGCGGCAGCGGCGCTGAATGACCAGTTTCGGTTAAACCAGCCATTCGTGAAGCGGCGGACATGGCAGGGCGGAGGCTAGCAGATCATCGGGCGCTACAACCACAGTGTATGATTGATGTCAGCCGCTTGACCGAGTGTCAGACACTTTCCATCCTTGCGAAAAATGAGCTCGAATATGCCGAAAATTGCACCTGCCTTGAGAATGTTTGCTCCCGAACGATGGGGCCAAGTCGAACGATTCAGGGTGCTATCACCGACCACACACGAGCTGCGAGGGCATCAGAAGCGCGTTCTCGCCGGCGTGGAAAATCACTTTCACAAAGCTCTAACCCTTCTTGCGATCGCGGACAGAATGTTGCCTACGCTGGCGCTTGACGAAGTAGAATTGGAGGAAAATGGATTCACACCTGCGCAGAACGCGAGGGACTTGGCTGCAGTCTTAGAAGGGGTGATTACAGAACTGTATTCAGTGGTCGATTGCACTGCAAAATTTCTTCACTTCATTTACGGACCTACCTCACGTGGGTTCAAAGAATCGACCCGGCGCATGTTCTCGCACGTCGACGAGATCACCGGGTCGTTTCCGAATCGGCTAAAGGACACCGTTCGATCCTGCGGATGGTATGAGGAGCTAAGGAAGATACGCGACGAGCTCACACACCGAGACGTCGGCAGTTGCTCGCCTGATCGAGAAAGCGGCGCGGTTCGCTACTTCCATTCAAGCCTATGGGACGGTGAGCGTATCAAGCCGATCGACGATATATTCGGTTGGGTTCGAACCAACTTGAACGCCGTAAATGAGTTCATCGGAACAGTGTTTCATGAGCTTAACTCCAGCATCGTTTCCGGAACCGTCACTCAAATGTGCGGTATGGTGGAAGGCCGCATGTTGATGAGACTGCTTGATGTCTCTCAACCGGTTGATTTCGATAACGGCGTCTGCCTGTCAGCCCAATGGTTCGAGAAGCCGGACTTGCCCAGTTGTCCATTCGCTCAGGGATGCGGAGCATACAAGCGGCGCGCGACCCCGGATCAACTGCAGGTTGCTTATGAGGAGTCGTGGCAATCTGAACTCGATGAGTGATTGAAGAATGCGGAAATGCCCACGCCAGATGCCGGTGCTGCGGATGAACGGCCGAAGTGAGGGCGCTTTCGCCCGCGCTCATCTGAAACGATCGGCAGCGCGCGACGTGTAACCGATCTTTCCCGGCACGTAGGTCAGACGTCTGGTTGCTCGGCCTTTACCCATCCCGCAATCGAGAAGGGCTGGTCCCAACGCTCCAGCATTCTCCCGAACATGACGCATCGGTCGGTCTCGTTCGTCTCCATCGCATACTGCCCGAGGAACCGAAGGCGCTCGGGCACCTCGCTCCGGTCACGCGCGGCAAAGACGTGAAACGCGGCCACGGCCCGCCGGCTGTCGGCGCAGGCGAGCAAGACGCCAGGCCGATCGGGTCCCTTTCCGCCATCCTCAACCTGGGCCGCGAGTTCCTCCAGCGCGTCTTCAATCCCGTCGCCGGTGCCGGGCGGAACCGCGTCGAGCAGCGTGAGGCCGGTCGTCGTCCAGCCGGCCCGCTGGCCGACCTCGAGCTTGTCCAATACCGCGGCGAGGTATGGCGGCACCCGCGGGCGTGGCTTCTCGGCGTCGCGTCCCATCCCGAGCGCGAGGTGATAGGCATCTATCGCCGTCGACATCCGGCTGAACATGCCTTTGTGCGTCCCGGCTACCACTTCGGCGAGATCGAGCCCCGAGTTGAGATACGTGCCGAGGTAGTCGAGCTCGTCCCCGAATACGGGCGCGACCCGCTGGATACGCTCGCGCCCGATCAGGTAGTGCAGGAAGAACAAGGGACGATCGAGGATGTCGGTGCAGGTGCCCAGATCGGCGAGCGTCATCGTCGCCGGCTGCACCAGCGCGTCCGGGAACCAGCCGGCACGCTTCAGCTCGGCTTGGGCGGAGGCGAGCGTCGCGAAGTCGTCAAGCGTGACGGACAGTCGGATGGTTTGCTCGATCTCGGCGGCGTCGATCCCCAAGCCGAGCGACGCCACCACCGCCATCGCCTCGGCGTCGCCCTCGCCGGCGGCCTGCAGGATGTCCTGGAGGCGCGCCGATTGGATCGCGGGTTCGACAAGCAGGTCCTTCACGTGCCTACGCGCTGAGTTCACCGCGCCGCGGAGCGCAGCGTCGGTCAGGACCGCTGACTTCGCCTCGGCGATCACCACCACCTTGTCGACGACGGCGATCACGTCCGTCTCGTAAGGCACGCCCTTCCACGACCACTTCACGCTAGGCAGCACACGCGCGGTGGGCAGCGCGACGGAGATGAGACGCGCCGTCTCGTCCTCCAGATACCGCCCCCGCCGTCGCTCAAGCCGTTTCTCCAGCCCCGCCTCGACGGCGAGTTCCCTGAGCAGGTCAGGCAGGAACCCGACAATGGTTTGGGGGAGGAAAAGCAGGAACTCTGCACCGTCCCTTATCGCCGGCCGCTCCCATATGGGGTTGTCGAGGAACAGGTGCTCCGGCTCCTTCGAGCGGAGCACGCCAGGGACCAGGCCGATCGCGGCGAACACGCTCTCGACCACCTGTGTCGACATGCCGATCCGCGCGGCGAAATCGCCGGGATCGACCACAAACTCCAGCATTAACCCGGTCGATGCGTGCTCGTGCAGCATCATCCGCAGCTGCCGAAGTGTGGTCTTGGGTGACAGCGAGGCCCGGAACTCCTCCGGGTCGCCATCGACTCCGTCGTAGCGCTCGAAGTAGGCATGGACGATGGCCTTGCGTGTGCGGCCTCGCATGATGCCGTCGAGCAGGGCCAGCCGATCGGAGAGACGCCGCTGGATCATATCGACAAGACCGCGAGCGACATCGACGAGTTCGGTCGCTCCGAAGCCGTGGTGCGACCGGAACCCGTCGTCCAGCGGGGCGTGCAGCTCGCGCACGATGCGGACCATCTCGTCGTAACGGCCCCAGTTGCGGATCATCTGCGTCTGGTCGCGAAGCCGTTCCTGAATGAGCGCCACCGCGAGACGCTGGGGATCGGAGCTGACCTTGTCGACCTCCAGCGCGCGACGACGCTGGAACGCTGTTGCCAGCGCCTTCAGCTCGCTCATCACCTCGCCGATCTGATGATACGATGCGCGTTCCACGCCCCATTCCCAGCGATCCATCCGCAGCAGGATCGCCTGCAGCAGCTCTACGTGGTGCTGCTCCAGGCCAGCGATAATCCCGTCGACCGCGACGCCGTCAGGACCGGCCTTGTGCGTAAGGCTCCAGCTCGAGATCGTCGCCAGAATATGCGGCGGGAAACAGGCGCGTAGGATCTCCCGAATCCGCTCGAGGTGGCGTGGAAACGCCTCGGTGGCGGCGTGCGCCTCGGCGATCGAAGCGGCCCGCAAGGCCTCGCGGTCGATGTCCCTGGCTTTGACTTCACGGACAGTCATCCCGGGCCTGCGGGAATGGACTTCGCCGAGTTCATCGACCTTAATTTCCATCTCAGCCGCCTGCCGAACGAAGAAAGGGCCCCTCTGAAATCACCTCCAAATCCTTTTCCCACCTCATCGTCGAGGGTGAGCAGTGCTTTGCGGAACGGATCTCCGAGTACTGTCGCTAGCTGCAGAGCCGAAGGCTCCTGCGGAGAGATCGAGCGGTTCATGTTTACACTGCACGATCGAAGCTCATCTGTCGCCGCGTCGCGCAATCATCTCGAGCGCCACGTTCTCGATGTCGTGCTCGGTCACATCGGCGGCGTCGACGACATTGATGTCGCGCTTCAGGATCACAAGGTCGGTCAGGATGTCCGGCTGCCCCGCCGACAGGATGGCGGGGGCGAGCATGAAGCAGCCGGCGGCGCGGTGCTTGGAGAGGAAGGTCTCAAGGTTCGTGTTGTCCGCCGGCTCCATGACGTGGACGCGGTTCACGGTCTGGTAGAGGACGCCGCGTTCCCAAGAGCCATCGTCCGGTTGGCGGCTCGTGATCTGGACCGCGTAATGCGAGGCGGGTTGGCCGGGCAGCTTGCGGATGATCGACATGTTTATGTCGTGGTTCACGTCCTTCGTCCCGAACCGCTCGCGCCAACGCTCGAAGATCCGGCGGGCGCCCGCAGCGCTGGTGAATGTCAGCGCGAAGATCGGCGGCACGTCGTCGCCGTAGCTTGCATACAGGATCCCCTTCCACCGTGCCTCGTCCCAGCTGTGGACATCGATCACCGACTGCACCTTCATGCCGCGGTGACGGCCAACGGTCGGGCGCCCGTCGCCGGACTTCGGCCGGGCGGGAACGTCCTCGTCATCGCCATCGGCCGCCGGACGCTCTATGTCCGCGACTGACGGACGGTCGCGCATCGGATAGTCCGTAGCGGCTCGATCCAGGCGGACGACCGGCCGGCCGACGATCCGGTGAAGCGCGCTCAGGGAGGCCAAGACACTTGACACGCGATCGTGCGCGCTGCCTTTCGCGATGAGGCGCTCCATCGTGCCCTTGAGCTCGGGCAGTACGAAGGTCGCCGCCATCGCCTCGCCGACTACGCGCATCAGAAATGCGCCGACATCCGGCTGGCGTGCGAAATCCGAGACCGGGAGCGAGCGCGGCCACGCAACAAGCGAGCGCATCGCCTTGGGGTCAGTTCGGACGCTCGGCTCCTCCTCGTCGGTCTCGACGATATCGACGCGGAACCGCTCGGTGTGCGTCCCAACGCCGTCCTCGATCATCGTCGCCAGCATCGCCTCGAACGCCGCCACGACGGCCTGGGCGGTGACGGTCCCCGCATCGTCCCCGGGCGCAGCGACCTCGACGGTCAGGCCGCAGATGCAGGTCTCAATGACCTGCCCGGTGGGCGCGTTCAGGATCAGACGGCCGAAAAGCTGCCTGGAAACGGGCTGCGCCTTCATCAGCGCGAAGAACTCCCCGGCACCGCGTTCGGCCATCTCGTCCGGTATGCTCCCGTCTTCGCGCAGCGTGTCCTCATGGCCGAGGGCGTAAAGCAGGGCGATCCGCGACATCGGCATTCCCGCCGCACCCAGCTCGTCCGGAACGGTGGAAAGCGAGCGGAGCTCGCCGTCGTCCATGTTGAGGATGTCGCTGCCGAAGGCGACGTCGATCTCCTGCAGGCCTTCCGCGACGCGGTTCTTGGAATCCTCGTCCAACGACAATGTCCCCGACGACATCCTGAGTAGGCGGACCGCCAGCAACAGTTCGGGTACGAGGCGGAGCTGCAGAGCGATCCACGCCCAGATCTTGACTGTGGGGACGAATCCAACCGGGAGCTCGCTCGATTCCTCCCCCTCCGCCGCCAGCCCGGCCGCCGCCATCAGTATGGACGAGCGGGCCGCCCACAGGAGGTCGGTGCCGCGGTAGGCGATGGCGAGGTGCTGGTGCGCCTCGATGAGCTGCTCGGCATGCTCTCGCTTGGCGAGACGGACCGCCGCGCGGTCGAGGAGGCGGATGCGCTCGCACCGCTCATCGTCATCGAGGTTGAGCGCCTGACGGAGCAGAATGAGAGCGCCCTGTGCGTCCGATGTCCGCTTGGCGACAAAGTCGGCAAGGCGTTCGGCGACGGCGCGGTAGGTCGGGTCGCGCCCCGCCGGCAGGGCCACGACCTCGATCAGCCGTACCAGCCGGTCGGCGTCGAACTCCGCGAGCCCCGACGCCTCATCCAGGATCGAGCCCAACTCCGACCAGACGCCCGGCAGTTCGTCCATCCGGCATTCGGCGAAGTAGCGTCCGAGCCTGACGATCGCCAGCGACGTCCGCGCTTCCAGCCGGTGGTTGGGCCGGTGCTCGTCTCGCGTCATGGCCACTAGGGCGGCCTCGAGCCGGTCCGATCGGGCCGACAAATCCGCCTCCTCCGCCGGCAGCATGCGGTAGAGTACGCCGTTCACGAGCAGCTGGTGAAGCTGGACCAGGAACTCGATGTTCCGGGCGTGGTCCGCGCCCAGCGCCTCGGCCTCGATCGTCCCGTATCCATCGGACACCGCAGCCGCGTCGTCGAACCACCAGAAGGCGGTCCACAGCGTGTCGTGGCGGGCCTCCAGCTGCTGGCGCGCCGACCCATGCTTCACCGCGAGGCGGATCGCCCGCGCGTGCCGGCCCTCGGTCTCGTGGCGCGGCAGCTCCAGGTTGCGCGACAGCTGGGCGGCGACCATCGCCTCGGTCACCAGCTGCCGCTCCATGCCCGCGAACGTGGACGGATCGGCGAGCCCGCGCTCGATGTCGTCGAGCCGGCGGCGCCTCGAATAGTCCTCCGGACCCATACGCATCGGGTCAGACACCATCTGCCCAACACCGAGGTAGTCGTGCGCGATATCCTTCCGCTCGTGGTCGATCACCTCCTCGACAATCCAAGCGCGGTCGAGGATCTTAACAGGGATGCCGTGCGCTTGCTCAAGCTCGGCCTCGATGCGGGAGCGATCGGCCGCGCGAGCCGGCTGGCTCGTGACGAAGTAGATGCGCTCGAGCTTGCGGCCAGTGGCGGCGATCCCCACGATGTCCTTCGCGGCCTTCCGCTTCCAGTCCTTCATGGCGCTGAATGCGAAGCCCCAGTCGTCTCGATCAGGTCCGGGGCTGCCGATATAGGTGAGGTCGGCGATTGCCTCCGCAATCGGGAACGTGTCGGCGTCGGTCTTGCCATCGCCACCGCCCTCCGGCCCGCTCTGCGGGCGGATGTTGGGGCAGATCACCCGCTGGCAAAGCTTGCGGCAGAAAATCTCGAAGCGCTGATGCTCGTTGCGCGAGGTCATCGTCTCGAGTTGGAATTCGAGCATGGGACGGTCGAGAACGTAGAGCGGCCGGTCCACCGTGTCGGAATAAAGCTCTGGCCGCAGCTTGCGCATGAATCCCGCGGGCGTTTGGCGTTCGGCCGCGGGCTCAACTGCGCCGTTTTTGATTCGGTCATCCCTCATGGGAACGAAGATAGAACGGTGCGCTGTCTGAGGCTAGTCGAGAGGGGGAACAACGCCGCCGGGCGCAACCTAAACCACGCCACGTCCTGCGCGGCGCTACTCCGACATGCCCCGATCGATTCGCACAATTCACTCGGCGACCAGATTGAGGTTCAGCACCCGTCAGTGAACCCGGGCGCCGCCCTAGGGACCGCGATCGGGGGTGGCCGAATACACCTGTTCTCAAATCAGATACTTGAACGAGGAGGCCAGCGAGCGGCAGCTTCGTCAGGCTCGCTGCAATCCCTTGATCGCTCGCCGACAATTCTCGATTTGACACTGTAACTGGCAGAGCGACGAACCTGTTTTAAGGCGCAACCATAACCTATGTGCCGCGCATGACAATCTGCGTGCGACCACCGATCGATTTGCGACCAATTGCTTGCCACCATCACAGTGCGCGCGGTCATGTCTGACGCGGATGTGAACGCACCGCCGATGCGCGCCGGGGGGCGGGCAACCGAGGGCGGCATGGATTTTCAGGCCGAGGTCGGCACTTGGCTCGCCGCCCACCTGCTCGCACGCATGCCGGTCGACGGACGTTTCGGGCTCGCCAATGTCGCGTTGCCCAATGCCATCCAGCTCGAAACCGGCGACGGCCTCGACGACATACGACTCGATCAGGACGATGCCAGCCGCATCGATGTGCAGAGCAAGACCAGCGCCGGGCTGACCACCAATCCCAAAAGCCCGCTCGGCAAGACGATCAGCCAGCTCGTGCGGGTGATGATCGATGCCCGCGATGCCGGGGCAACGGCTGATCCCGCAAAGGTCCGCGCCGTTTTGGCCGTTGCTGCCAGCGCACCGCGCACGCTCGACACATTGGAGCAAGGCTGCCGCGCGTTCGACCTCGGCGGCAACTGGGCAACGACCAAGGCCGGGCGGTCCTCGGCCGAGCGCGAAGCGCTTGACCTGTTTGAAACCCATGCCCGGCGTGCGTGGGCGATGCTCTCCGCGACGCCGCCGACCGACGACGATCTGGCGATGATGGCGCGCCTGTTCCGCGTGGTGCGCTTCTCGATGAACGAGGGCGAAGACAATTGGCGCGAAGCTTCGCGGCTCATTGGCGGCCGGCTCTACGGGTCGGAAGCGGTCGGCGACGCGCCGCTGCGCGACCTCAAGTCCATCATCCGCGGCATGATCGGCAGCGGCGCGCCCGCGGACCGGGTCGGATTGCTGCGCGAGCTTCGTCGGCTTGGCCATAATGACGTCGGCGCGGCTGATTATGGCGTGGACCTTGGCCGATTATTGGCGGCGACCGACGCCGAGCTTGTGCGCCTCGCCGCGCACACGCGTTTGCCGATCGCCGGCGGAATACCGATCGCGCGTGCCAGCGACGGCCCGCTGGGTACAGCGGTCGATGTCGGCTCGCTGATCGTCATCGGCGAACCGGGGGCGGGCAAGACCGGCGCACTGGTTGCACTCGCGCAGGCGCGTCGCGCTGCTGGCGACACCGTCGTATTCCTCTCCGTCGATCGCTTTCCCGGTGTCGCCATCGCCGCCAATCTCCAATCCGAGCTGGGGCTGGAGCATCCGTTAGTCGAGGTGCTGGACGCTGCTCCCGGCTCAGGCGCCAAGATCCTCATCATCGATGCGCTCGACGCCGCGCGCGGCGGACCCGCCGAAGGCGTGTTCGCCCAGTTGATCGAGACGCTTCGCGCTTCGGAGACGGACTGGACCGTCATCGCTTCGATCCGCACCTTCGATCTGCGCAACGGGCGCCGGTTTCGCGACGCGATGCCGGGATCGCCGCCCGATCCGGCCTTTACCGAACCCGGTCTGGGCAATGTTCGGCATTTTCAGGTGCCGCGCCTCGCGGACGAGGATCTCGACGCCGCCGGTGCCGCTGCGGCCGATCTCGGCAGCCTGCTCGCCGCCGCGCCCGACAAGCTTCGCGACCTGCTGCGCAATGTCTTCAATCTCTCGCTTGCCGCACAACTGCTCGCCGACGGCGCCAGCCCCGACAGCATCCGCACCGTCGCCACCCAATCCGATCTGATCGACGCCTACGAGGATCGCCGGCTGGTCGGCACGGCCTTGCATGCGGCCGCAGCGGCGACTGTCGGCGCGATGGTCAGCCGGCGCCGGCTCGCCGTTCGCAAGGTTGTGGTTGGGCACGATCAGCTCGACGCCGTGATCCAGACCGGCGTGCTCAGCGATACCGGCGACCTCGTCAGCTTCGCCCATCATGTGCTGTTCGACCATGTCGCCGGCCGCTTCTTCCTTGAGTGGGACGATCCCGCGCGCCTGATCGGCCAGCTCGGCGGCGATAGTTCGATCGCGTTGATGCTCGCACCAGCATTGCGCTTCGCGATCGAGCGGCTGTGGCGCCAAGATGCTGATGGCAAGGCGCAGGTCTGGCGGCTAGTTGCCGACATCTATGCCGATCCGGCGGTCGATCCGGTTCTCGCCAACGTCGCCCTGCGAACCGCGACCGAGCGGGTGGCGACACCGGCCGATGTCGCGGGGCTAGTCACGTTGATCGCGGCGCGCCCGAATGACGAACCGCTGGCGACAATGCTGTCGCGGCTTGCCCGGTTTGTCGGGCTCGCAGTTGGCCTAGCCGGTAGCGTGGTGGCAAGCGAGGCGATCGCCTGGGCACACATCGCCTATGCGGCAATCTGCACCGGATCGCGCGATCTGTCCGACGCGACGCGCTTCCTGCTGCACACGCTGTTCGAAAAGGGCGACCTCGCCGACACCGAGTTGCTTGAGGTATTCGGGCTCGCGTCGCGGGCGCTGTTCGCCTTTGCCTGGGCCGCCGATCCGCCGATGCAGCAGACTTCGACCAGTGCGATCCGCTTTGTCGGAAAAAGCTTCGCCTCCGATCCCCCCGCATCGCGTGCTCTGCTCGACCGGATTCTGCGCGAACCGCATTTCTCGGCCAATGCCGATCGCGAAGCCCGCTGGCTATCTGAACAGATCATGCCGATCGCGCGGATCGACCCCGACTTCGCGATCGAAATATACCGCATGCTCTATTCGTCCAACATAACCGACGACAGCACCTCCCACTTTGGCGGGCAGGTGAGCCGCATTATGCCGCTGTCGTCAAACCGCCGGCAGGACTACCAGAGCTGTCGCTATGATCTTGGCCGACGCGTGTCGGCACGCGCGCGATCGTCGAAGCGGCGCTCGGCGACACCGACCGCACTATGCCGCTCGGCAGGCGCAAGTCCAGGACGCGATGCTGTACCTCAAGGTGCTAATCAGCGGTCTGATAGTCGCGAGCGCGTGATGATCGAAGGCCGCGCGAAATTCGATCTTTTGGGCCGCGACTATACGTTTGACGCGTGGGACGACCCTGAGGGCCGCCACGGCACCCAGGACGACGACGTTCTGGCGCACTTGGTCGCGCACCTGCGGGACTGCGCGCCCGAGGCGTTCGCCACGACGGTCGAGGCGGCCGCGAGCGATTATGCGGGACCGGCCATATGGACGCGGATCTTGGGCGTTGGCGCTGAGCGCGTGGATGAGGTCAGGGACCTGCTTTGGCCGTTCGCCAGCAACGTCACGATCCTGGCGCACGAAGACATCGTCCGCGACGCGGTGCGGTTCCTGGCGGCGGTCTACCCCTCGCGCACTCTAGACGAGCGTACGGCGTTCGAAGCGCAAGCGCTGCGACCTGATCTGTTCAGCGACAAGGACGAGCAACGCTGGTGGCGGCGCACGCTGAGCCGCTGGCTGTCGCTGGTCGATGCGGAAGCGATTGCCACCGAGGCGATGCGCGCCTTCCGCGATGAACTGGACGCGGCCGGAGACCTCGCCGGTAATCCGCCGACCCGGTCGATGAGGGTAAGCTGGGGATCCTCGCGCGGTATCACGCGCAGCCTGCTCGCGGGCGAAGGCCTCGACGTCGACGAAGGCATCGACGCGCAGATGCTGGCCCTATCCGAGGCGCTTTACGAGAAGGTGCAGGTGACACCGTCCGACAGCGAAGGTGCCGCGCTCGCAGAGCTGTGGGCTGCGGCTGTCGAGACGCTCGAATTCTGGGATGCCAACGCCGCTGCTCTGGACGCCAAGGTCGAGCAACCGGTTTGGGGGCATATCAGCAATGCGGTCGAGCGCATCGCGGGCGCGGCGGCCTACGCGCCGGGTATCGACGGCATGCCGTCGATGGAGCAGCTACTCGCCATGCTCCGCCGGCTGTGGGCGAGCCGCTTTCCGCAAGAAGAGGAGAGTGGCGACGAGAATTCGAGCTTGAGCTGGGGCAATTGGGAAGTCCGCGTTTATGCAGCCGACGCCTATGTCTCGCTCGCCGATCGCTTCGGCGAAGCCCATGGCGAGATCGTCGAGATGTTCGATGCGATCCTCGCCGACCCGGTGCCGCAGGTTCGCCTGCAGGCCGCGCAGAGCCTGCAGGTGCTGAGCCGCATCGCACTCCCCAAGATGTGGGAGCTGGCCGAACGCATCGCCCGCGACGAGCCCCATACCGGGGTTCTGAGTTCCTTCCTGCACTATGTCATTCCGCGCTTCACCTGGCACGATGTTGAGAAGTGTAAGGCGATCATTGAGATCGTCCGCGCCCGTCGCGTGGCAGTTGAGCGTGACGACACGCCGGGCCGCGACAAGGTGGCCGAGCAACTCGGCGGCGTGACCGCGCAGCTCTGGTGCTGGCAGGAAGCGTCGGTCGCACTCAACTGGCTGACCGCTTGGGCCGGCGATCCGGCCGCGCATCGCGAATGTTTCATCTCGTTCCTGTCGATGCTGCGCGGTGCGTTCTTCAAGCGCTATGCGAGCGGCGAGGAATGTGACGTGGGTCTGTCCGATCGCTCACAGCAGGCCGCCATGATCATATTGGACGCTTGTTCAGCCGCATCGGCTGCCAGCCATACGACTTTGATGCAGGATCAAGTCGAGGGCGAGGCGCGCGAGGCGGCCATCGCGACCTATCGCGCCGCGGAGTCGGTCATCGGCCACCTGATGAACCAGCTCTATTTCGGCTCCGGCGCACATGCGGACAATCGCGGATCCGCAATGGGTCTGATGTCGGCCGAGACGATGCGGCGGTTCCTCGATGACTATCGCCCAATGCTGGCGCTCTTGGCGGCATCGCATGAACCGTCGACGCACCACCACCTGGTCGAACTCTATGAGTTTTTGATCCCCGGCGCTCCCGCTGGCGTTTTTGATGCGCTGCATTCTCTGTTGACGGGATCGGCGGCGCGCGAAGGTTATCATCACGAAAGCCTGGCGGCTCCAGTCATCGTGCGGATGGTGACACGCTATATCGCCGATCATCGCTCGATCTTCGAGGACGACAACCGCCGTGCCGCGCTTGTCGCAATCCTACGCCTGTTCTCCGACGTGGGCTGGTCCGACGCTTTGAAGCTCCTCTACGACCTTCCCGATCTGCTACGCTGAAGTATCCGCTTTCTGACCCAGCATTCCCGTGCTGGACGATAAGATTTGGCGTTATGCATAGTAGCCCGATTTGACGAACGCGATCGGCAGCTTCTGTAAATAGTGGACGTTCGCCATTGCTGATCTGAATGACCGGCTCTGGTCGACAGCCGCCGCCTCTATTTGACATCGGATCGCGGCTGTACCCGCCGACATTGCCGCCCACTGGGCGACTTGGGGTGACCATCGAAAGCTGCTATCTATTCATGATGCGGAGGTGGCTCCCCGCCGTGGCGAGGAGCCCTAGTTCATATCTCCGTGCGCTCTGCGAGCGTGATTGCATCGTCGATGTCTACCCCAAGGTAACGGACGGTGTTCTCGATGTTCGTGTGCCCAAGCAGGATCTGCACCGCTCTGAGGTTGCCGGTCGCCTTGTAGATCAGCGAAGCCTTCGTGCGTCGCATCGAGTGCGTGCCGTACTCGCTCACATTGAGGCCGACAGCGCCAACCCATTCATCGACCAATCGGGCATATTGGCGGGTGCTGAGGTGACCCATATAATTGACGCGGCTTGGAAAGACGAAGTCATCAACGGTCCCGCCACGGCGGGTGAGCCATTTCAAAAGCGCTGTCCGCGCCTCGGTCATGAGCTCGAACTGCACCGGCCTGCCGGTCTTCTGCTGGATGACCGTTGCGCGGTTTCGGATCGCGCCGCCGCTAACGATGTCGCCGATCTTCATCTTGACGATGTCGCAGCCGCGCAGCTTGCTGTCGATCGCGAGATCGAACAGCGCTCGGTCACGTAGTCGTCGGTGCTCGTCCAGATAGAACCGGATTGCCCAGACATCGCGTGGCTTCAGCGGACGCTTCGCGCCCACGACGTTTCCCGCATTCCAAGGCCGACGACCATGAGCGTCGGGATCGAGATCTGATACGCCCATGACACAATTCCTTCGGCCGTAATGGCCGATGGCGATTTACGCTTTGCGCAAGCATGCGGGTCGACGGGAAAGGGGCTGCTTGGCGACTGTCCGCTTTCAGGTTGCATTTACGAGGTAAGGGGACGTAGGTTCAGATTTGCGGATGGGGACCAACGCTACCGAAGCGATCTACTCCGCACTCAATCTGTATCCGATACCCGGCTCATTTTGGAGCAATACCGGAACGGCAGGATCATCCTCCAGCTTAAGCCGCAGGCCGCGCATTGTGACACGGAGATATTCGACGTCGGTTATGTGAGCTTCGCCCCAGATGGTGCGCAGGAGTTGGGTGTGCGTTACCACCCGCCCCGGAAAACGGGCCAGCTCTGCCAGCAACGCAAATTCCTTTCGGGTCAGCCGAACCTCCAACCCGCTGCGCATCACGCGGTGCGCGAGCAGATCTACGGTGATCGAACCGGCAGACGTGAGGCCTGAGGCCGAAGCACCAGCAATCCGATGGCGGAGCGCAGTGCGTATTCGCGCGAGAAGTTCATCGGTATCGAACGGTTTGACGACATAATCGTCCGCACCAAGATCGAGGGCAGCAACCTTTTCCACCGTCGCATCGCGTACTGTCAGCACGATGATCGCGCGGTTCATCGCCTTGATGAGCGGCACCAGTTCGATGCCATCACGGTCAGGCAGCCCAAGATCGAGCAACACCAGTTCGCAACCATCACGGGACGCGGCGGCGAGGGCGTCGGCCGCGTTTGCGGCTTCGGCCACGCCAAAACCAGCACGTTCAACTGCACCGCGCACCAGACGCCGAATGGCCGGTTCGTCATCGACAATCAGGATTTGTCCGGTCACGCTTCCGGCGCCCCTGCCGACGGCTTGCGTAGGAGTGAAGCGGGCCAGAAAATTTCAAAGCGTGAACCTTCGCCCTCGGGACGATTGGAAGCCGTAACGCGCAGCCCCATTGCATCGGCAAAGCCCTTGACGATTGCAAGCCCGAGGCCCGTGCCTCCAGTCATATCGTCGCCTTCAACGCGGGTGAACCGGTTGAACAGCGCGGCTTCACCTCCGGATGGCAGACCGGGGCCATTGTCCAGAACAGCCAATGCCAGACCATCGAGAGAGCGCCGCCCTTCGATGGTTATCGACGTGCCAGCTGGCGCAAATTTCGCGGCATTGCCAATCAGGTTGATGAGGACGTGATGCAACATGCGGGGGTCGGCATCGACAAGCGGCAAGGTTGAAGGCACGTCGAGCACCAGTTTGTGAGCAATAAGCTCCGCCTTCAAATCCTGTCCAGCGGCGACCACCGCGTCGGTCAGATCAAGCACATCATGGCGCACAACCAGCGCTTCTGCCTCAATCCGCGTCATTTCGACGAGATCGTCGAAAACACGGCGCAGGCGACGCGCTTCGGCTTTGAGCGTGCGTGTCGTGCCGCTCTCGCCATGCTCCGCTGAAAGTGTGTTCGCTGCCGCAACTACGGCTGTTAGCGGCGTTTTTAGATCATGGCCGATCGAGGAGAGCAAAGTCGCGCGCAGATCGTCGCGCTGTTTGAGCGCGCCAATATCGCGGGCCTGGGATTCGAGTCTGATCCGCTCGTGTGCAAGCGCCGCCTGCCCTAGAAGCGTTGTGAACAGGATGCGTTTGTCAGGCGGGATAGGTGTGCCCCGCTCGTTACGACCAACAGCCAACACGGCAAGCACACCAAGCGACGTCGCAAGTGGGTGGAACTGCCAATCGCTTGCCGTCAGAGTTCCGGTGTCCCGGCCCGTTGTTTCGCTACGCTCAAACGCCCAATCAGCCGCCGCCACATCCAGCGGCCCAAGTGATGGATTCGGAGGCTGCGAGGCAATCACCTCCACCGCCCCATCCTTCCGGGCAAGCAGCATTGTTGACACGCCAAGCAACGCAGCAATTTCATCGCACACCGTTACCGCAGTCCCGGTCTCGTCAGACACGACTGCCAGCCTCTGCCCGAAGGCGGCAATCGCAGCATTCTCGGTTGCGGTGCGCGCACCGATATTGGCCTCTCGTTTCAATCGTCCTGTCAACTGGCTGGCGAACACGGCAACCCCTGTCAGGATCATGAAGGTGATGGCGTTCTGCGGGTCGCTGATCGTGAAGGTGTGGACAGGCGGCAGGAAAAAGAAATTATAGGCCAGCGCGGCGACAACGCTAGCGATGAGCGCCGGACGAAGCCCGTAGAGCGTTGCGGTTGCGATCACTGGAATCAGGTAGAGCAGATCAACCGAGTTGATCCCGATGACCGACGCGACCGCGAGCGAAGCAGCGGTAGTCAGAGAAACGAGCAACAACCCTATGCCCGTTCCAGACACATTGAACGGTCGCGACGTGCGCGTCTCGTCGTCGCCAGTTTCAGCGGTGATGCTGGTGGGCATGACGTGAACCGCCACCCCTTCAAGCCCGCGCACCAGCTGATCTACGACCGACCCGTGGCGGAGTTCAAACCACCAGCTTCGCCGGGATTTGCCGATAACGACCGCCGTTGCTTTGGCTTCGAGGATATGCGCACGCAGCCCTTCGATCACCGACGCTGCGGGAATCGTGGCCAAGGCCGCGCCGAGTTCAGACGCGAGCTTGAGTGATGCTGCAATCCGTCCGCTCGCCTCATATCCGAGTGTCGCGCTGCGCGGGGTTTCAACCGTCACCGCCGTCCATGTCGCCCGCATGGAATCAGCCAACCGCTTGGTCGCGCGGATTAACGCCTCTCCGCCGGGTTGATCGCCGACGGCTACAACAATCCGCTCGCCCGCCGCCCAGTTGCCCGCATCCCCCGCAATACGGACATGATCGAGCATCTGGAGATCGACCGCCTGTGCGGCCCGCCTGAGCGCGAGTTCGCGCAAGGCCGAAAGGTTCGATTTAGAAAAGAAATGGCCGAGCGCGCGGGTGGCTTCATGCGGGATATAGACCTTACCCGCCTTTAGCCGCTCAATCAGCTCATCAGGTGGCAGATCGACGATCTCGATTTCGGCATCGTCGAGGATCGCGTCAGGAACGGTCTCGCGCACCCGCACCCGCGTAAATCCCGCCACCACATCGTTGAGGCTTTCGACGTGCTGGATGTTGAGCGTTGTCAGGACATCGATCCCAGCATCGCGCAGTTCTTCAATATCCTGCCAGCGCTTGGGGTGGCGGCATCCGGGCGCATTGCTGTGCGCAAATTCATCGATCAACGCGATCTTCGGCTTGCGCGCCAGCATCGCGTCCAAATCAAGTTCGGTCAGCTTGTGCGGGCCATGCTCGATTTCAATTCGAGGCAAAACCTCAAGTGGCGCAACCAGTTTTTCGGTATCCGCCCGGCCATGCGTTTCGACTATACCGACGACAACATCTTTGCCTTGGGCGAGGAGATCAGCCCCTTCCCGCAACATCTCGAAGGTCTTGCCGACGCCAGGTGCCGCCCCAAGGAAAATCTTGAGCCGCCCGCGCGCCTCTTTTCGCGCTTGTTTAAGCAGCGTTTCAGGAGAGGGCCGTTTGGTTTCGCTTTCGATCACTGTGCCGGTTTAGCCGAAATCCGGTCAAGGTGTCGATTGAGGAGTAGCACATTGACATGCGGCTCGCCGATGATTCCGAAGAGCGGATACTGTATGGCCCCTTGCACCAAAGTCCGGAGAGGCTGCGGTGCCATGCCTCGCGCTTTTGCAACCCGGCCCACCTGGAAAAAGGCTGCTTCGGGACTGATATCCGGGTCTAACCCAGAGGCGCTCGTAGTGACGAGGTCAGGCGGAATATCAGTTCCGGTCGTCCCTTGAGCGCGGGCATCGGCAACGCGAGCGGCAATGGCATCGCGCAAATCCCTTGAAGCCGGCGCAAGATTGGTTGCCGCCGACGCAGAGGCGTCATAGCCTTTGCCGGCAGCGGATGGCCGGGGGTGGAAGTAGCGGGCGTCGGCGAAATTCTGGCCGATGAGTTCGGAGCCGACGACTTTACCGCCATCTACGATCAAACTGCCATTCGCTTGTGACGGAAATACAGCCTGGGCAATCCCGGTAATCGCGAGCGGATAGGCAATCCCGGTCAGCGCCGTGAGCAGGAATAGCAGCACAAAGGCGGGACGGAGCGCGGAGCGGATTTCTGCAAGCATGATATGTGACCTTTAAGCCAAGTTCAGGCCAGTGACGGCCATGTCGATAATCTTGATGCCAACAAACGGCGCTAGCAGCCCGCCGACGCCGTAAATGGCGAGGTTGCGGGCGAGCAGGCTTCCCGCACTGGCAGGGCGATAGGCGACCCCTTTGAGCGCAAGCGGCACAAGTGCTGGAATAATGAGAGCGTTGAAGATGATCGCCGAGAGGATCGCACTTTCGGGGCTACCCAGTTTCATGACGTTCAGCGCGCCAAGGCCCGGATACAGCACAATGAAGATTGCGGGCAGGATTGCGAAATATTTGGCGACATCGTTCGAGATAGAGAAGGTGGTGAGAGCACCACGCGTCATCAGCAGCTGTTTGCCAAGGCCAACGATCTCGATGAGCTTGGTGGGGTCGCTATCGAGATCGACCATATTGCCAGCTTCGCGCGCCGCCTGTGTGCCGGTGTTCATTGCAACACCCACGTCAGATTGCGCAAGCGCAGGCGCATCATTGGTGCCATCGCCGCACATCGCCACGAGTTTGCCGCCCGCCTGTTCCTTTCGGATCAGTTCCAGCTTATCCTCTGGCGTGGCTTCGGCGAGGAAATCATCAACCCCGCTTTCCGCTGCAATCGAAGCGGCGGTCAGCGGATTATCGCCCGTAATCATCACCGTGCGAATGCCCATACGGCGCAATTCGCCAAAGCGATCGCGGATGCCCGCCTTCACAATATCCTTGAGGTGAATGACACCAAGCAAGCGTGCGCCATCCGCCACGGCGAGCGGCGTGCCGCCTGAACGGGCAATACCATCTGATATGGTGCGCAGGGCAACAGCCGAGGCCGGATCAACGATAGCGCCCAGCCGCTTCAATACGGCATCGACCGCGCCTTTGACGAGCGCCCGTTCGCCAATCTGGAGACCGCTCACCCGTGTTTGCGAGGTGAAAGCGATAGGCTCTGCCCCTTCGGGCATGGCTTCGCCAGCGTGCCCCATCTCTTTGGCCAGCACCACGATGGATCGGCCTTCGGGGGTTTCGTCAGCAAGACTTGCTAACCGCGCCGCCGCGATGAAATCCGCTTGTGCAACACCGGGAACCGGCAAAAACTCGGTTGCTTGCCGATCACCAATCGTGATCGTGCCGGTCTTGTCGAGCAGCAGAGTATCAATGTCGCCCGCCGCCTCAACCGCGCGGCCCGATTTGGCGAGCACGTTAAACCGCACCAGCCGATCCATCCCCGCAATGCCAATGGCCGAGAGCAAACCCGAAATAGTCGTCGGGATAAGCGTAACAAACAGTGCGACCAGCACCGGCACCGCAATCGAGCCACCTGCGTAGGACGCGAATGCAGGCAATGTTCCGACAGCAATCAGGAAGATCAGCGTCAGTCCGGCCAGCAGGATTGTGAGGGCAATTTCATTGGGTGTTTTCTGGCGACTGGCCCCTTCGACGAGCGCGATCATCCGGTCGAGAAAGCCTTGCCCCGCGCCCGCTGTCACTCGCACCTTGACGCTATCGGATAGCACCCGCGTTCCTGCCGTGACCGCAGAACGATCACCGCCAGCTTCGCGGATCACAGGCGCGCTTTCGCCCGTAATGGCCGCTTCGTTGATTGAAGCGATACCTTCGATCACTTCGCCATCGGCTGGGATGTAGTCACCGGTTTCGACCAGCACGATGTCGCCAATGTGCAATTGGCTTGCTCCGACTTTTTCCCAGGTGTCGCCAACGCCCGCCAATAGCTTGGCCTGCAAATCCGCCTTGGTTGCACGCAAGCTGGCTGCCTGTGCTTTGCCGCGCCCTTCGGCAATCGCTTCAGCAAAATTGCCGAACAGCACCGTGAGCCAGAGCCAGAACACCAGCTGCCCCTCAAACGCCGGATGGCCCGTGCCGGTCGCCAGTCCGCGCACCCACAGGATTGTTGAAAGCGTCGCCACCATTGCGGTCACGAACATCACGGGATTGCGGATCAGCACGCGCGGATCGAGCTTGATAAATGCATCGCGCATAGCGGCTGTCATCAGCGGGCCGGTGAACAGCCATGGCGCTTGGGTTTCTGAAGTCATCACAGGAGTCCTTAATTCAGGGTGCCAGCGGCAATCTGGAACTGGTCGGCAATCGGCCCGAGCGCGAGGCTGGGGAGGAAGGTCAGCCCGCCAACAATCAAAATGATCGCCACCAGCAAACCGACCCACAGCAAACCCGTCGTCGGGAACGACCCAGGCCCCGGCGGCACCCGCCGCTTGGCCGCCAGCCCACCCGCAATCGCCAGCACTGGCAGGATTACGCCGAAGCGCCCGACGAACATCCCGAACGCGAGCGTGATGTTGTAGAACACGGTATTCCCCGTCAGCCCGCCAAAGGCGCTGCCATTGTTCGCCACGGCGCTTGAAAAGGCATAGAGGATTTCGGAAAAGCCGTGCGGCCCCTTGGCCAGCGGCCCGGCAAGGCCCGCACCCGTTACGCTCGCCAATCCTGTCAAGCCGAGGATCGCCAGCGGCAGGATGGCAATGGCGATAACCGCCAGTTTCATCTCGCGCGCTTCGATCTTTTTGCCGACATATTCGGGGGTGCGCCCGACCATCAACCCGGCGACGAACACCGCGAGGATGGCATAGACCAGCATCCCATAAAGCCCCGCACCGACGCCGCCGACGATGATTTCACCAAGTTGCATGTTGAACAGCGTCACCAGCCCGCCCAGCGGCATGAAACTGTCGTGCATCCCGATAACGGCACCGCATGACGCCGCCGTTGTAATGACCGCGAACAACGCAGTGGCGGCGATACCAAATCGGACTTCCTTGCCTTCCATATTGCCGCCAACGACGCCCAGAGCTTGATGGATCGGATTGCCGCCCGCCTCAGCCCAATATGTGAGCGTCACGCCCATCAAGAACAACACGACCATCACGGCAAGCAACGCCCAGCCCTGGCGTTCCTTGCCGACGGCCTTGCCGAAGGTGACGGTCAGGCCCGCGCCGATGACGAAGATCGTCAGCATCTGGATATAGTTGACCAGCGCCGATGGATTCTCGAACGGATGCGCCGAATTGACGTTGAAGAAGCCGCCGCCATTGGTGCCGAGCATCTTGATCGCCAGTTGTGAGGCAACCGGCCCCAGCGCGATAGTCTGCTTCGCGCCCTCCAATGTTGTCGCGTCAACCGAAGCTGCCAGCGTTTGCGGCACACCGAGCATCACATAGATGATCGCCAGCACAATGCTTGCAGGCAGCAACAGGTAGAGCGTCACCCTCGTCATATCGGCCCAGAAATTGCCGATCCCTTGGACGCTTGCGCGTGCAAACCCGCGAATGAAGGCGAAGACCACCGCAATCCCCGTCGCGGCGGACAGGAAGTTATGAACGGTCAGACCGGCCATTTGCGAGAAATGCGACAGCGTGGTTTCGCCGCCGTAGTTCTGCCAGTTGGTATTGGTGACAAAGCTGATCGCCGTGTTGAACGCCAGCCAGTTTTCCATGCCTGCAAACCCTTGCGGGTTTATCGGCAGATACCATTGCAGCTTCAGGATCGCAAAAAGTGTGACGATACCCGCGATATTGAACATCATCAGCGCGACAGCATAGCCGACCCAGCTTTGATCGCGCGCTGCATCAATGCCCGAGAGTTTGTAGAATCCGCGCTCGACAGGGCCAATGACCCGCGCCATCGGCATTTTCTCGCCATTGTAAAGCGCAAACAGCCACGCCCCCATCGGCTTGGCGAGCGCCACGAACAGCGCCGTATAAAGAAGGATCATGGCCCAGCCTGAAACTGTCATCGCCGTGCCCCTCAATATCGCTCAGGCCGCGCCAACACGGCGAGCAGATAGACGAGGATGGCAAAAGCGGTGATCGCACCAAGTGTGAGTTCAAATGGCATGAAGCCCTCCAACAGTTTGGAAGGCCAATCGCACGGAGGCGCGTTAGGGTGCGCGGTGGACTATGGGGTTGGGGCGTAAGGCGAGCGTAATGCGAAGGGTCTGCTGTCAGGCGGTGCTAATTCGACCTCCTATGTCTGAGATGAAGCGCGAGGCTGCCGTTGCTGCTGTCCATGAACTAACGGCCACTTACCACGATCGCCGCCCCATTACCGGACTGTCGGCATCGTCCAACCTAGCTGCCATTCACGGTGTAGCACATCGGGTTCTGGAGCCACTCGTTGATGGCGGTTTCGCGCCAGCCGGCACATCGCGTGGCGATGCGGACCTGGGGCGGGAAGGTGCCGTCCTGGATCTTGCGGTAGAGGGTCGCACGCGAGAGCCCGGTGCGATCGAGGACGGCGTTGAGGCGTAAGAAGCGATCGGGTGCAGCGGTGTTCATGGCAGTGCTCCTGGGGTCAAATCGGGCAGTGACAGCCCTGATGAGCGCGCTTGCCTCGCCTCGCGTCGACATGCGGCAAGCCGCTGCGCCCTTCACGACACCAGACACTAGCCAGTGGACACCGGAGTTGCGTCCAGCCTGAAGAGGTAGCGGCTGATGTGAGCGTCTCAGGCCATCCCGGCCTGCGTTCTGCCTTCGCAGCGCTGCGGCCGAGTCGCCTCATCGGCGTCTCGCCGGCGCGGCTATGACGATCGCCTGACGGGCGGAAGCGCCGCCTAGCGGCGGGCTGACGAGCGCGCGCAGCCGCTCGCGCAGCGGTCGCCGCGCCGGTGGCGCGGCGGCGTTGAGGCCTTGCGGCTCCAAGCTGGCGGGGGGCGTCGCTGCCCGATAGCCCCGCCTCGACGGGCGCAACCCGCCTCGCTGCGCTCGTGCAGGTCTTCCACTTCGTTGCAGCCTTGCAGGTGCGCCCCGCCTCGAGCCGGCGGGGCTGTTGGTCCGCTCCTGCCGCCCCCCGCCACCCTGGCGCCGGTCCATGGCGGTGAGGAGTGAAGGATCATGAGCAAGGAGCAACGTCAGAGCCAGTGCCGGTCCCAGCGGCAGAGCCTTTATGGCGAAGTCACGCAGCGGATCATCGCCGAGCTGGAAGCAGGCAGGCTGCCATGGGTGCAACCCTGGGATGCGAGCCGCTGTCCCTGTGCCATGCCGGGCAGCACGGCATTCACCCGAATGCCGCGCGGCCCCCATTCGCGGGCCACGCTCCGCGTCCATGTGTGGACGGCCGCCTTCGACGCACCATAGACCGCATTGTTGATCTCGGCGGTGAGGCCGGATTCCGACCCAAAATTGATGATCGTCCCGCCGGAAGGCATGTGACGATAGGCGGCGCCATTGGTGTGGATCGTCCCGGTCACGTTTATGTCGAACAGCCATGCCAGGGTGTCGGCGGGGACATCGTGAGTCGGCGCGTGGCGATGCACGCCGGCGACATTGGCCAGCACGTCCAGGCCGCCCAGGCGCTCGACCGCGGCGTCGAAGGCGCGGTCGACCTGTTCGCGACTGGCAATGTCGCAGGCCATGGCAAAGGCGGAGCCTGGGCCAGGATCGTTCGCCCGGGCCACCTGCTGCTCGGTCCCGCCGGCATCAACGTCCATAGCGCAGACATGCGCGCCGGCGGCGACATAGGCGCGCAGGGTCGATGCTCCGATACCCTGCGCCGCGCCGGTGACGATGATCCTCTTGCCTGTCAGCATCGTTGAACTTCCTTTTCCTGAAACGGTCAGCGCGCGCCGGTGTTGAACGCGTCGATCTGCGGATATCGGCTGGACAGTGCGGCCGGCAGCGACATTTCGAGCCCGCGAAGCACTGCCGCCTTGGCCGCCATGGTGGCGCCCGGCGAGCATTCGGAAATCCGGGTGGCCCAGCGCTTCGCCTCGTCTAGCAGCCCAGTCGTCGAGACCACGCCATTCACGAGCCCATATCTCGCGCCTTCGGTGGCGGACAGGCGTTGACCGGCCAGGATCATGCCCATGGCAATAGAATGGGGGAGCCGCCGGACCGCGCGGTGCACCACACCACAGTGATCAATCACCCCGATTGATGTTTCGGGAAGGCCGAAGACAGTATCGTCGGCGGCGACAATGACGTCGGCGCACATGGCGAGTTCGAAGCCGCCCCCCAGGCAATAGCCATGGACCGCGGCGACAAGCGGCTTGCGCAGCTCGATCAGCGGGCCGCCGATGCCGGTCAGGCCGCCGCCGAAAGCGATGCCCGTACCGCCATGTTCGCCGGAGATGTCCGCACCGACACAGAACGCCCGCTCGCCGTTGCCGGACAGGACGACGCAGCGAATGTCGTCGTCGGCGTCGATCTCGCCCCAGACCGCCAGGAGGGCGCGTTCCATCCGATCGGTGATCGCATTCAGCTTGGTAGGTCGGTTGAGCCGGACCTGCGCGATCGGGCCGACGCGCTGGAATTCGATCTCCTCGGGCGGCCTCGCGGTCATCTTAGTGGGCGAGCATGCCGGCATCGACCAGATGCTCCGCACCGGTGATGTAGGAGGATTCGTCGGACGCCAGGAACAGCACGAGGTTCGACACCTCGCGCGGATCCGCGATGCGGCCGAGTGGAATCTGGGCCAGCGCCTCGCCGCCGACCTCGTCAGTCGCCTCGACCATCATCGGCGTTTGGATAAAGCCAGGATGCACCGAATTCACCCGGATGTTGTGCTTGCCGTATTCCATCGCTGTCGCCTTTGTCATGCCGCGCACGGCAAACTTGCTGGCGACGTAGGCAAGGCTCGGGAAGCCGTAATTCGCCACCATGCCCGCGATCGACGAGATGTTGACGATCGCACCGCCGCCGCGGGCGACCAGCGCCGGCAGCACCGCCTTCATGCCGTAGAAGACCGAGTGCTGGTTGACCGCGCAGACCGCCAGGTAATCGCTTTCGGTCAGGTCTTGGGTGTTTGCCATCGCGCCGAGGATGCCGGCGTTGTTCACCAGGATGTCGACGCCGCTGAACCGGCTCTGCGCCGTCTCGACCACGGTCGCCCAGCCGGCCAGATCGGTGACGTCCTGCTCCACGAAGACCGCGCTCTCGCCAAGCTCGGCGGCCAGCGCCTCGCCCGCTTCGACATTGCGATCGGTGATGACGACCTTGCACCCTTCGGACACAAAAGCGCGCGCGTGCGACTGGCCCATGCCCCGTCCGGCGCCGGTGATGATTGCGACCTTGTCTTTCAAGCGATCCATGACAGCACCCTAATATGAATTCGATTTTGTCCGACCCGAGGGATGCCCTCTCCGGGGTGCGCCTGTCAAGAATGCGGTTGGATAGCAATCCCTATCCCACCCGATGATTAGCATCAGATAACTGATATACAGTGATTTAATCGCGGAATGGCGGCGACTTGCCGTCGAGTTCCGCAGCCCATGCAAAAGGCCGCTGTGAGCCCGCTTGACACCAACCTAATTAGTATTAGTCTAAAAACAAATTCGGCACGAACTCACCAGGATAGGTGAAGAGGGAGAAGGCGATGAATTTGCACAGGCAATTGGCGCTCGGCGTGGGAATGGCGGCGCTGATCATCGGGATGCCGGTTCTCGCGCAGAGCGCACCCGAACAGTCCGATCAATCGACGGATGCCGACGCCCCGATCCCTGGCGACATTATCGTTACTGCGCAGCGTCGTTCGGAGTCGCTCTCCAAGGTTCCGGTATCCGTCTCCGCCTTCAACGCCGAGACCCTGCAGGCCCGCAACGTTACGAGCGAGCAGGACCTAGCCGCACTTTCGCCCGGCCTGATCGTCAAGAGCGGGCAGAATTCGAACCAGGTCAGCTTCACCCTGCGCGGCCAGACGCTCGATCCGTTCTCAGGCTCCAGCCCGGCGGTGCTGACCTACATCAACGAGGCGCCGGCGAGTGTCGGCAACACCTCGACCGCTTTCTTCGACTATAGCTCGGTCCAGGTGCTGAAGGGGCCGCAAGGCACCCTCTTTGGCCGCAACGCCACCGGCGGCGCGATCCTTTACGAGACCACCAAACCGGGCGACGACTTTGGCGGCTATGCGTCGATCAGAGGCGGCGAGCGGAACTACATCCAAGTCCAGGGCGCGATCGACATCCCGCTGTCCGAAGCGATCAAAGTCCGCCTCGCGGGCGACTACAACAAGCAGGACGGCTATATCCGCAATGCCCGGACCGGCAACACGCTTGGGGACACGGACGCCCTATCGGGTCGCGTTACGTTGGTGATCGAGCCCTCGTCCGGCTTTAAGAACACGACCGTCGCGCAGTACAGCGACTTCGGTGGCAGCGAGGGCGCCGGCGGGCTCTATTCGTATCATGCCTGCGGCGAGACCAACAACGGTTACCAGCTCACCGCGACGCTCGACTGCGTATACGGCTTGAACAGTCCCTTCGCGCCGACGCTCGGCAACGGCCCAATCGGCGAAGGCATCTGGCCCGGCGCGGTGCCCGGCTACCTCACTTGGCAGCAGCAGAACCCATACAAGGTCTGGCTGAGCTATGACCTTCCGCACAAAGCCCATGCTGCCTTCGTTACCAACACCACCGAGATCGAACTCGGCGACAACCTGAAGCTGAAGAACATCTTCAATTGGGCCGATGCTTTCGCGCGGACGCCGGGCATCCTGTCGGGATCGCCTTTCGGATCGCTCAACCTCTATAACCGCTCGGGCCTTGGCAACGGACGCCCCGGCGGCGAGGAATTCTCGACCCGTGCCATCTCGAACGAGCTACAGTTGCAGGGCAGTTCGGGCGCGCTCGAATACATCGTTGGCGCCTTCTATTCGAACAGCAAGAAGAAGGAATACATCCCTGTCATCGTCGGTGACGAGCTAGCAACGCCGCTGGCCGACATCGCTTACTTCTATCACCAGAAGTCGGAAGCCAAGGCCATGTTCGCCCAGCTCACCTATGAGCTGACCGACAAGCTCAAGGTCGCCGCCGGCGGACGCTACACCTGGGAAACCGCGAAGCTCGACCAGATCCAAGGTAGCCTTTTCAATCTGGACGGCACAACGCCGCTGAACCAGAAGGCGAAGCTCCACGATCCCAGCTGGACCTTCAACCTGCAGTATCAGATCAACCCCGAGAACATGGTGTACTTCGCGCAGCGCGGCAGCTTCCGCGCCGGCGGGTTCAACGGTGCGGTGGTGCCGTTCAACAACACCAACTTCTTCGATAACGAGACAACCTACGACTTCGAGGTCGGCTACAAGTTCGCCGGGCGCCTTGGCGACATGCCTGCGCGGTTCAACATCGCCGCCTATCGCCAGATCGTGAAGAAAGCGCAGCACTCGATCTACGCGCTGGTAGCCGGCAACCCCGCAGCCTTCACCGTGAACGTGCCCGAAAAGCGTATCCAGGGCGTCGAGTTCGACGGCAACGTCCAAGTCTCGCGGTGGCTTGAGCTGGGCTTCTCTGGTGCCTATACCGACGCCAAGTTCACGAAGAACATCGTCGATCTCTCGGCGGCGACCGGGGTGCCTGGACTGGTTATTCCGTTCGACACCTATACCGACGCGCCGAAGTGGGCAGGTTCGGTCTATGGCGTGGTCGGCATCCCGATCCCGGAAGAAATGGGCGAGGTGAAACTGCGCACCGACGTGTTCGGACAAAAGATGACCTACTTCTCGAACAACGAGGGGTCGATCACGCCGCGCACCCAGCTGCCGGGCTATGTCACCGTCGACATGCGGCTGAGCTGGGATAAGATCGGCGGCAGCGGCTTTAGCGCGGCCGTCTTCGCCAAGAACCTGTTCGACAAGCTCTATTACAACTCGGGCTACGTCGAAGGCGCCAGCGGCGGCTTCAACACCGCGATCTGGGGCGAGCCGCAGACCTTCGGGGCCGAAGTGACCTACAAGTTCTGATACGGAGAGAACGACCATGAAGGGCAAGGCTTCCGTACTGGTCAAAACCGGCAAAGTGGAAACCTGGGAAGTCGACATCGCCCCGCCCGAGCCGGGCGGGGCGATGGTCCGCACGGTACTGGGCGGGGTTTGCGGCAGCGACGTTCACATCGTCTCGGGCGAAGCCGGCGAGATGCCCTTCCCCATCATTCTGGGTCACGAAGGCGTGGGCCAGATCGAGATGCTGGGGGCCGGTACCGAGACCGACTATGCCGGAGTGCCGGTGGAGCCGGGCGATCACGTGGTCTGGGCGCCGATCGCGCTGTGTGGGCGGTGCTATTCCTGCACCGTGCTGCAGCAGACGCCCTGCGAGAACACCACCTTCTTCGAACATGCGCACAAGCCCAATTGGGGCAGCTACGCGCAGTATTCGTGGCTGCCGCGCGGCATGGCGTTCTATCGTCTGCCCGACGCCGCGGATCCGGCGGCGATTGCCGCGCTCGGTTGCGCGCTCCCGACGGTGTTGCGCGGGTTCGATCGCTGCGGCCCCGTGCAGTTGAATGACGCGGTGCTTGTGCAAGGCGCGGGCCCGGTCGGGCTGTCGGCTGTGCTCGTCGCGGCACAGATGGGCGCGCGCAGCGTCACCGTGATCGACCGTGCACCGGCACGGCTGGAAGCTGCCCGCAAGCTGGGCGCGACGGCGACGGTATCCCTGGACCTCCCGCCCGAGGAGCGGCGCCGCGCGGTCTACGAGATCACCGGGCCGACCGGCCCGGACGTCGTCATCGAGGCGGCCGGCGTGCTGCAGGCCTTCCCCGAGGGCGTCGATCTGGCCGGACCGCACGGGCGCTATATAATCCTGGGCCTATGGGGTGCGATCGGCACGCAGCCGATCAGCCCGCGCGACCTGACGATCAAGAACTTGACGATTGGCGGCGCCTCGTTCCCCGCGCCGCGCAATTATTATCATGCGATGCACCTGGCCGCGCGGCTGCAGGAGAAGGTGCCGCTGGCCGATCTCATCAGCCACCGGTTCGCCTTCGGCGACGTCGAAGAGGCGCTTCACGTCACCAAGACCGGCGTCGCCACCAAGGCCGTCATCGATCCCTTCCTGACCTGACCATCGGAGCCCCCGCTCATGGCGACCCAGCTTGAAAAACATCGCACCGCGATCCCGGACCACGTGCCGGCCGACCGGGTTCGGGACATCGACATCTATGCGCTGGACGGCATCGGGGAGGGTTTCCACGAAGCGTGGAAGCGAGTGCAGACGCCGGAGACCCCGCCCCTGGTCTGGACGCCGCTGACCGGCGGTCACTGGGTCGCGACGCGGGGCGTGGTGATCGACGAGGTCTATCGCGATCCCGCACGCTTCTCTAGCCGCGTGATCTGGGTGCCGCGCGAGGCCGGCGAAGCCTATGACATGGTGCCGACCAAGCTCGATCCACCCGAACATACACCTTATCGCAAGGCAATCGACAAAGGGCTGAACCTCGCCCAGATTCGCAAGGTCGAAGGCGATGTGCGCGCTGTCGCAATCGAACTGATCGAAGGCTTCGCAGGCAACGGCGGCTGCGATTTCGCCCGCGACTTCGCTGGCGTGTTCCCGGTCAAGGTCTTCCTCGCGCTCGCCGACCTGCCGATGAACGATGTGCCGATGCTGAATGTCCTAGCTAGGGAGATGACGCGGCCCTCGGGAAATACTCCTGAAGAACAGGGACGCGCGCTGGAAGCCGCGAACAAGGGCTTTTTCGACTACCTGGCGCCGATCGTCAAGCAACGGCGTGGTGGCACCGGCACCGACCTCATCACCATGATGGTCAACACCGAGATCGACGGCGCGCCTATGCCGCAGGACAAGCTGCTGCCGCTCGTCGCGCTGCTTCTGCTGGCGGGGCTCGATACGGTGGTCAACCTGCTCAGCTTCATGATGATCTATCTCGCTCGACACCCGGAAACCGTCGCGGAAATGCGATCGGATCCGATGAAGCTGCAACGCGGCGTCGAGGAACTGTTCCGCCGCTTCGCCGTGGTTTCTGATGCGCGCTATGTCGTGGAGGACATGGAATTCCACGGCACGCGGCTGAAGGCGGGAGACCTGATCCTGCTGCCCACCGCTCTCCACGGTTTGGACGACAGCCAGCATGTCGACCCGATGAAGGTCGATCTGTCGCGACCCAACGTCGCCGCCCATTCGACGTTCGCCCAAGGGCCGCATCGCTGCGCTGGCCTGCATCTGGCGCGGATGGAGGTGCTGGTCACGCTCCAGGAATGGCTGGCGCGGATTCCGGTCTTCGCCTTGGCTGAAGATGCCGCGCCCATCTATCATTCGGGCATCGTCGCAGCCGTCGAGAACGTGCCGCTGGTCTGGAAAGCCTGAGCTGCCAATGACGGTCACCATCGACGTTGCCGCGTTTCGCCGCATCCTCGGGCACTATCCCACCGGGGTCTGTGCAATCACCGCCACCACGCCGGACGGACGGCCGACGGGGATGATCGTCGGCTCGTTCACTTCGGTCTCGCTCGATCCCCTGCTGGTCGGGTTCTTTCCGGATCGCTCTTCATCGACCTGGCCGCAGATCGAGGCCACAGGACACTTCTGTGTCAACGTGCTGAGCGACCGGCAAGGCGTAGTGTGCAGAGCACTTGCGGCGAAAGGCGATGCTAAGTTCGCTGAGGTCGACTTTCATGCCTCGAAACTCGGCGCGCCGATCATCGACGGCGTGCTTGCCTGGATCGACTGCGAACTTTATTCCGTTCAGGACGCCGGCGATCATTTGTTCGTGCTCGGCCGCGTGCGCGATCTCGACGTGCACCACGAAGGTGACCCGCTCATCTTCCACAAGGGTGGATATTCGCGGGTCCTCCCCCTCTGAATTTGGTCAGTTCGCGCCTACTGCCGTCGGCACAGCCTCGACCTTCTCGCGCAGCGCCATCCGCCCCGTCACCGTTAGACCGAAGCCAGCCAGCGCGGTAAGCTTGGCCTGGCTGGCGGTCAGCAGCGTCATCTTGCCGACGCCCAGGTCGAGAAGGATCTGCGCGCCGATGCCGTAGTCGCGGGTGGCATGTTCGTGGTGATAGTCGCCGCGCCCACCCCGGATCCGCCGGGAGATCGAGGTCGGGCTGGGATCGCGGACGAAGACCGCAACGGCCGGCCCGTCCTGCCGGCCGATCGCCTTGAGCGCCTCGCCCACATAGTCCGATTGGGCGGCGGACCAGCCGAGCATGTCTGTCGTGAGGTCGACTTGATGAACGCGCACCAGCGTATCGCTGTCGGGCCTGACCTGGCCTTTGACCAGCGCGACGTGCTCGCCGTCGTCGAGGCGGTTGCGATAGACGTGGATCGTCAGCGGTACGCCGCAGTAATGGCTGTCGAACGGCGCGCTGGCGACGCGCTCCACCAGCTTCTCGAACCGGCGGCGATAGGCGATGAGGTCGGCAATGGTGCCGACCTTCAGGCCGTGAAGCTCGGCGAATTCCAGCAGTTCGGGCAGCCTGGCCATGGTGCCGTCGGCGTTCATCACCTCGCAGATCACCCCCGCGGGCATCAGTCCGGCGATGCGCGATATGTCCACCGCCGCTTCGGTATGACCGGCGCGGACGAGCACGCCGCCGTCGCGGGCGGTCAGCGGGAAGACATGGCCGGGGGTGACGATGTCGGCCACGCCCTTGGTCGGGTCGATGGCGACCGCGATCGTGCGCGCACGATCCTGCACGGAAATGCCGGTGCTGACCCCTTCGCGCGCCTCGATCGAGACGGTGAAGGCGGTGCCGTAACCCGCCTCGTTGTGATCGGTCATCGGCCGCAGTTCGAGCTCTTCCGCGCGGGCGCGTGTCATCGCAAGGCAGATCAGTCCGCGCGCGTGCTTCGCCATGAAGTTGATCTGCGCCGGCGTCGCGAACTGCGCGGGAATGATCACGTCGCCCTCGTTCTCGCGGTCGTCGGCGTCGACGAGGATGTAGGGCCGGCCTTCGACGGCCTCCTGGATGATCTCCTCGATGGGCGAGACGGTCTTGGTGGTCATGGCTGGGTCCTGTCAGGAATTCGCGGAGACGGGTTCGCCCGCGGCGATTATGGCGAGAGCCATCTCGCGTAACCGGGACTTCTGCACCTTGCCGGTGCCGGTCTTGGGCAGCGCTTCATCGGTGATGAACCAGATGTCGCGCGGCATCTTGTAGGCGGCGACGCGTTCACGCAGGAAGCCGCGGATCTCGTCCTCGCCGATCTCGCTCACCTCGCTGCGGACGACCCAGACGCAGCCCACCTCGCCGAACTGATCGTCGGGCATGCTGATGAAAAAGGCCTGGGCGACGGCATCGTGCCGGGTCAGCAGCTGTTCGAGCTCCTTTGGCGAGACCAGTTCGCCGCGGCTTTTGTAAAGCTCCTTGGTGCGGCCGGTGAGGAACAGGTTTCCGTCGGGCCTGAACTGCCCGAGGTCGCCCATCCGCACCCAGCCGCCCGGCAGGAACAGGTTCTGCGTGGCATCGGGGCGACGGAAGTAGCCCTTGCTGTTCAGGGGACTGCGGCAGCACAGTTCACCCGCCGTGCCCCACGGCAGGTCGGCGAGGGTTTCGGGGTCGATCGTCTTGAATTCGGCGATCCGCCCATCCTGATCGGGCAAGCCCGCGACACCGGCCTCGACGATGCGCCCCTGGGTCTCGGACACCACTTCGATCGAATCGCCGGGTGCGGTGCAGATCACCGTCGCCGTGACTTCGGTTTGGCCATAGCTGGTGACGATCTCGCCGCAGCCGAAGGTCTTGCGGATATCGGCCCAGACCCAGCTCGGCGTCGGCGCTGCGGCGCTGTGGATCGCGGTGAGCGAGGAGAAGTCGTAGGCCCCGCGCTTGGCTTGTTCCATCAGCGCGATCGTCATCGTCGGCACGCCCATCAAGTAGTTTGCGCGGTGGCGGCCGATCGCATCGAGAATGGCGTGCGGATCGAAGCGGAGCAGGGGGATGATCGCGCCTCCGACGATCATGCCCGACAGCAGGCCGACCACCATGCCGAAGCCGTGGTAGAGCGGCAGCGAGAACACCGCGCGGCGGCGGTCCTCGAAGGCCTGGTGATAGGCCCCAGCATAGGAAGCGCGCAGGAGATTGTCGTGTGTGATCTCGACGCCCTTGGGCGCGCCGGTGGTGCCCGAGGTAAACATGATCACCGCGGTGTCGTCCTCGGCGACCGAAGGCGCGGCGACGGGCGACTCGGCGTCGCCCTGGCTACCGAGGTCGGCCAGCAGGCGTTCGGGCATCCCGCGATCGAACACCACGCCGCCGCAGCGCAGCTCCGGCAATGCGGCGCAGGCGCCGTCGCGCCATCCCGGCAGCGCGAAGTCGAGTTCGCCCGCCAGATCGCGCGAGCCAAATCCGCTCATCGCGACGAGCAGCGCGCAGCCGGCCTCCCGCAGGGCAAATTCCAGCTCGTCCATCCGGTAAAGCGTGTTGAGCGGGACGGCGACGGCGCCGGCCCGCCAGATGCCGAACAGCAGCGGCACGGTCATCGGATCGTTGGCCATGACTATGCCGACCCGGTCGCCGGGACGAATGCCCCTCGCGCGCAGACCGGCCGCCAGGTGGACGGACAGTTTCGCGACCTCGCCATAGGCCAAGGTCTCCGCGTCAGTGATCACCAGCGGACGGTGGGCGAAGTCGCCGAGACTCCAGTCGAGATAGCCGTGCAGCGACTGCCAGACCCACTCAGGATGGCGGCTGGCGATGGCGCTGCGGCGCGCGATGACCGGATCGGGTGACAAAGTGCATCTCTCCCTAATTTGTCTTACTCTAGATTAGGCAGGCCGCTCTGGTCAATAGACGCTGTCCCCACCCGCGATACCGGCCCTTCCGACCGCACGGCTTAGACGGCTCTAAACCTCGCATTTGGCGATAAATCTGACTTCGACCATCCAACGATTCATCGCAAGGCGAAAAAACGCCTCTTGCAATGTAAACCTAATTGTCATTAGGTGAGGAGACGAAGAATTTGGAGATCGCGAGATGGATGTGGGGCTAGGTCTGACGTTTCAGAACCTGCATGACCGGGTCACCGACCGGGACGTTTTCCGGCATGAGCTCTCGCTCGCCGCGCGCGCCGAGGACCAGGGGTTCGATTCGGTGTGGACGCCCGAGCACCACTTCACGGGCTACATGATGACGCCGAACGTCCCGCAGTTCCTCTCCTGGGTTGCCGCGAAGACCTCGCGCATCAAGTTGGGCACGACCGTCACCGTGCTGCCATGGCAAAACCCGGTGCGCATCGCCGAAAGCTTCCTGCTGCTCGACTACTACTCCGAAGGCCGGGCCGTGCTCGGCATGGGCCGCGGCCTGGGCAAGGAGGAGTTTGAGGGGTTCGACGTGCCGATGGGCGAGGCGCGCAAGCGCTTCCGTGAATATGCCGAGGCGCTGATGCAGGGGCTCGAGACCGGCGTGATGGAATACGACGGCGAATACCTGAAGCAGGCCCGGGTCGAACTGCGCCCGCGCCCCTACGCCAGCTTCCGCGGGCGCTTGTTCGCATCCGCGGTGTCGCCCGAATCGGTCAAGCTGATGGCCAATCTCGACGTCGGCCTGATGATCATCGCGCAGAAGCCGTGGAACCGTGTCGACGAAGATCTGCAGAGCTATCGCGACCGCTTCCGCGAAGCCAATGGTCGCGAAGCGCCCCGCCCGGTGCTCGTTGCCTTCGTCGCGGTCGACGAGGACCCGGCCAAGGCCAAGGAGATGCGCGACAAGTATCTGGTCGAATACGCCCGCTCGACCTCCAGCTTCTATCAGTTCGGCAACAAGGAGTTCGCCGAAATCGAGGGCTACGAATATTACGGCGCGCTGGCCAAGTCGGTCGAGAAGAACGGCATCGAGAAATTCAACGAATTCCTTGCCGACCTGCAAATCTGGGGCCGTCCCGAAGAGGTCTATGAGAAGCTGGCCGAAATGCAGAAGCGCTTCGACGTCGGCCAGTTCATCATCTACACCCAGTTCGGCGACATGCCGTTCGATGTGGGTCGCGATAATTACGAGCTGTTCGCGCGCAAGGTGCTGCCGCGCCTAAAGGAAATCGACGTCTCGATGCCGCTCGCGGCACCGAGCGTGCAGCCGGCCTGAAGAAGCAAAAAAAGACGACGGGAGAAGATCGGATGGAAGGCGATTCCTGGCGCTGCCTCTGGGACGCTAAGGCTGTCCTGGGCGAAAGCACGGTGTGGGACGCGCGCAGCGGCACAGTGTGCTGGGTCGATATCGAGAACCCGTCGATCCACCGCTTCGAACTGGAGACCGGCCGCAAGACGAGTTGGACCGCGCCGCGCTGGATCAGCGCGATCGCCCCGCGGCGCAGCGGCGGCTTTATCGCCTCCTGCGCCGACGGCATCGCTGTGGTCGATCCCGACCGCGATCTCTACGAGCCGTTCCGGCCGATCCCCAACCCGGACAAGGCGCGGCTCAACGATGGCGTGACCGACCGCGCCGGCCGCTACTGGACCGGCTCCTGCGACACCGCGCAATGGGACGACAGCACAACGGCGGAAGACAAGGAAAGCTCGCTCAAGGACTTCGACGTGCGCAGCAACGGCGAGCTCTACGTGCTGGGCGCCGACGGCTCGCTGGAGACCCGCGAGCGTGATCTCGTCACCGCCAACGGACCCGCGTTCAGCCCGGACGGTCGCACCGCCTATCTCAACGATTCGATGCCGCTGGTCAGCTTTGCCTACGACATAGACGCCAATGGCGCGCTGTCGAACCGCCGCACTTTCGCGTCGTTTAAGCCTGAGGATGGCTACCCGGACGGCATGGCCGTCGACGTCGAGGGCTGCATCTGGATGGCCTTCTACGAAAGCTGGAAGCTGCGCCGCTTCGCCCCCGACGGCACACTGTTGGCAGAGCGACAGTTGCCCGTGCGCCGCGGCCTGCGCCCGGCTTTCGGCGGCACGGACAACGCTCGGCTGTTCCTTATCACCGGCTCGCAGGGCTATTCGTCCGAGCGCTTCGCCGAGGAGCCGCTGGCTGGCGGCTTGTTCGAGATCCTCGACCTGCCCGCCCCAGGTCTGCCGATGATGGATTACGTGGGGTGACAGGGCGTTCCGGGCGCTCTTCTATTTTCCTTTCGAACGCGTATTAGGCGGGTATGGAAAGTGGACCCGGCCGAGAAAGAATCATGGATTCCGCAGCCAAGGTGCTGCGCGCCAAGGGAATGATGGCTACGCGCTTGAGCGAAATCGCTGAAGGCGCCGGGATGCTCGCCCCCAGCATCTACTATCACTTTAAGTCGAAGGACGTGCTGGTCGAAAAGGTGATGCTCGAGGGCATCTACCGCAACACGCGCTACATCCTAGCCGCAGTCGAGGGGAAGAACGCCGGCATCGATCCAGTCGAACGACTGCGCACGGGCATCCGCGCCCATGTGGAATTCCTGCTGTCGGACGATGACTATTCCTCCGCCGTGGCGCGGGTGTTCCCCGAACTGCCCGAAGAGATGCGTGGCCGCGTTCTGGCCGCCTATGCCGCTTTCGAGAATTGCTGGCGCGATCTGATCGTCGCGGCCCACCCCAAGGGCGGCAGCATCGATGCACCGGTCGCGCGCAAGTACCTGATTGCCATGTTAGATTCGACCCCGATGTGGTACCGCCGCGGCAAGCTAAAGCCCGCGCAGATCGCCGAGCAGGCTGCTGACCTGTTCCTTGGCGGCTACCTGGCCGCGGGCTGAGCGCGCCCTCCAAACCACCTCGAGAATCCGTCACCCTGAACTTGTTTCAAGGTCATCATGCAGCCCACTCGTCGTTTGCTGTGACGGTGCGGCCTCTCCGCTGCGACTGTTCCGCACCATCCGAGCTTGCTTTCCCTATGGACCCTGAAACAAGTTCAGGGCGAGAAAGCGTGCGAGGGAAGGAATGGGTCCGCTAAAAATAGCAGCCCCGACGCCGCGTGAACGGCGCCGGGGCCAAAGGCGGATATGGGATTATCGTCAGGCGAGTTCGGCGGTCTTACCTTCGGGCAGCTTCACGCGCGGCGCGACTTCCTTGGCCACCAGTTCGAGCGAGTGGAACCACGGCGTCGGGTCATCATAGTAATCGTGCGATTCGATCTGCAGCGTGCCCCAGCCGCCGCACTGTTCGAACAGCACGTTCAACTTGTCGACCACAGTGTCGGGCGAACCGACGATGAACACCTTATCGACCAGGAATTCCAGATCGGCGTCGTTCGGATCGATGCCGTGGTCCTTGGCGAAGCCGTCCATCATGCCGAAGCGCTTCCAGATTGGGATCAGGTAGCGGTTGAAGCAATAGCCGATCGGCCCTTCCATGACCTCGCGCTTGGCCTCGGCGTCGGTATCGGCGCAAAAGATCGTGTGGGAGACGGCGTGGCGAGAGCGGTCCGGGGTGAAGCCGGCCTTGGTGTTCGCCTCGGAATAGATCTCCCAGTGGCGCTTGAGGGCGTCGAGGCCCGAATAGATCGACACCGGCTTGAAGTTCTTCTCGCCTGCCAGGCGCATCGACGGCGAGTTAGTGCTGAAACCCGTCACCGCGATCTCGGGGAAGGCGCCGTTCCAAGGTGAGAAATCGGCGAGCTTGTGCTGCTCGTCCTCCTCGGTGACCGCTTCGGCTTCCTCGGGAAAGCCGGCGTCCCAGTACTTGCCTTCGAAATAAAACGGCTCGCGCGCCCAGACCTTTTCCATGATGTACAGCGACTCACGGACCATGTCGCCGAGCATCTGCGGCTCGGCGTCCTTGATGCCGTGCATGTAGGACGCCTGCGGATAGGCGCCGGCGCCGATGCCCAGGAAATAGCGGCCTTCGAGGATCTGCGAGAGCCAGCCTACCATCACCGCCAGCTTGGTCGGATGCTGGTGGGGAAGGATGTGCGCCATTGGCGCGAACATGATGTTCTCGGTGTGCAGCGCGGCGGCGGCCATGATCAGTTCGGGATTGGGGATGTTCTCCCAGATCTGCGAGGCGTGTTCCGAGATCATCATCGTGCCGAAGCCGGCCTTGTCGCAGGCAATCGAGCTCTGGACGCCCCATTCGAACGTCTGCTTCGCGGTACGCCCTGGCTTCATGTACGGGTGGAAGATGAGGCCGGTCTGCATGGTCATAGGTCTCTCCTGTTCACTTGTATCGCCGGCGCATTGCGACTCTCGCCGACGCCACCTAATGGCCGATAGGTAGATCAGTATTAAAACACGTGTAAACAGAAAATTGTGCCGCTACGCCTTGGCCAGCCCCAGCGTACGACAACGAAACTGCGATAAATGTCAAAATCCGTACCGATCGGCGCGCAAAACCTGTGGCCAGTTCCAGACGAACTCGCTATCCTTTTCAATCACGTGTTTTAAGGAAAAGCGATTGGCGAGCAGCCTGGATGACATCGCGGGAGAGACCGACGCCAAGGTGCTGTTGATCCGCGCGGGCGAGAAGCTGTTCGCCGAGGGCGGCATCCACGGCGTCTCGATGCGCGAGATCGCTGCCAAGGCTGGACAGGGCAATCATGCCGCGGTCCAGTATCACTTCGGTTCGCGCGAGGGGCTGGTTCAGGCGATCTTCGACTTCCGCATGGAGCAGATGGAGCAGATGCGCGGCGACATGCTCGACGCGCTTGAGCGCCGGGGGCTAACGCGCGATGCCTGGGCCATCCTAGAAATCGTGATGCTGCCGCAGCTCCAACTCGATGGTGGGGCCAACACCTCCTACGGCAACTTCCTGTCGCAGTACCTGCTCAGCTACGAATGGGGCGATTTCGGCATCTTCGGACACGAGGCGCCGCCGAACCTGGCGCGCACGTTGTGGCTTCTGGGCGAGCGTGTGGCCTACCTACCCTCGCCCGTCGCGCAGCGCCGCCTGGTCAGCGTCAGCCTGATGTTCCTCAATCTGCTGGTCCACAAGGGCCGGTTTGATTCGCGCGAGACGACCGAGGGCTTCGACGCAGCGCTGGCCGACACGATGGAACAGATCGTCACCGCCATGTGCCTGCCGCTGCGCGTCCAGCCCTGAACGAGAACATGGAACGAAGGAGAGGCCCATGACCGCAGCAGCCATCGACGGCATCCGGCTCGATCCGGGCGAGACCATCGACTGGATCGTGTTCGACCGGCCCGAGGCAGCCAATTCCTTCAGCGCGGCGATGCTGGCGCGGTTTTCCGCTGTGGTCGACGATCGCGCGGCCAATGGTGCCCCCGTGATCGGTATCCGCGCCGCCGGCAAGGGTTTCAGCGCGGGCATGGACCTGGGCGAATATGATCCCAGCGGCTCGATCACCGACGACGTCCTACGCCTGTCCTCCTATGTCGAGCGCTGGAAGGCGCTTCTGCGCCATCCCAAGCCGATCGTCTTCGCGGTGCACGGCTACTGCATAGGCGTGGCCGCGCAGCTCGCCTCCTTCGCCGACATCGTGGTGGTCGCCGAGGATGCGCGGATCTCCGAGCCGACCATCCCGATCGGCGGCGGCTTCATCGCGCCGGCCTGGGTGAGCGAGGTGGGAGCGCGCCGCGCGAAGGAATTCGCCTTCCTGCCCGGAAATTGGATCGACGGCGTCACCGCTGCGCGCTGGGGATGGGCCAATGCCGCCGTCGCTACAGACGATCTGATCGCCTGCGTCGAGGCGCTGGCGGCGCGAATGGCGCTGGTGCCGCCGGGCGTGTTGGCGATGAAGAAACGCTCGATCAACCGCGCGCTGCTGGCTGGCGGCTTCGAAACGGCGCTGGCGGCTGTGGCGGAGAGCGACGCTGTCCTGCACGCCGATCCGCAAGTGAAGGTGATCCGCGACGACCTGCGCGAACAGGGCATCGGCAAGGTCAAGCCGCGCTTCGCCGGCGAAAGCTCGCACGAGATTTTCGCCCGCTACGCGACCTCGCAATCGACCTGAACAGACGGCGGCTTCTAGAGCCGCCATTCGGCGGGTTGAACGTCGGCTATGTCGGCGGCTTCAGCCGCAACGTAGGTAAGCGGCGCAGCGGCAGTAGCGACCAGATCCAGACATTCCCGCATTAATCTGTGAATGGCCGCTTGAGATAGGAACAGCCATTCGGATGGCGCCGAGCGGACGATCCGCCGCGCCCGACTGTAGCCGTTCGGACCGTCTTCAGCGTTTCCTAGAACCCGCCGTTCGTTCATGTCGCAAGAGATACTGCCACAATCCGGACATTTGCTGGATCGGCTTGCAACCACGCAGATGGTCGTGGGGACCGCGGCTTAATCTGGCCAAGCCCAATTGTTGCTTTCTGAGGCGGGCTCATGCCACTCTTGGATTCGTTCCGGGGGAGTATCGTCATGGCCGAGAAAGACCGCACAATCGTCGTTGCCCTCATCGGCGGTGTATCGACGCTCCTCGGGATCTACCTGACGTACGTCCTTAATAAACCATCCACTAATGTATCGCAGCAGACGGCCAATATCTCTCCGCCAGCATCACCGCAGACAGTCACCGCGCCGAAGCAAGTCGTAGGGCCGTCATCTCCAAAACCGGCTTTTATTGAGTCGTCTCCTGCAAGCAGTGCGGACGATGCAATTCGGATACTCGGATCGTCAAATCCGGCCGATCCTACGCCAGGGGCGTCGATAACCCTTGTCCCAGACCCCGAACCGGCGCCTGCATCTAAATTCAACCAACTGTATATTGGCCGAAGGTTTGACGTCCAAATGATTTCATGCTTAGCAACGCCAATCGCAAGCTGCACAGTCCGTGTCACCGCAAAGGCTTCAGGACCTTGGGGGGTGACTAGCGCTAACTATTTTACGTCGTACAAACACGGAAAGATCAAAGCATCAACGATCAAGGATGGCGACGATTTATATATGGTAGCTGATCAAGGAAACGTCATTCAGTTCGATAAGGGTGTATCCCAAGATCTCACTGTCAATTTCGACCAGTCCGTCGACCCCGCAGACATTCAATCGTTGGAGATGTATGTCGGGCATTGGACGGCCAACGTGCAGGGATTTCAACCGATCTGGAAATAGCGGGCCGATTGGATCGAGCAAGGTATATGAACGGCAGCTCGCTTCGGTTACATGCCGATCGCGGTCTGTCGTTTAACGGCCGGCCTTGATCGCACCTGACCTCCGGAGCGATCAAGCGTAAATGTCTGGTCCTGATGGAAGCCGTCGTCGGCAAAAGCCACCGGGAAGCACCGGAATGTCCCAAACTAGGTCGCTCGTGCTGACCAAAGCGGGGGTGATTGAAGGCTGCTTATGACAACTCAGCGTCGCTCGGTGAACGGCGGCTCTTGGATCGGTGGGGCGGTGACGAAAACAGTGATTCAATCATCACCAACTTCGAGCCGGTACGCTGCTCCTGGCCTACCTCCGGCTGGTCGCGCTTAGATGGTGGAGCGGCGTCGGCTAGTTCATGATCCGCTATGGCCGAACTTAGGTCTCAGGATCGTCGCGCCATCCCGCAACTGATCAAGGTGATCGGACCAGTGCTGCATCATGCGGACACGTTCCTCCCAGTACTGAGCACGCGCATATGCCCGACGGATGGAATTGCCGTCCGCATGGGCGAGCTGACGTTCAATCGCATCGGGGTTCCAGCAGCCCATTTCGTTGAGCAATGTCTCCGCCAGCGCACGGAACCCGTGGCCGGTCATCTCGTCCTTGCCGTAGCCTAGTCTGGCAACGCCGCGTTGATCGTGTTGTCCGACATCGGGCGCTCGACCGAGCGGAGCGAGGGGAAGAGGAACGGGCTGTAATCCGCGTCGTGCTCGATTTCCGTCAAGATGGTCAGTACTTGTCTAGATAGCGGGACACCGTGAGGCCGCCGCATCTTCATCTTGTGACCCGGTATGGTCCAAACTCTCTTCTGAAGATCAAACTCGCTCCATTCGGCCCAGCGCAACTCGCCGGGGCGGACGAAGACATGTGCTAGCAATCGCAACGCCGTTCGGGTGAGACCATGGCCATCGTACTCGTCGATCGTTCGCAGCAAAGCACCAGCTTTGACCGGGGTGGTGATCGCAGCCCTATGGGTACTCTTGGGGGTTATCAATGCGCCACGAAGACCCGAGGCGACATCCTGCTGGGCGCGAGCGGTGGCGATTGCGTACCTGAAACCTGACTGGATGCGGTTCGCGCCCGATTAGCGGTGTCGTAGCGCTTGGTCGCTTCGATCTTCCGCAACGCCAACAGCAGCTCGTGTGCAGAGATCTCGCGGATGGGGCGTTTTCCGATCGCCGGATAGAGCTTGGAGAGGAGCCATCGCGCTTTCTTGACCGTCATGGCTGCAGCGTCTTCAGCCGCTATCTTTGCTAGCCACTCATTCGCCACCGCTTCGAAGGTATGCGCTGCTGCTAGAGTTTTAGCGATCTTCTCCAGCTTGGCATGTTCGACCGGATCAACGTCCTTGGCGAGCAACCGCCTGGCATCGAGCAATCGTTCTCGCGCCTCTCCGAGCAGAAGCTCCGGCCAACGCCCGAACGTGATGGTTTTCTGTTTGCCGAGAAATCGGTAGTTCATGCGCCAGACGCGCGAGCCGCTCGGTTCGATCAGCAGATAGAGGCCATCGCGGTCGCCGAGCTTGTAGGGCTTATCTTTGGGTTTCGCACGCGACACTTGGGCCGCATTTAGCCCGGATTTCTGCCGTTTCCGTTCATCATGATGGTATGATTCCCAGCGCTTCGGCGGGGCTACCATCAAATCCTCCATCATAGCGGTGAGATTTGGTGAAATGGCCCGAACCTGACTGAGCCATATTACAACGCAAAAATGGCGGAAAACAGCCACTTATGCGCCGCCCTCGGATCTTCTGAGAAGCAAAAATGGAGGCCCGAGCCGGAATCGAACCGGCGTATACGGATTTGCAGTCCGCTGCGTCACCACTCCGCCATCGGGCCTCGTCGGGCGGATGCATCGCTCCGCGTCGCTCGCGTGCCCGGTGGTGCGGGTCGCGAGGAGGGGGCCTGTGCCATGGGGCTGGTATGGGGTCAAGAGACCTCTTGCCGCGCTGGCGGCTCAGCCGTGCAGGCGTACCACGATGTTGGCGGCGTAGCGGCGCCGCCCGCTTGCCTCGGCGAGCTTGACGTGGAGCACGCGGGCGCGGGTCGTGTCGGTCCAGCGGCGCTCGGGCGCACAGTGGCACTGCACCTCCACGCTCTCTCCCACGCCGATGTGCTTGACGACGGGGAGCCAGCCGAAGTGCATGCCGGCACTGCCCGGGTGCCACGCGGCGTGGATGGCGTCGAGCCGGGTCGCACGCACCAAGCGCCGGGTCGGCTCGAACAGAATGCCCATGCCCACCATGCTCCAGGATACCTGCGTGTTGTTGACGACGTGGACGGAAAGGAGATCCCAGAAATCGTATTGCGGCGGCTGGCTGCTCGCCGTGACGTGTGGAACCGACTGGCTGGTCCAGGTCGAACGCGCTCGGGTAGCGGCCAGCGACAGGGCGCTGGTGAATAATGCGGACAAGCCGGTGCGAACGGCTTCCGACCGGGGCGACCAGGGCAGCATCGCCCGCTAGCTTGCCGGCAAATGTTAACGCAACGTATACTTGTGAACGCGAAAAGGGCTGGAATTTGCCTAGATCGCCGCAATTGCGTCACTCGCGCTGCATCTCTGGGTGGTTTCCCGGTGAAGGATTGTGGCTCGTCCGTGCGCCGAGGCTTACCATCGGCGAAAGCCGCGGTATGCCGGCAGAGGCGCTCGAAGGCGATTTAGCTGGCAGCGGACCGGTGGAGGCGAATGGCATGATCCTGGGTGTAGTGCTGGCGGGCGGGGAATCGAGCCGGTTCGGCAGCGACAAGGCGCTCGCCGAGTTGAATGGCCGCACGCTGCTAGCTCTGGCGGTCGATGCGCTGAGCGGCTGGTGCGAGCATGTCGTCGTCGCCGGCCGCGCGGTCGCGCCGGCGCCGACGCTGCCCGATTGGCCGCGTGCCGGGATGGGGCCGCTGGGCGGGCTTGCCGCGGCGCTGCACCTCGCACTCGACGATGGGTACGACGCCGTGCTCAGCTGCGGTGTCGATGCCGGCATACTGCCCGAAAACCTGCCCGCGCTGCTCGGCGAAGGTCCGGTCTGCCTTGCCGCCCAGCCGGTGATAGGATTGTGGCCGACCAGCGTCGTTCCGGCGCTGGAGGGGCTGCTACACAGCAGCGAGCGTCATTCGCTCTATCGCTTTGCGGAGATTGTCGGCGCTCGCCGGATCGACCTGGCCGCACCGGTACCCAACATCAACACGCCCGCCGACCTGACCGCCATCGTTCGAGATCCGCGGCCGTTGTGACCGCGGGTCGGCCGTGCCTCAATGCTGCAGGCGGGCGGGCGACGCCTCGTTCGTGTCGTGGACAGGGCGCAGTATCGTGGCATCGCCATCGAGATCGATCGCATGCCCGTCGTTCGGTACGTTGAGCTGATAGCCGCCGCCCGTCGTATCGATGCAATCGTGCAAGCCGACAAGGGCCAGCTTGCGGCGCAGACGTGACATGTGGACGGCGATGCTGTTGGTCTCCGGTACGAAACCCATCCGCCACACGTCGCGGATCAGGGTTTCCTTGCTGACGGTCTTGTTGGGTGTCTCGCCAAGGCGCCACAGGAGTGCGAACTCGCGCGGGTTGAGGCCGAGGGACTTGCCGCGCCGAAAGGCGGCACGGGCGAACAGGTCGAGTAGGAGCGAGCCCAACCGCTGTTCGCGCGGCATCCAGCGGCTCTGCTCGAGCACGCGGTTCGCTCGAGCGTCAAGCTCGACGATGTCGGTGCCGTTACCCAACGCGTCCGCGAAGCCCGCCCGCAGCAGCATCGCGCGCTGTTCGACGCTGTCGATGCCAAGCACCAGTAGCAGGCGACGTTCCCCCGGGCTGACCGCTTCAAGACGCGCGATCGCCCCGACGCAATCGACCGCCGCAAACGGCAGCAGGCCGATGGCGCCGAGGTTCGGATCGGCGCTATCTTCCAGCGTCCAGCCGCAGCGTCGCAAGTCGCATTCGATCGGCAACCTGCTGTGTGAAAGCCATCGGAAGCGCGTCTCCGCGCCAGTCTGTCGGACCATTTGCCCCACGTTATCCCCGCCTGTTGACCCCTTATTCATGGCCAGAAATTGGGGTGGCGGGGGGCTGCGGGACAACACCTATATTATTACAGAGAGACCCTGTGAAATATACTTAAGTGCCGAAAACCAACGTGTCTTTTCTCAAGCCGCGGGGGTGTTGACCCCCATCGACGAGAGGTAGCGCTTCACGTTACGGGCCGCTTGGCGCAGCCGCTGCTCGTTCTCGACCATGGCGATGCGCACGAAGCCTTCGCCGTCCTCGCCGTAACCCACGCCCGGCGCCACCGCGACTTCCGCATGGGTGAGGAGCTGCTTGGAGAATTCCAGGCTGCCCATGTCCTTGAGCGCGGGCGGCAGGGGTGCCCAGGCGAACATCGAGGCCTTGGGGCTGGGAATGTCCCACCCGGCCCGGCCGAACGCCTCGACCAGCACGTCGCGGCGCTTCTGGTAGAGCTCGCGGTTCTTCTGGACGATGTCCTGCGGGCCGTTGAGCGCGGCACAGGCAGCGGCCTGGATCGGCGTGAAAGCGCCGTAATCGAGATAGGACTTCACGCGCTTGAGCGCCGCGATCAACTTGGCGTTGCCGACCGCGAAACCCACGCGCCAGCCGGCCATCGAGAAGGTCTTGCTCATCGAGGTGAACTCGACCGCGACGTCCTTGGCGCCGGGCACCTCGAGGATCGAGCGGGTCGGGTTGCCGTCGTAGTAGAGCTCGGAATAGGCAAGATCGGACAAGATCCAGACCTTGTTCTCCTTCGCCCAGGCGACCAGCCGCTCGTAGAACGCGAGGTCGACGGTCTCGGCCGTGGGGTTCGAGGGGTAGTTGACGATAAGGATCGAGGGGCGTGGCACGGTGAACGCCATCGCCCGGTCGAGTGAATGCCAGTAGCGCTCGTCCGGCGTCGTCGGCACCGAGCGGATCGTAGCGCCGGCAATGATGAAGCCGAAGGTGTGGATCGGGTAGCTGGGGTTGGGCGCCAGCACCACGTCGCCAGGTGCGGTGATCGCGGTGGCAAGGCTGGCCAGGCCCTCCTTGCTGCCCATCGTCATCACCACTTCGGTCTCGGGATCGAGATCGACGTTGAAGCGGCGGCCATAGTAGTTGGCCTGCGCGCGCCGGATGCCGGGGATGCCCGATGATGCCGAGTAGCCATGGGCGTCGGGCTTCTGCGCAACCTCGCACAGCTTGTCGATGACGTGCTGGGGTGGGGGCAGGTCCGGGTTGCCCATGCCGAGGTCGATGATGTCCCTACCGGACTGACGTGCCGCGTGCCGCATCGCATTGACTTCGGCGATGATATAGGGCGGCAGTCGCTTGATGCGGTAGAACTCTTCGGACATTGGACCTTTCCAGTTGTTGCGCGCTCGGGCCGGAGCGGGCGTTTCCCATATCAGGGTTTGCCGCGGCGGGAAGCCTTGTGTTTGCGCAGCCCCGCCGGCCGTCGAATGGAAACGACGCGAAGCAGGGATTTGCCGCCTGGAGACTCGACAGGAATCATCTGGGTCGGCACATCGGGCACAACTCACCAGGAGGCCTTCCGAGATGGCGATCGACGCCAGCGAGCTGTTTACCGATGTCGTCAAGGGCCAGGCCGAGAGCGTGGCGTCCCTGTTCGGAGCGCTGACCCCGGCGCCAGGATCGCCAGAGGCCGAGACGGCAGTGCATTGGGCCGAGATCGCCGCGCGCATGCATGCGATCTGGACCGACTATCAGGTCGAGCAGCTCGGCAAAGCCAAGGATGCTCCGCCGCGTTTCGCCGATCCGCTGAAGTGGGTCTCCACTGCTGAAGCGGTTTTCCGGCAGCTTCCCTTCGCCAACCCGCAGGTGCAGCAGAAGCTGTGGGAGGACGGGCTTGCCCTCACCACCGCAGTACTGGGGCAGTTCGGCATCGGCTCCGCCATGGGCGAGGCGAGGGCGGCCGAACCCGAGCTGCCGCGCCAGGATCGCCGCTTCGCCGACCCCGAATGGCGCAAGCAGCCGTTTTTTGCGCTGCTGCATCAGCTCTACCTGATGGGCAGCGAGCAGGTCGTCGGCATGGCCGAGGCGGTCGAGGGGTTGGAGCCCGCGCGAAAGGCGCAGCTCCTGTTCGCGACGCGTGCGCTGGTCGATGCGCTGAGCCCGGCAAACTTTCCGCTGACCAACCCCGTCGCCTTGGAAAAGGCGGCGCAGACCAAGGGCGAGAGCCTGGTCCGCGGTTTCGAGAACCTGCTCGACGACATGCGCAAGGGCCAGCTCACCCACACCCGGCCAGGCGCCTTCGTGCTTGGCGAGAACATCGCGGTGACGCCGGGCAAAGTCGTGTTCGAGACGCCGCTGTACCAGCTGATCCAGTACACGCCGACGACCGGAAGGGTCTTGGAGACCCCGCTCGTCATCTTCCCGCCGTGGATCAACCGCTTCTACATCCTCGATCTCAACGCCAGGAAAAGCTTCGTGCGCTGGGCAGTCGAGCAGGGGATCAGCGTGTTCATGGTCTCGTGGAAGTCGGCCGACGCCTCGATGGCCGACCTCGTGTGGGACGATTATATCGCCGCGCAGATCGAGACGATCGACCATGTGCGCGGCCGGCTCGGAGTGCCGTCGGCCCACACCGTCGGTTATTGCGTGGCCGGCACGACGCTGGCGGCCACGCTCGCCGTGCTGGCGCGCAAGGGCGAGGCGGACAAGGTCGCCAGCGCCACCTTCTTCACCGCCCAGGTGGACTTCGAAGAGGCCGGCGATCTCAAGCACTTCGTCGACGACCAGCAGATCGACGCGCTGGGCCGCTTGTCTCCTGAAGGCTACCTCGACGGGCGCTACCTTGCCGCGACGTTCAATGCGTTGCGCGGCAACGACCTGATCTGGAACTACGTCGAGAACAACTACCTCAAGGGCGAGGATTACCCGGCGTTCGACTTGCTGCATTGGAATGGCGACGTCACCAACCTGCCGGCGCGCTGGCATCGCGACTATCTGCGCGACCTGTATCGCGACAATCGGCTGGTCGTACCCGATTCGCTCAATGCGTGCGGGGTACCCATCGACTTGCGCCGGATCGCGACGCCGGTCTTCATCCAGGCCGGGCGAGAGGATCACATCGCACCGCCGCACAGCGTGTGGAAGCTGACGCGCTACGTGAAAGGTCCGTGGCGGTTCCTGCTCGCCGGCTCTGGCCACATCGCCGGGGTGGTCAATCCGCCTGGCTCGGGCAAATACCAGTACTGGACCAACGAGGGCCGACCCGAGAGCATCGCCGAATTTATCGATGGCGCCGCCGAGCATCCCGGAAGCTGGTGGTCGCACTGGTCCGAATGGTTGCGCGGACTGAGCGACAAGGAGGTGTCTGCGCGCGGCAAGCGCCGGCCCGGCGGGAAGGGCGACAAGGTGATCGAGGATGCTCCTGGGCGCTACGTAACTTTGCGGTAACAAAGAAATTTCCAGAAATTGCTGCACTGCAACAATATTTGTGCGATGCAACATAAGCCTGTTGACTTCGCGTTTGCGAAAGCATATTTTGCACCGCAACAACGATGAGGCGACTCGTTGCCTGGCGCTTCGCACACGGCGAGGCGGGGCGGGCGGTCGCACAGTCAATGGCGAGTGTGCATGGCCGCGAGCGAAGATTTCAAGGATGAACCAGCAGCATCGGTGGCAGCGCCGTCCGATGATGCGCTAAATGCAGCGGCACTTGCCGCAGTCTCATCAGCGGCGGCAGTCGATGCTCCCGCTACGGCTGGCAAGCCGCGGACCAAGCCAAGCGTTGCTCTGCAAACCAGCGTGGCGCCGGTGGCACTTGATCCAGCCGTTTCCACCGAAGCGCCCAAGGTGGTGGAGGAAGCTCCCGTGGCGAAGCGGCGTGGCCGTCCGCCGAAAGCGGCCGGCCTGGCCAAAGCGCCTGCCATCCAGCCGACGGTAGCCCCCAAGGCGGCGGCGCAGGCGGCGACGATTAAGGCGCCCAAGGTTCCGGCGCCCAAGCCCAAGCCTGTCGTTCCGGCCAAGCCGGCTGCGGCGGCTGCAAGAAAAGTTCCGGCCAAGCCGCCGCTGCCTGCGAAGGTCGCGCCGATCAAGTCGGCACTCAAGCCCGCAAGGGCGGCGCCCCGACCGGCGGCAGTTCCCCGGTCGGCAATAGAGGCAGCGGCAAGCAAGACCGCGCCCAAAGCAGAAAATACGTTCGCAGGACTTTTCACCCCCTTCATCCTCAAGGATACGACAATGGACATGAGCGCTAATTTCACGGGTCTCCAGGACGCCGTCTCCGAAGCTCAGGGCAAGGCCAAGGCCGCTTTCGAAAAGGGCACGGCAATGCTCGGCGAAGTCACCGAATTCACCAAGGGCAATGTCGAGGCCGTGATGGAATCGGGCAAGATCTTCGCCGACGGCGTGCAAGGCCTCGGTTCGGAACTGGTCAGCGAGGGACGCTCTGCGTTCGAGACGATGACCGCCGACATCAAGGAACTGGCCGCGGTCAAGTCGCCGACCGACTTCTTCAAGATCCAGGGCGACATGGCGCGCAAGAACTTCGACAGCGCGGTCGCGTACGGCTCGAAGAACAGCGAAGCCATGCTCAAGCTGATGAGCGACGTCTTCGCGCCGATCTCGGGCCGCGTCAGCGTCGCCATGGAAAAGGCGCGCGCTGCCGCCCCGACCAGCATTACTCCCACGTTCTGAGCGCATCCCCTTTTCGGGGGGAGTCGACCGGATGAAAGTGCTGTGGGCGGCCGGACAGGGTATCCTGTCCGACCGCCCGAGCGTCGTGGCGGCAATTCTTCCGCGCGGCATCTTGTCGTTCGCCGCTCGGGTACGATATTCTGGCCGTCATGAATTCCCTTGTTTCCGAGTCCGACCGCCCCGGTCCCGCGCCGCTGATCGCATGGCCCGTCCCTCTGGCGCGCGCCGTCGCAGCCGATGAGGGCGGTGGCTCGGACGGCGATGGCGGTGACCAGCAAGTCGGCATCGCCACCAAGACCCGCGCCAAGCCCAAGAAGCCGAGCCAGTTCAAGGTCCTGATGCTGAACGACGATTACACCCCGATGGAATTCGTGGTGATGGTCCTCAAGCGCTTCTTCAACATGGATCTCGAGCAGGCGACGCGGGTGATGCTCCACGTCCACCAGAAGGGCGTGGGGGTCTGCGGCATCTTCCCTTACGAAATCGCCGAGACGAAGGTGAACCAGGTGATGGACTTCGCCCGGCAGAACCAGCATCCTCTGCAGTGCACGCTGGAGAAGGCCTGACCCTGAAAGGTCGGACCATAGCACGGCGAATCATGGCGAATCATCGGGCCGTGTTGCTGCGGGTGGGGAGCAGTGAATGTCCGTCGAAATCCTGATTCTGGCCTGGGGCGCAGTCCTGCTGATCGTGCAGATCTTTCTAGCCGGCCATCTCAAGACCCGGCAGTACGGGGCGGACTGGAACATCGGCCCGCGCGACGAACCGTTGCCGCCGCTCAATCCCGTCGCGGGCCGCGCTGCGCGTGCGCAGGCTAATCTGTTCGAGACCTTCCCCGTTGCCGTGGTTGCGCTGGTCGGCGTGGTCCTGGCCGGACGGACCAGCGAATTGACCATGATCGGCGGCTGGCTGTGGCTGGCAATGCGGGTGGTTTACGTGCCGATCTACCTCGCCGGCATCAAGGGGCTTCGCACCGTCGTCTTCCTCGTCAGCGTGCTCGGGCTGGCGATGGTGCTGTGGCCGCTGCTTACCCTCTGATTTTACGTTCGACCGTGCCGATTTGCCTGCCACGTCGGGCAAAGCGGAACCGCAGGGCGACAAGGGCCTTTCCCGTAGTGCACCTTGTCGTTAGAGCCAGATGACCAACGTCAACCAGCTCTAAGGCCGGGGACGACCAGCGAGCGAACACGACTACGTGAAGTTTCTCACCGCCATCGACCGATATATCCTGAGGCTGACGCTGATGCCGATGCTCGGCATCTTCGTGCTCGCCGCATCGCTGCTGGTGATGGACAAGATGCTGCGCCTGTTCGACTTCGTCGCGACGGAAGGCGGCCCGATCGGCGTCGTCTTCAAGATGCTGGCGAACATGCTGCCCGAATACGCCAGCCTTGCGATCCCGCTCGGCCTGATGCTCGGCATCCTGCTCGCCTTCCGCAAGCTTGCGACCAGCAGCGAGCTCGACGTGATGCGCGCCGTCGGGCTGAGCTACACGCGCATGCTGCGGGTGCCATACATGATCACCGTGGTCATGGTGATTTGTAACTTCCTCATCGTCGGCTACCTGCAGCCGCTGGCGCGCTACTACTACGAGGAGCTCAATTACGAGCTCAAGTCCGGCGCGCTCGGTGCCTCGATCAAGGTCGGTGAGTTCACCGCGCTCAAGGATCGCATCGCGCTGCGCATCGACGAGAGCAAGGATGACGGACGCCAGTTGATGGGCATCTTCGCGCGCGTCGCCAACCAGAAGGGCCAGGTGCTGTCGATCTCGGCGCGCGAAGGGCGCTTCCTGGCGCTCAAGGGCCAGCCCGACACCATCATCCTGCGGCTGGAGCAGGGCCAGATCATCCAGGACATGCCCGGCAAGATGCCGCGCGTGCTCAGCTTCACCCGCCACGACCTGCCGATCGAGCTGCCGCAGATCGAGAAGTTCCGCCAGCGCGGCGGGCAGGAGCGCGAGTACCTGCTGCCCGAGCTGATGAAGCTGGGCTGGAACAAGGACCTGCCGAAGGAAGAGCGCGTCTCCAGCCAGGCCAACTTCAACTACCGCATGGTCGAGGTGGTGATGATGCTGCTGCTGCCGCTGCTGGCGGTGGCGCTGGCGATCCCGCCCAAGCGATCGACTTCGGCTCTAGGCCTGTTCGTGTCGATCGTGATGGTGGTCGCATATCACAAGATCAACCAGTACGCGAACGACGTCGCCTCGCTCGGCCGAATGAGCCCGACCCTGGGTCTGTGGGGGCCGTTCCTCGTCTTCGCGGTGCTGATCGTGTGGATGTACTGGCGCGTCGCCTATGTGCCGGGCGGCCAGGCGATCGGCTGGCTCGAGACAGCGTCCGCCAAGGTGGTCAAGCGCTTCAAGTCGCTGTTGCGCCGCAATCGCCGCGGCCCGATCCTGCCGATGCCTGCGGACGCCAGCTGATGAACGTAGAATTCTTTCCGTCGCGGACCCTGACCGGCTACCTCGCGCGGCTGTTCGTCACCCGCATCCTGGCAGTGCTGGTGATGCTGGTCCTGGTGCTGCAGGTGCTCGACCTGCTGGGCGAGAGCGGGGACATCCTGGCCCATCCCGGCAACGGGCAGATGCAGCTGCTTTACTACGTTTCGCTGCGGGTGCCGCAGCTGATCGCGCGGTTCCTGCCCTATTCGGTGCTGCTGGCGACGATCATCACGCTGGCGACGCTCAACCAGAACAGCGAAGTCATCTCGATGAAGGCGGCGGGACTGTCCGCGCACCAGGTGCTGGCGCCGCTGGTGCTGACGGCGCTGGTGATCTCCGCCTTCAGCTTCGCCTTCAACGAGCGGGTGGTCACTCGCGCCACGTCGACGCTCGATGCCTGGTCCGCGGTCGACTATGGGCCGGTCCCCAAGGATTCGGGCGCGCGCACCAACCTGTACCTTTCGGACGGGCGCGACCTGCTGCTGGCGCAGGCATTGGAGACCACCCCGTCCGGCCTGGCGCTGAACGGCGTCACCTT